>ERZ773008.2653-NODE-2653-length-11538-cov-4.644257_pt1 | contig 11538 bp, 14 predicted proteins | sample MGYA00580664_ERZ773008 | MGnify/ENA primary metagenome ERZ773008 (study PRJEB29015, sample SAMEA2738016) | human oral metagenome | biome: human oral; feature: human-associated habitat; material: dental | place: China | collected 2048 ... | reverse complement strand
GGGTGACCCCGGAGGGGTAGTACTCGAAGTGCAGGTGGGCGCCGAAGCTGCGTCCCGTGCTGCCCACGTTCCCGATCTTCTGTCCGGCGGTGACCTGCTGGCCCACCTTCACGTCAGTACCGCTCATGTGCGCGTACAGGGTCGAAGACCCATCGGCTGCGCGGATGACGACGTAGTTGCCGGCCCAGGAACCGACATTCCCGCTGATGACGGTGCCGGAGGTCACGGCGTAGACGGGGGTGCCGCTACTAGCGGCGAAGTCCTGACCAGTGTGGTATCGAGACCAGCTTCCAGTGGCTCCGAAGGCTGCACCGATCCGGTAGCTTCCTTTTGCCAGGGGCGCTGCTGCCCCATTGGCGGTCGTGGTGCTGCTGCTGGGGGCGGCTGCGTCACTGCTGGTGGCGGAGCTGGTGGATGATGAGCTGGAGGAGCTGCTCGGCCCAGAACTGCTCCTCGTGTAGGAGTAGTTTCCCGAGCGGGTGCCGCCGTTGTAGGAGTTCTTGGAGTATCCGGATCGTTTCTTGCTGCTGGTGGATCCGTAGCTCTTCTTGGAGGTGCTGCTGTATTTCTTGTTGGTGGAGCTGGACTTCTTGGTGGTGGAGCTCGAGTTCTTGTTGGTGGAGATCTTGCTGTTGTAGCTGCTCTTCTTGTTGGTTGAGTTCGAGCTCTTGCGGTTGTATGAGGAGTAGCTGCTGACGCTCTTGTCACCATCGGAGGACGCCTGAGCGGATTCGGAATACGCGCGTCGAGGGGCGGACTGCACATTGCCCTCGTGATCGCTGGTGGCGGCGCGCTTCGGGCTCGCAGCTTGGTCGGAGCCGGACTTCTGGTTGTCCCGACCCGTGGATTTGGCAGAGGCTGAGCCCTGCTCACCGGACTTGCCGGCAACGGCGTCATGATGCCCTGCGGACGGGTTGATCTCGGCGGCAGCCGCGCTCTGGGACGCCATACCCATCGTTCCTATGCTTCCTGCCAACACCAATGCGGCGAGCGGGCGACGCCAAGGAGCGGGTGGAGTCGGGAGGGCTCGGCGCGGGATGGCTCCCGGACCAAAGGCTGCGCAGCCACGACGAGGCTGAGTGGGCTTCAGGAATCCCATGGTCGGTCCTTTCGGTTGGAAGATGCCATCAATCCTGAGGGATTCTCAGATTAAGTTCAAGTTTGCTTCAGGGTTGCGTGGACCGTCGCCGAAAGATTGAGCGTTTAAATTGCTTTGACTACGGGTTTTGCTGAAAATTTTCACAGGAAACTCATAGGTTGGTTGAGGTTTGGGCTGCATGCGAGGTGAGTGATAGCTGAGAAATTCCTGAGGATGAGGGCTTCTTGCTGTTGTTCATCGGTGCGACGCCCTCAGGGCGCGGTGGTTCCTCGTCGTGCTCGCCTTGCCGGAGGCGTGGGCGGGGGTGTGTGGCTTTGCTGGCCCGTTCGGACCGGATTGCTGCGGTCGATGGGCGACCGGGGGAAGGGCGTCAACCGTGGGTCGGGGCACGAGAAAGGCGCCGGGAGGAGAATCCCGACGCCTTTGATGTCGTACCCTTGGTTCAAAGACCTTTCGGGTCGAACTGTTCGGGCGAACCGAACGTGGTAGCGGGGACAGGATTTGAACCTGTGGCCTCCGGGCTGACCTTCGCTGCGTGGAGCTGGGCCGAAACTCCCGGATCGGATGGTCACTGGGCCGAGATTCCCTCCACGATGTCCCATGGGCATCAGATACAACCGCAAACACACCCCTCCCAGCTGGGAGCTCGTAGACGAATGGGCCCTCTGGCTCAAAGCCCGAGGACTCCGTCCCGAAACCATCCGAGTCAAACGGCAGCACCTCATGCAGTTTGCTCGCGCTAACCAACACCTTCAGCCCCGCGACCTCACCGTCGAGGTCGTGCTTGGCTGGGCCTCTACTCGGGACTGGAGGCCAGAGACTAGGCATCACTTCTACGGCAGCTTCAGCCAATTCATGACTTGGGAACGCAAACGTCGCAACGACCCCCGACCCGTCGAGTTCCCTCTCGTCCGCAGACCCCGAACACTCGCTCGCCCGGTCCCGGATCACATCATCGACACCCTCACCGCCCACCCCGATGCCCGCGTCACCCTAGCGGCGCGTCTTGCAGCCTTCGCCGGACTACGCAGAGGCGAAATCCCTCAAGTCCAGGTCAACGACTTCATCGACGAACCCGACGGCCGAACCCTCCTGGTCCACGGGAAGGGCGGCGTCGAGCGTCTTGTTCCCGTCTCAACCCACCTCGACACGGCGATCCGTCTCTACCAAGAGGCACACGGCATCGAGCAGGGCTGGCTATTCCCAGGACTGATTGACGGTCACATATCCGCGACCTGGCTCGGAAAGTTGGTCAATACCGAGCTGCCGAAGCCTTGGACCCTTCACGGGCTTCGCCATCGCTTCGCGACCGCGATCTACCAGAAGACCAAAGACCTGATCGTGGTGCAACAACTCCTCGGCCACGCCTCTGTGGCCACCACTCAACGCTACCTCGCGTTCACCGCCGACGCTCTCAGGGCGGCTGTGAATGCCGCCGACACGTAAGGACTTCCACTATGACGTATCAGGCTCTCGCGCTTCTGGGCGAGGACGGGATGCTCGACATTCGTTGGAGCGATGATCCCACCGGTGATCGCCCCGCTGCATTGACGGTGGTTGCTTTCGGGGATCTTCTCCGTGATGCTGCCCCGTACCTTCCTGACGCCGATGCCGCGACGGCTTTGGTGGCCAACATGACCGTTCAGGGCGCCTTCGAGCCTTGGGCCTACACCCAAATCGTCGCGACCAGGCAAGGGGAGATCACCTTCACCGCCTCCGACCAGGCGGCTTGGTATCGGGCTCTCAACCCCGATAGGCCGGTTGTGTCGAAGTCTTCCGCGCAGTCGCCGGCGCCGGTGTCACCGCTGCCGGCGGCTAGTGGGGTTAGTGGGCCTGTCCCAACTAGCCCGGCTAGTTCTGCTAGCCCAGTTGATGCGGCTAGTGCAGCTAGCTCGGTTGGTGCGGCTAGTGGGGTTGGTTCTTCGGAGATTCCAGCGGTGCCTCGGCGGTCGTTCCTTGATCAGCAGGCTGCGGAGGAGCCGGCCCGGCAGGGCTGGCGAGGCCGGTTGACCCGCCTCGGACTCAGGGTCCGGCCAGGCAGTGCAGAGCGGTCGGAGCGAGCGGATGTGCTCGCGGTCAGCCAGCACTGGCCAGGACCAAGAACCATCGCAATCGTCAATGGGAAGGGCGGTGCGGGCAAGACCCCCACCACGATCCTGCTGTCCGCCGTGCTGGCCCGATACGGCGGGGCCGGCGTCCTCGCCGTCGATCTGAACCAAACTAGAGGAACCCTCGGATGGCGCACCGAGCAAGGCTCCCACACCGCCACCGTGCTGGATCTCCTCCCGGAAACGGAACGGCTGCTCGGTACCGGAGCTCAAGCCGCCGACCTTGCTAGGTTCGTGCATCACCAAACTGGTGATCGCTACGACGTGCTCCGGTCACAGCCCCTCGAGCTCGCCTCATCGCAGCGCCTCACTACCGACGATGTTGATGCTCTTCATGCCGTCGCATCCAAGTACTACCGGCTGATCTTCATCGACTCCGGCAACGACGAATCGGATGCGGTCTGGCAACGCATGATCGACCACACCACCCAAGTCGTCGTCGCTACCACCACCCGCGACGACCACGCCGAAGCAGGAGCTCTGCTGCTGGAGGCCCTCGAACGGCGTAACCCGGCATCGGCTGCCCTCGCCGGCCAAGCGGTCGTGATCGTCAGCCGCGCCGATCCCGGCGCGAAGCCTGCTGACCTCCGACGCATCATCGACGGCTACCGCGGCCTCGCCCGCGATGTCGTCGCCATTCCCCACGATCCCGCCATGGTCGGCGGCCGACTCTTGTACTCGGCTCTCCGGCCAGCCACCCAACGCGCCTGGCTCGCCGCCGCAGCAGCCGTGGCCAGGGGCCTCTAACCCGCCATCCACCGCGGCCGGCGCCCGCTGGCCGCCCAACCACAACTAACCGCACCAACCGAGCTAGCTGCACTAGCCGCATCAACTGGGCTAGCTGCACTGGCTGGGCTGGCAGAACTAGGAGAAACAAGGAATCAGTCATGACCACTGCTACCGAGATCACCACCGTTCTTCAGGACATCGTCAGTACCGTCGACCAGGTGAAGAACCTGATCGACGATCTCGTCGACGACAACGAGGAACGAAAAGAAAAAGAACGCCGTGGGCAGATGGCTCTCGAGGGCCTGGAGATCGTGTGGCGGCTCCATGACTCCCAGGTGAACGATGGCCGCTTGGTTTGTCCCACCTGCCAAGTCTCGTGGCCGTGCGAAACCGCCCAAGCTATTCGATATGCGGAATGCTTCCCGTTTTGACAGCTGAATCATTCAGTTGTTTCGCACGCGCTATGTGCACCGACTGCGCTAACCAAACTAAAAGAACTAATTGAACTAGGAGAACTAAACGTGACTATCTGGACTGTTGCTCTTCCCAAAGGCGGGAGCGCGAAAACCACCACAGCGGCTGAGCTTGCCACCCACCTCGCAGGCTTGGGTCGGCGAGTCCTGGCTATTGACGCTTGCCAGCAAGGCGACCTCGGTACCCGCCTCGGTCTCCTTGAGGACACGCCCGTGACGGCCGTCACTGCTGATGTCCTGCTCGGCGGCGCCACCGTCGACGATGCGGCCATTCCATCACCGGCCGTCGCCGACGTCGACGTGCTGGCGGGCACTCGTGACCTCGCCAACCTGCATCATCGCCCCGAAGTCCTCACCGCATTCCGCGACATCCTTCCCGCCCTCACCACTTGGACTGATGTCGTCATCGACACCCCACCAGCCATTGATCTGGCAACCCTGGCGGCCCTCGCTGCGGCCGACCGGGTGATTGTTCCCGTCGTGGCCGCCGGGGAAGCCTTCGACCAGGTCGAAGAACTTCAGCAACTCATCACCACCCGGATCGCTCCTCGCCTCAATCCCGGATGTCACATCGACTGGATCATCCCCACCCAGCAGCGCGCCGGCCGGTGTCTCGACGCCGACGTCCTCTCCACGCTCCATGAACACTATCCCGGACGGGTCACCCCGCCCGTGCGGGAAGCCGTCGCCGTCCGGGAGTCCTACCTCGCAGGACTCCCCGTCAGCCACTACGCCCCCCACCACCCGGTCGCCAGCGACTACCACACCGCCATCACCACCATCCTCGAGGAAGCATGATGCCGAAACGTCCCACCCTCGCTGACCGGAAACGCGCAGCCCGCGATGCCCTCGCGGCCGACACAGAAATCACACCACCCGCACCCAGCACAGCCGCTACCCCAAGCACAACCAGTAAACTCGACTCGTCTAGTGCAACCACAGCAACCAGTTCACCCGATGCAACCAATGCTCCCAGCGCAGCCAGTGCAGCCAGTCGAGGGGGAACCATCTCGGTCAGCCTCACCACTCAGCAGTACCGCGACGCCCAGGCCGCCTTCCTCGCCGACTGGGAACACGGTGGCCCAGATACCTTCACCGCCTGGATCGAGACCGCTCTTCGTACCCACGCAGTCCGTACCAGCAGCGACCGTGCAGCTCTCGCCATCACCGCATCCGGAAGTACACGCAGCTTCCGCATCACCGAACACACCCGTGACCTCATCGACACTGCCATCACAGACGACTTCACCGCCGGCTACTGGACCAGCGTCTCTGCCTGGGCCGCCACCGCCATTACCACAGCAACCCAGCACGCCCGTACCCGCGGCCCCCTCCCCGCGCCACCAACTCGTCTTCCCGGACGGCTCCCGCGAAAGGCTCCGCGATGACCATACTGAGTCTGCTTCTGCCATTTGCGGTACTCGGATTTATCGAGGTCATGTGGTGGGGTTTGCGCTGGATCGAGGTCCAGCAAACCCTCCAAACCGCCCGGGACCGCTTGGGGCTGCGGCCCCTGCCCGCCGACCGCAACGAAGCCGCCACGGAACTGTGGCAGCAACACCAAGTCCTCAAAACCGACCCCAGGTTCGTCCTGGAGAACCTTTCAGCGTTCACCGACGGCCGTCTCGCTGCGGCCGAAGAAGCATGGATGACTCCCGGAGCAGACAGGCATGCTCGCTTCTACCGCAAGTTGCACAGGGCCCTCGCCGGGACCTCGCCCCTGCTCGAAATCGTCAAGGTAATGCAGACCTCCCGCTCCGAAGCCGCCGCCAAGGCTGCCGCCATCAAGTTCAAGATCGAGCAACTCCGAACACGAGCGATCACGGCCCTCCAGAACTTGGAGGCAGCCGAAACCCCGGAGCAGCGTCGCTATTGGGGCGGCCAGGCCGACGAGCTACTCGATCGCATCACCGACTTGGAGCCACGTTTCCCTGCCTGCCAGCGACCGACCAGACAAGTCGAAGCCGCACAGTCGGCTCACGACCGCGTGAACCAGGTACGTGAGTTCATCGGCAAAACCCTGGAAGAACACGATCCCGAGACGATCCCCAATCAACTCTGGGAAGCCCTCACCGACTGGAACGACCACCACAAGGAATGGACACCCCAGCAACTCGACACCGCGGCCACCCGCATCCACAACATCGCTTTCCGCCGAGAACTCGACCAGTAACCAGCAACAACCGAACCACCCAGCCATCGACCCTGCTCCAAGCAGCAGAAAGAAACAAACTGAACCCCTAAGAAAGGCCAACGAGATGCGCTATGCATTGATTATCCTGATCATCTTGGAACTGCTTTCCCTCCCATTTATTAGGTATTTCAAAAGAGACGAACCAAAGAAAGCGCGGAGGAAAGAAATGGCTCGATTGATGTGGATTTATGTTTTCCTCAACCTGCTCGGGCTGGTCATGCTTTTGCTAAGCAGCTTCGTTCTGCGATTTGCTAAAAATGTCGACACGCTGCACTTCTAAAGCACACAAAATTGCGCTCTAACCCGCTGTGCTGATGCGGGAGTTCGAGGCCTTCACGCAAGCCGGGTACGGCACGGAGTTGCGGGTTGTGGCCGTGCCACCTGAGGTGTCCCGTCGGCGCCGGCTGGAGGACTACGTAACCCGAACTGAAGGGCCGTGGCGGATCGGGTCAAACAGCCAAGTGGCCACCAACGCCGCCACCGGGCAGGGCTGGAACGACGGGCAACAGGCCAATCTCGGGGCGGCCGAACTCCTAAGTACCTGAACAACACAATCCCAATAACGTGACCAGAGTTGTTGCGGTGCCAGCTGAAATTTAGTAACATCAGAAACAGGAAACATCGTTACTAACGTTACTAAAAGGAGCTGGATCATGACGAACACCCCCACTTCGCCGGAGCAGCGTGCATGGCGGGCGGCCGAGGAAGTCGCTGCCCAGGGCAGGCGGGTCACCGCCCGCGCGATTAGAGAGGCCGCCGGGGTGAGCATGGCCGTCGCCGCGGCCACGGCCAGGGCCTGGAACGAACAGCAGGGCCCTGAGGATGTGCCGCCCGTCCCTGAAGCTGTCCAGCTCCGACTCGCTGGGATATGGCGCGAGGCCGTTGCCGTGGCACGTGGCGAGCATGAGGCAGCCCGTCAGGGCTGGGAAACCCAGGTCACGGCTGCCCAGACCGAGGCCCGTGAGTTGGAGACCGCCCTCGAGGTCGCCGAGGCCCAGGTCGAGCAACTCCACAGGGAGGTTGAGGACCTCCAGGCCCAGGTGCAGGGGCAGCGGTCCCGAGCGGACCGAGCGGAGGCTCAGGGCGACCAGCTGACCGCCCTGGTCGAGCAGCTGCGCACCCAGATCGAGCAGCTGCGTGACCAGGTTCAGGTGCAGCGTTCGCGTGCGGACCGGGCTGAGGCGGTGCTGGAGCTCCAGCAGGATGGCCAGCAGGGTGAAGGGAAGTAGACTCGGGGGAGTGATCCTCAGGAGCAGGAGGGGAAGCATGGACGACTACTACTCGATGAGCTATGACGTCATGCGGGAGACCGCTAACCAGATCCGCGGCCGCTACATCGCGTGGGCCAATGACGCCGCTGACTCCGAGACGGAGCAGTACTGGCTGGAGCAAGCTAGCCAGGTCACCCGGGAGGTTCGCCAGGTTGATCCTTATGACGAGGAAGCAATCATGGCGAAGCGTGCCGAGTTGAGGGAGTTGTTCCGTTCTCTGCCGGCCGAGGCGCCTGCCGTCGCGGCATGAATGATCTCCCACTGGGGGAGTTGCAGAGGCTCTTCGAAACCCGGGTCATCTCACACCTTCACGACAACCAGAACCCAGAAAACCCCACCCCGGGACAGCGGCTGTGGTTCGTCTCCGTGGGTGGGCAACCGGGTGCCGGGAAGGGCAGGGTGATCGAAGCTGCTGGCCGGGCCCATCCCGGGTCGGTGATCGTCAATGGCGACGATCTGAGAACCTTCCACCCCGACTATCCGCGGCTCATGGCAACCGACCCCTTGTCGATGCCTGAGGTTACGGCTCCAGCGGCCGGGAGCTGGGTGGGGATGTCGAATCAGTGGCTGCGGGACAATAGGATCAGTGCTGTGGTGGAGACCACGCTGCGTCAACCCGCTGTGCTGCTGCGGGAGTTCAAGGCCTTTCGTGATGCCGGGTACGGCACGGAGCTGCGGGTCGTGGCCGTGCCACCCGAGGTGTCCCGGCTCGGCACTCTCACTCGCTATGTCGAGCAGGTTCGTGATACTGGTGCTGGCAGAGCTGTCACGGCTGAAGGGCATGATATTCCTACCGCTGCGGTTCTGGGCACCGTGGAGACCCTCGTGGCGTCCGGGCTCGTGGACCGGGTCGTGGTTCAGGACCGCGACGGCCGTGTCTTCCTCGACACCGAGGTAACCCAGGGCGGCCCGGAACTCGCAGGCCAGGCACGCGATGCGGTCAATCAGGCCAGGAACGTCACATCCGTTACCCCCGAGCAGGCCCAGGCATGGTTCCGCGCCGCCACGGCCACGCTGGACGGCCTCCAGGGTGTGCCTGTCGACCACGACCTTCTCCAGGTCTCGGCCCGGCTGACTGGACCTGATGCGACGGCGATCGCCGCCCAGGCATGGCCCAACGACCCGGCCAGACAACAGCGGCAAGTCGACAAATTGCAGCGCAGCCACTGGACCGCGGTTCGCGCAGCAACCCCGAAACAGCAAGGCTTCCAGCATCAGCACGAAACCCCTGATCACGGCATCGAGCGATAGCATCCACCCAAGCGGACTGGGGTGGGGGGCCACGGCCGGGTGGAGTAGCCGCCTCGTCGGAGGGGCAAATTTCGGTGGGGTTGATCCTGTAAGGAGCTTTTGATGATCATCATGTATTTTGCTCCCGCCATCGTCAGCGCCGTGATCGTCACGGGCCTGACTGCGGTGTTCTGGTTCCTGAGCGAGCCTACCTTCTCCCGGAGGACTCGGATTCTGATCCCGGGCAGAAGAGAACCATGGCGGCTACCTTGGGCGATGAGTTTCGTGGAGATTCTGGTACTCGCCAGCACAGTAACATTTGTCGCGGTCGGGGCCTTCAGCGTCGCCGTGTGGGTCGGAATGGTGGTGTTTGACGACCATTCCTTTTCCCCGGGGCGAGTGGTTCCCCCCGTGATCGTTGCCCTTGAACTGAAGCGCCGCATCCCCTTGATCCTCACAGCACTTGCTGCTCGCAGGCAGCAGAAAACCTTACATGATGATGAGACAGGGGACGGGGAAACCGAATCGAGGCAGTGACCCCGGCAGATCGATGAGCTACGCCGCGTCCACCTGGATCCACCGTGGGGACTTTCCGTTGGGAGTTGGGTGGTTGAAGTTCTTCAGATGAGGGTGTTGGGGGTGTGGTTTGTCCAGATGGTTTCGTGGCGCAGGGTACCGCTGCCGGTCCTGGCCGGGATTGTGTACTGAACCCAGCCGGTGAGGGCTTCTGTGTAGAGGGGATGAGGGTAGGCAGAAAGAATCACCTGCGCTGTGACCTTCTGCAGGGCGGCGAGGAGGTCCTCGTGATAGCCGGTGGTTGCCTCCATCCGGTAGAGACCGTCCCGACGAGTCTCCGGAAGGTAGGGCGGGTCGAGGTAGAAACAGGTCCCGGGGGCGTCGTGGGCGACAAGAAGGTCGAGGGCATCGCGCTGCTCGATGGAGATACCGCGGAGGCGTTCGGCGGCGTCGAGGAGTCGGGTGATGTAGCTGTCGAGCTGGTTGGGGAGGGTCTGGCGGGCGGTGCGGGTGACTATGTGACGCCACCCGGCACGGGTCGCACGACCGCCACGGCCTTGGGTGATGAGCGTCCAGGTGCGGCGGGCTTGTTCGAGGGGGTCGGGGCAGGGCTGGTGAGCCAGGAGGAACTCCTGCCGGGAATGAGGAGTCATCGCACACGCCCACGCGAGCTCTTCAGGGCGGTCACGAAGAACCCGCCAGAAATTGACCAGGCGATCGTCAAGATCATTGACGGTCTCCAAACGGGAAGGAGACTTCGCGAACAACACCGCACCGCTACCGAAGAACGGCTCGACGTAGTGATCATGCGGCTGGAGCAGCTCGATCACCCGGTGAGCGATCAACTGCTTCCCGCCGGCATAACTCATGGGAGGCTTCATGTCTCCTCTTCTCGAGTGGTCTCATTGGTGAGGGCTTCGGTGTAGAGGGGGCGGGCGACTTTCTCCCATGCTTCAAGGAGGTCCTCCTGTGGGAGGTCGAAGTCATCTATGTAGCCGTGGTGGTATGCCCAAGTACGGGTCAGGCACTCGGCCACCCAGCCGCTGAGGTCGGCGAGACTGACCAACTGCTGGGTGATGTTGGCGGGAAGAAACCGCCGCAACTCGTTCCACAGCGCGCATGTCGTTTTGATATGACCGTTCACCCATAGAAGGGTGAGAGGGCTACCGAGAACGTGGGCGTCGGAGTCGACACGGGGCGCGATGTGTTCATCCGGCTCGCCGATGACCGCAAGGGGCCGGCCTTTCTCACTTTTCAGCCAGAGCACCCCCTCGAACCAACCTGGAGCGTTTTCCGGGGCGGGGGCGATGTAGTTGATCCACAGGGTGATGCGCTTGGCGGCCGCTACCGGATCGGATTTCTCTTCCGGGTAGAGCTCTTCATCGATCGTCTGGCGGTGCCACAGCTCGCAGGTTTGTTTCGGGACGAGGTCCCAAAGGTTCCCTTCGATCTTGTAGACGCCTTCCCAGTAGGCGCAGAGCATGGCATCCCAATCGACTGAAGTCATAATGTTCTCCTAATCTGTTTCGGCCTGGGTCGAGTTGCTGGGGTGCCCATTCCTTATGGTGGTCGTTTCAGTCGGTCTTCCGGGCGGCAAGGAGGTTTTTGATGGTTTCCTCAAGTGATGGCCTGTCCCAACTTGGCCACGCCATCTGCTGGACGATCATGAGGAAGAACCCAGCCCCGGCCACGAGGAAACACGCCGCGTAGAAGACTTGATGGAACTTCACCAACCTCGCTACCGCCTCTACGAGGCTGAGTCCGGTGGGGTCGTACGGGGGCGGGGGGAAGTGTGTGGTGGCTACCGTGATCAGGTCCTGCCGGAACACCCACACCAGCCCCCACACGATCATCGCCCGTAGGAAGTACCAACCCAGCCGCCGGTTTTTGGATCGTCGGGTTGCTGCGATCCCGCAGC
>ERZ773008.2652-NODE-2652-length-11539-cov-2.776210_pt1 | contig 11539 bp, 10 predicted proteins | sample MGYA00580664_ERZ773008 | MGnify/ENA primary metagenome ERZ773008 (study PRJEB29015, sample SAMEA2738016) | human oral metagenome | biome: human oral; feature: human-associated habitat; material: dental | place: China | collected 2048 ... | reverse complement strand
TATGCAAACAATTGCCATGAATATTATTTTGATGGCTTTTGTTGCAAAAAGTGGGAACAAAAAATACTTACTCAAGAGTGTTGTAGGCTTCTTGATCTCCAGTATTTTTGTTGACCTTTTTGCTCCATTTTTACCAGTACTTGGCGCCAATGATCTTATGCTTGCAGCTTTGTGGGGTAGTATTATCTGCGGCTTTGGTCTTGGTCTTGTATTTAGGGCGGGCGGAAATACCGGCGGTACAGACATTATTGCTCAAGCAGTTTCTAAGCGTTTTTCTATTCCATCAGGTACCGCAATTATTATTGTTGATATTGTCATTATTATTGCGGCTATTCCGGTCTTCTCGCTAGAAAACGGACTGTATTCTGCTTTGGCAATCTTTGTTACAGGTAAAATGATTGACTTTGTCATTGATGGACCAAGGTCGGAGCGCTGCGTTTACATTATTTCTTCTGAGCACGATGCAATTGCTCATGAGATTCTATACAACCTCAATCGTGGCTGTACAGAGCTTCAGGCGCGTGGACTGTGGAGCGGCGCGCGCAAGCCTGTTTTGATGTGTGTTCTTGGTCGTACAGAGCTTGTGCAGTTGAAAGTCATTGTTTCTGAGATTGACCCAGATGCATTGGTATTTATTTCAGAAGTACACGAGGCAATTGGCGAAGGATTTAAATCATTTGAGGCTTTGGAAGGCTAGGCATAGTTTATCAGTTTGCTGACTAATAAAAGATTTTGTAGCAGCTACGCACAATTGAGCGAAAAGATGCGTAAATAAATTTTGAAATGTAAAAAGGCGACCTTTAAAAGGCCGCCTTTTTGTTGCATTTGTGTAAGAAACAATAAAGCGCAAATCTTATTTAGCAGGAAGAATTGAAGGAGTGACGCAGACGACATCCTTAAGTCCTGCGGCTTTGAGCTCTTTAATCTGCTCGTCAGTTGCTCCTGTATCGGTAATCAGAAGGTCAATGTCCTCTGCAGAGCCAAACTGGAAGTTAGAAGTGGTGCCCAGTTTAGAAGAATCGGCAACAATATAGTGTTTTCTAGAGCGCTTTAGCATCTGAGCGTTAATTGCTGGCTCAGGGGATGTTGCAGAGGTGAGACCAAATTCTCCCGAGAAGCCCGTGCAGCCCAAGAAGCACTTAGCAGCAGTAATGCGCTGGATGCAATCAAGAGCAGTTTCGCCAGTCATGGAAGCACGTGGAGGACGGATGTCGCCACCAGTAAGAATGATGGAAAGGTCGCGGATATCTTCAAGCAGTAGAGCCTTGCCATTGTTAGTAACAACGGTTACGTCGTGAGCGTCAATCCACTCAAGCATGCCCAGAGCAACGGAGCTTGTGTTAATGAAGATACAATCACCATCTTCAACGTAACGAGCCGCTTCACGTGCAATTGCTTTGTTAGAACGAATTTGCCTTGAGCCAGAAGGGCGACCATAAGGATTAAGCAGAGTAGCAATGCCATATTGACGAGTTAAGATGCCGCGCTTCTCAAGAAAATCCAGGTCACGCCTAATAGTTAAAGAAGAGACTTCAAAGTGGTCTGCAAGTTCTTGAACGCTTGCCTGACCCCTTTTTTCTAGCAACTCAGTAATTGCCTCGCGACGTGAATCAACGTAAGCCTTGCTCCTTTTCATAAATGCCCTCCTTTATGAGCAACATTTTTCCTTTGAATGTTCATTCATCAATAAAATAGAACATTATCTGTAGGATATCAAGATATTTCAGAAAATAATAGTATTGAGATATATGAATGTTTTAGATTATAAAAAATTTAACATATAAACTTTACATGGGATAATAGAAAGCCTCTCTATTATGTTCATAAAAACATGAACATTTGTATAGCTTCATGGACAAAAGATGTACTGAAAAAATATGAACAACTTTGATAACTGTTTTAGCAAAATTGATTGAAGTTAAGAACGTTTCGTGGCATATTATCAAGTTATTAAGACTTGTCATGAGACGGCTTTTGGCCAATTTGTCTCATTAAGAGAAAGGCAAGGTAGTGCTGTGTTAAGTGATTTTCTTACTGAAGATCTGGTGCAGCTCAATATTGTGGCTTCTAGCTGGGAAGATGCAATTAGAAAATCTGCGCAACCACTTGTTGATAACAAAAAAGTAACTGAGGGCTATGTTGACGACATCATTAAAGGTGTCAATGAACTTGGCCCTTATATTGTTATTACCGAGCATGTTGCTCTGCCTCACGCACGTCCTGAGTCCGGCGTACTTGAGCCTGCAATAGGTATTACCGTACTCAAGGATTCTGTTGAGTTTGGTAGCAAAGATAACGATCCAGTTAAGTTTCTTTTCCCACTTGCTGCAAAAGATAGTGAAGGTCATCTTAGTGCTCTTCAATCTCTTGTCGAATTGCTGAGTGATCCAGATTTCTTTGCTCAGCTTGAAAAAGCTCAGTCACCAAAAGATGTTGTGGACCTTGTCCACGCAAAGGAAGGTAGGTTGTAATGGCTGATAAAAAGTTCCACGCACTGGTTTGCTGCCGTGCAGGTATGGGCTCTTCCATGATGCTCAAGATCAAGATTGATCAGGTCATTAAAGAGAATGATCTTCCAATCGAGACTGAGCACGGTAATTTGGATTCACTGATTGGTTTCAATGGCGATCTTGTTATCACTATGTCTGATCTTACTGACGAGCTCAACGCTGACGAACGCGTTCCTTCTGCAGTTGGCATCACCAACATTGTTGATAAGGCAGAGATGAAGGAGAAGCTCACCGCTTGGCTCGCAGAGCACAACGCATAAGCTTCTTTGTATCTTTTTAGCGGGAGTTTCTCATTATGCGAAGCATAATGCTTTCGGCAAAAAGCTCTCGCCAAACCTTTGACAAGAGGTACTTGTCACTTGATTTAGAGATCTTATGGTTCGTCGGTTAATTTGCTGAAAGGGATTAAGCATGCTCAATGCAATTCTCATGCAGCTCAGAGATACAGCCGTCATTATGGGTATTATTGCTCTTGTCGGTCTCTTGCTGCAGAAGAAGTCCGCTGTGGACGTCTTCTCCGGAACTGTGAAGACCATTATTGGCTTCATGATTTTCAACATTGGCTCTAGCGCTATGTCCGCTCAGGTCAACATCTTCAGCGATATGTTTAGTCGTGCGTTTGCTGTTAAGGGTGTTGTAACCCAGGTTGAAGTCGCAACTGCTCTTGCGCTGAATACCTATGGTACTGAGGTTGCTCTTGTAATGGTCCTTGGCTTTATCATGAATCTTGTGTTTGCTAAGGTCACCCCATTCAAGTCCGTTTTCTTGACTGGCCAGCACTTCCTGTACTTCTCCTGCGTACTTGCACTGGTCTTCATTGCTCTTGGTCTCCCAATGTGGGTTACCATTGTTCTTGGTGGCGTCATCCTTGGTTTCTGTGGTGCTGCACTGCCTTCGCTGTGCCAGCCATTTGTAACTAAGCTTGTTGGTGGAGATTCCATCGCAATTGGTCACTTCAACTGCATCGGTTATGCATTCTCCGGTTACGTTGGAAAACTTTTCACCAAGAAAAACGAGAAGGACGGCGAGAAAGAGGCTAAGGAGCTTCCGGAGTTCTTTAAGCTTTTCAAGGATTTTGTCTTCTCCGTTGCTCTCTTCATGATTGTTCTCTTCTATGTTGTTACTATTGCGTGCCTTGTCACCGGTCACTTTGGCGACACTCTTGCAAACAACAAGCCATTCATTAGCTACTTTGGCAACGATGTGTGGTGGATTTGGCCATTCCTTGCTGGTCTTCAGTTTGCTGCTGGCATGTCCGTTCTTGTTTACGGTGTTCGTCAGTTTATCGCTGAGATCACCGCTGCATTTGTCGGCATCTCCGAGAAGCTCATTCCAGATGCACGTCCTGCAGTTGACTGCCCTGCAATCTTCCCATTTGCACCAAACGCTGTCATTATCGGCTTCATTGGCTCTTTCCTTGGTGGCCTTGTAGCAATGGCACTCATGGTTGCATTCCACAGCCCAACCATCATGATTCCTGCAGCAGGCATCTGCTTCTTCTCTGGTGGTACTTGTGGTGTTTGTGGTTACGCTTACGGTGGATGGCGCGGCGCTCTTCTCGGTTCCTTCTTGGTTGGTATCTTCCTGACCGCTGGTCCTCTGATTCTCTATCCTGCATTTGCTCAGCTGGGAATTGCAGAGCCATCCTTCCCTAATGTTGACTACAACATCGTTGGTTCAATCATCTATGGCATTGGCTCCCTTTTTGGTCTTGCCTAAGCCTAGATTTATGTAGTACCTACTCAGCTCTACGGTTTCTAGGGCGCTCGTGGAAAGCCCGCGGGCGCCCTTTTAAAAGCTTTACAACAAGGAAAAAACATGGCAGACGAGAAGAACAACAAAAGCGTTACCGAATCAGTGCTTGGTGATATGTTTGGTTTAAGCGTTGATAAAAAACCTGTTCTAGAGCTTCCTGAAGATCAGATAGTTCTAGAGGTTCTAGAAGATAGAACTCGTTTAATGGTCCAGGGAATTCTGTACTTGCTTATGGCGTTTGCTTCTCTTGCTCTGACATTTTTCTTTTGGGTTTACGCTAATGTAAGTGGCAATATTTTTGGTCTTGTTGGTGTTATTGCAGGACTCACTATCACGTGGTTTGCTTCACGAGCCATGGGAAAGCGTTTTAGTCGTTTTGCCAGTGGTATTCATGTTATTGATTTTGGACAGAAAAACGTATTTATATTTGCAAAATCCGACAAGAAAAAAGCGCTTGTCGTTCCTTATACCAAGATTAAAAGCTACAAAATCATTCGACAAGGTAAGGCATTGCGTCTGCTCTTTGAAGGCGCTTGGGTTAGCCATCCTTCAGGGTTTGAATTTGTAGACATCAACCGTCCTTTTATGGCCTCAACTCTTAATGAGATTCAAGGGCAGATTGAGCAGCTTATGGCTCAGCACAAGGTCAAAGAGACGCGGTAGCTCATTGTGTAGTAAGTGTCTTTGAGTTTGAACTCACAGACAGATAAGGAGTTGTAATGGCAACTGAAAAAGAGCAGGTTCAGGAATTTCTTTCCATTGTGGGAAAGTCACTCCATCAGTATGTAGAGAACATTGATTTTGAAGCACTTTCCGCAGCTAAAAAGCTTATTTTAGACGCAGAGGCAAAGGGTGGTCGTCTGCATGTAACTGGCATTGGTAAGCCAGGTCACGTTTCCGGTTATGCTGCATCGCTTTTCTCGTCAACTGGAACTCCAACCTATGAGCTTCACGGTACCGAATGCGTTCACGGATCTGCTGGTCAGACTCGTCCTGGTGATGTGGTTATTGCTATCTCTAACTCCGGCGAGACGGGCGAGCTTAAGGCTACGGTTACCTGTCTGAAGAACGTTGGCGTGCACATTATTGCGTTGACCGGCAATCCCAATTCCTGGCTGGCAAATGAGGCAGAGGTTGCTCTCATTGCAGGTGTTAAGCAGGAGGGCGACTCCATGAACAAACCTCCACGTGCGTCAATCTTGGCTGAGATTATGGAGCTTCAGTGCCTTTCTATCCTGCTTCAGAACGAGTACGGCCTTAATCCAGAGCAGTATGTTAAGTGGCATCCCGGTGGAGCTCTTGGCGCATCTATTCGTGAAGGCAAATAACCCTAGATAAATACTGACAAAACGTACTGAGGAGTTTGAATGTCAACATTTAAGGGCGTTATTGTTCCTATGGTCACGCCGTTTAACCGCGATGAAGAGCAGTCTATCAACTACGAAGCAGCTGAGCAGCTTCTGGAAAAGCTCATCTCTGAGGGTGCTGATGGTATCTTTACGTTTGGCTCTAACGGTGAGTTCTATGTTTGTAGTCCTGACGAGAAGATCAAGTTCTCTAAGTTTATTATCGAGAAAACCGCAGACCGTCTTCCTGTTTATGTAGGAACTGGAGCTTGCTCAACAAAAGAGGCTCTCTATATGAGCCGCGAAGCAGAGGCAGTTGGCGCCAATGCGCTTTCTGTTATTAATCCTTACTTCCTGGGTATTTCTGACCAGCAATTGATTGAGTACTTTAAGACTGTTGCTGCAAGTGTCAAAATACCTGTCCTTCTATATAACATTCCTAAGGGAACCGGTAAAAATATTTCTAAAGAGGTTGTTGAGCAGCTGGTGACCATTGAAAATATCAAGGGCATTAAAGACAGTTCTGGCAACATTGATAATCTTAAGGATTATTTAGACGCTGCAGCTGGTCATGACGTAGACGTACTTGTTGGCTCCGACGGAAAGATTTCTGAGGCTCATGCCCTTGGAGTTCAGGGAGCTATCGCAGGTACTGCAAACCTTATTACTAAAGTTGTTGTTGACCTTTGGAAGGCTCTTGAAGCCGGAAATGCAGAGGAAGCAGCCCGTCTACAAGCAGATATCGAGCCAATTCGTGACATTCTTCACCTTGGAAGTACGCCTCAGACACTTAAGCGCTCTCTTGAACTTGCTGGATATCCTGTTGGCCCTGCTCGTTTCCCTGTTACTGAGGTTGCAGAGGGCATTGACGAGAAAATCTATGTAATGCTTGACCATTATGGAATTGCTCATAATTAGTTATCAAAAATGACGTTTTTCTCGCCTGCTCAATAGGGTAGTTCGGGATACGTTTACAAGGAGATGTTGTATATGAAGATGCAAAAAGCTGCTGTCTCTCAGGCATTGGTTGATACCTGTGCGTTTGCAGTTGTTCGCGTCCCAACGGTTGAGCGTGGCATTGAAATTGCTGAAGGTCTTGCAGAAGGTGGCATTCATGCAATGGAGATCAGCTACACCCTGCCAAATGCAGGCGAGGTCATTGCTGCAATTAGAGAGCGTCTTGGTGACAAGATGATTGTTGGTGCAGGTACCGTTATGGAGCCAACAACTGCTCGTCTTGCTATTATGGCTGGCGCACAGTTCATTGTTGCAAACTGCGGCTCTGACGAGGTTGCTCGTATGTGCAATCTGTATCAGATTCCTTACGCTCCCGGTTGTACCACTATGACTGAAGCAAATCATAGCCTTGAGATGGGAGCTGCATTTATTAAGTGCTTCCCAATTTCTAATGTCTATGGTCCTGAGCTGGTTAACCTCTTCAAAACACCAACTCCTTGGATGCCTTTGATGGCTTCTGGTGGTATTAACCTTGATAACCTTTCTGAGTGGCTTGAGCGTGGGGTTGACTGCTGCGGCATGGCAAGCCTGCTTACTAAGGGAACAAAAGAGGAAATTGCAGCTAACGCAGCTAAAGTTCGAGCCATCATTGATGAGACTCGTGCAAAGATGCAGGCTGTATAACTAGTACATAATCAATGCCGTTTTTTATGATTGTTCAAACCGCCTCTTTTGTAAATTAGAGGCGGTTTTTCTGTGGATGATCTGCATGACGTGTAACATACCTGCACTTTTGGTAAAATAAATTCTGTATCTGTCTCTTCGGAGTAAGAAAAGGAGCAACTGTGGCTAATCATTTTCGCACTGATGAGCAACAGGAGTCCTCACTTGATGACCGTTTTGGGGTAATTTCTCAAGATGATCTTAGCCAGCTTGATCAGCAGGATGTTGCAACTGATCAAGTCGAAACACAGGACTTTTCTGCTGATGTGCCAGTGGCCCAGGCTGCTGAACCTGTAACAACTGTATCTGATCCATTTGCTTCAGGAGTAGAGCCTGTGCACGTGGTAACTGCAGAGCAGCAAAATAACCCTGAGCAGGCGCCTCTTGATCGCGCAAAGTTCTTTGCTGATCTTGCACAAAATGCGCCTCAGGTTGAGCGTACTGGTACCCCAACCATCTCTTTTAAGGATGCCACTCTTGTGTATCCATCACAGCCAAATCGCCCAGCGTTGGATAACATCAGTACTGATATTTATCCGGGTGAGTTTGTCTTTGTAGTTGGACACTCTGGTTCTGGTAAATCTTCTCTGCTGCGTCTTATTACGCGCGAGCAGAAGGCAACTCACGGACAAGTTATTGTTGCTGGTCAGGATCTTACACGTATGCGTAATTCAAAGGTTCCATATCTGCGTCGTCAGATTGGTACCGTCTTCCAGGACTTTAAGCTTCTGCCTGATAAGACTGTCTATGAGAATGTCTCTTTTGCCCTTGAGTGCATTGGCAAACCTCGTTCTGTTATTAATGTGCAGGTTCCTGAGGTTTTGCGTCTAGTAGGACTTGGACAGAAGATGGATGCTTATCCAGATCAGCTATCCGGTGGTGAGCAGCAGCGTGTTTCTGTTGCTCGTGCAATGGTCAATCGTCCACCACTGCTTATCTGCGACGAGCCTACGGGTAACTTGGACCCAGCAATTTCTCTGGGCATCATGAAACTTCTTGACCGCATTAACCGTGCGGGTACTACGGTTGTAATGGCAACACACGATCGCGAGATGGTTGACTCTATGCGCAAGCGCGTTATTGCACTTGAGGCTGGTCACATCGTTCGTGACCAGGAGAAGGGAGGCTATGGCTACTATGGGGCTCTCTAATTTTGGATACTCTCTGCGTGAGGCCGGAAGCCACTTTAGAAGGAACTGGTCTACTGCTCTTGGTGCAATCGTAACTATCTTTTTATCACTGTTCATTATTGGCCTGTTTATTCTTGGTTCTGCTCTTATCGAGAACATGGTAGGCAGTGTCGAGAATCGCGTTACTATCCAGGCATTCCTTTCGGATGACGCAGATCAGTCTGCAGTAACTGCCTTCCAGCAAGAGATTCAGGGTTGGGATACGGTTGAGTCTGTAACCTATAAGAGCAAAGATAAGGCTCTTGAGGAGTACCGTACTACCATGAGTTACCGTAATGCTTCTGATGCGGTTTCTGCTCTTGATGGCCAAAATCCTATTCCTGCGTCTCTTGTGATTAAGCTTAAGGATCCTAAGGATGTTCAAGACGTTGCCCAGCGCATTGCTTCTTCAACATCTTTTGCGGCTATTGCTGATAACAAGAACAATCCATCCGGCGATGTTCAGTATGGTCGTGAGACCGTTGAGCGCTTGTTCAGCGTTACTGCATATATTCGTATAGGTGCGCTTGCTCTTGTTGGCCTTTTGGTGTTTGTTGCATTTGTCTTTATTAACAATACCATTCGCCTAGCTATTAATGCTCGCCGTCGTGAGATTGCAATTATGCGCTTAGTTGGTGCATCTAACGGCTTTATCCGCGGACCATTCCTTATGGAAGGCGTGCTTGAGGCACTTATTGGCGCTCTTCTCGCCATTGTTGTTTTGGTTGTTGGGGCTCATTTTCTTCTTCCTGTTATGGCAGAGAGCATGACCTTCTTGACCTTTGCTATTCCTGCAATAGTCATGTGGGGTATGAGCGGACTTTTGCTGCTCTTGGGTTTGCTGCTGGGACTCTTTGGTTCCGCTATTGCTATGGGTCGTTATCTGAAGGCATAGTAACTAAGCAACTTGATACTTCAATTGCTAAAGTGAAGTATCAATTAAGAAAGTTTTTTGCATAAAGATTGCAAGGTAAGACCTCGTGAAAACCGTTCACGGGGTCTTTTTACGTTAAACGGTATTTACCAATTTGCAGGTAGAATGATATTTTTAAGAGTAAATTGTTAGGCCACGTACTTGAATGGGGGCCAAGTATGGAGACCAACCTGCATAAATTCCAAGCTTTTACTTCTGCGGCATATCACAGTAGTTTTACGGTGGCTGCAGAAGAATTAGGATGTACTCAGTCATCAATTAGCCGTATGGTTGCAAGTCTAGAAAAAGAATGGGATGTGCGTCTGTTTAACCGCCATGGTGGTTATGTCAGTCTTACACCTGAGGGAAAAACGCTTTTACCAGTTGCAGAAGAGGTGTGTCAGGCATATAGCAAGCTGAGTAATCAAGTTAATCGCGTCAGCGCTATTGAAATGGGCAATCTTGTTATTGCTGCGCCTTCCAGTTTTCTTTCGCGAGCACTTCCAAGCTATCTCAAGAAGTACATGACCGATCACCCAAATATTAAAGTTGAAGTTATTGAGTGTACCTATGGAGAAGCCCTTCGCCTTATTAGCAAGGGTAAGGTGGATATTAGTTTTACTATGACTCGTACAACCGAGCAGGGATTTACCTCAACTTTATTTGATCATGATGAAGTTATCGTTGTTTCTCAAAAAGGACATTACGAGAAGAACCTTGAGACGATTCCTGTTAAGCGTCTTATTGAAGAGCCTTTTATTGTTGATATTGAGACAGCTCCTTTGCTTCAGAAGCAACTTAAGAATGCGCGCATGACATTTGCGTCATCGGATTCGTTCACCATAATGTCTATGGTAGAGTCAGGTCTTGGCGTAAGTTTGCTGCCACTTGAAGCGACAAAAGGTACAAATTTTGATATTGATGTACATCATCTTGAGACTCCCGTACATCGTAATGTTTTTATTACACATCGTGTAAAAGGCGAGATGTCACGCACTACAGAAGAGTTTTTAAAGTATTTAAGTTAAAGATTGATACATAGTTGCGTACGTTAACTATTTGAAAATTGCATAACTGTTATTAGATTTCGGTAAAGAAGTAAAAAGATTTAACTACCGCTCGCGGTTGCAGCCTTTCCGCTTACGGGTTTATCTGACGCTCAGAGGGCGCTCCTCCTTTTTTCGAATCGCTTCGGATGTAAATATAGATTTATCAAGTTCTTCGTCCGAGTAATTACGGGAAGGAGTGGGACATGGCAGAAAATGCCGAGGCACCTGAGATGCAAAAGTCGTTGAGTCTATTCAACTTCTTTACCATCGGATTTGGTGCGATCATTGGTACCGGATGGGTGCTCCTGGTAGGCGATTGGATGGTTCTTGGTGGAGGACCATTCCCCGCGATGATCGCATTTGCAATTGGCGCAATTTTCCTTGTACCAATTGGAATGGTCTTTGGCGAACTCACAGCAGCTATCCCTATTTCAGGTGGCATCATTGAGTACGTTGACAGGACATTTGGCCGTCCGCTGGGCTTCTTTACTGGCTGGATGCTCCTTTTGGGCAACGCTCCTTTATGTCCTTGGGAAGCAATTGCAATTTCTACGCTTCTTACTGATCGTTTTGGAGCATTCCCTGTTCTTTCCTGGCTGAGATCTGTTAAGCTGTACACCATTCTTGGTGCCGATGTTTACCTATGGCCAACAGTCATCGCTCTTTGCTTTGCTATCCTGGTTATCTTCCTTAACTTCAAGGGAGCTGGTGCAGCGGCTAAGCTTTCGAGCTTCCTCACTAAGGCTCTTCTTACTGGTATGATTCTTGCAATGGTTATCTCCTTTGCAACTGGATCTCCAAGCAACGGCCTCCCAGTCTTCTCCCGGGCAACTGAGGTTGCTAGTGGCGAGGGCACAAAAGCTACCAGCTTCTTTGGTGGCATCATTGCAGTTCTTGTTATGACTCCATTCTTCTACGCTGGTTTTGACACCATTCCACAGCAGGCAGAAGAGGCATCTGCAGATCTTGACTGGAAGAAATTTGGTATTATCCCGGCCCTCGCGCTTATAGCTTCCGGCATTTTTTACCTCATCTGCATTTACGCCTTTGGCACCATGATTGACTGGCATGAATTTGTGAAGAGTTCCGTGCCGGCTCTGGCGGTGCTTCAGCGGAT
>ERZ773008.2647-NODE-2647-length-11552-cov-4.275724_pt1 | contig 11552 bp, 9 predicted proteins | sample MGYA00580664_ERZ773008 | MGnify/ENA primary metagenome ERZ773008 (study PRJEB29015, sample SAMEA2738016) | human oral metagenome | biome: human oral; feature: human-associated habitat; material: dental | place: China | collected 2048 ... | reverse complement strand
CATCAACGATGACTTCACATCAGAATACATTGAGATATTAACAGGGAAAAGAAAAAGGAAAATAAATACAGATTGCAGGAGAAATTGGGACTACCTAAATCCGATAATATGCTCATATCAATGATAACAAGACTTGTAGAGGGAAAAGGACTGGATTTGGTATCTCTCGTAGTGGAAAATCTTTTGAAGTATGATGCCGTTCAGATAGCAATATTAGGAAGTGGAGATAAATTCTACGAAGATTATTATAATTATCTGACTGCAAAATATCCTGATAAATTTAAAGTATATTTGGGATATAATCCCAATCTTGCAAATGAAATGTATGCCGGAAGCGATGCTTTTCTAATGCCGTCCAGATACGAACCTTGCGGACTTAGTCAGATGATAGCAATGAGATTTGGAACAATTCCTATTGTCAGAGAAACGGGAGGATTGAAAGATACGGTTCAACCTTATAATATATATAGTGACGAAGGGAACGGTTTTTCATTTACGAATTTTAATGCAGATGATATGCTTTATACAATAAAAGTTGCCGAGGGTATATATTATGACAAGCCTGAAATATGGGAAAAACTCGTCAAAAGAAATATGTCTTTAGATTTTTCATGGGACAAGTCTGCAAAGGAATATTTAAAGTTATATGAATTAGTAAAGAGCCGTTAAGAATTAAAAGATTTTATCTGACTTTATGTTTAAAAATATCTAAAAATGCCTTATAAATTAAGAGTAACATACTTCTCTAACTTATAGGGCAATTTTTTTATTTAAAAAATTGAGATTTTCTTTGACAAATAACGAGTAAGATAGTATACTTATAAATCTAAGACTATTATTATAAGAAAAATCAAAAAGAAAAATCAAAAAGAAAAATCAAAAAGAAAAATCAAAAAGAATAATTAAAAGATTTCTAAATAGATAATTTTCAACGAAATTAATTAGATAGGAGAATATATGGAAGATATAATGAAAGAAGAAAATGTGAGAGAAGAAGAAAACCCGCTGGGATACAGACCGGTGAAAAAACTTCTGACGTCAATGGCAGTTCCTGCGGTAGTGGCAAATCTTGTAAATGCACTGTATAATATTGTGGATCAGGTGTTCATAGGTCAGGGTGTGGGATATTTAGGAAATGCAGCTACAAATATAGCTTTTCCTATTGTAACTATATGTCTTGCAATAGGATTAATGATAGGAATAGGCTCCGCCGCAAATTTTAATCTTGAATTGGGAAGAAAAAATCCTGATAAAGCAAAACATGCAGCAGGAACAGCAGCCGGAATGCTTATAATCATAGGTATTCTGCTTTGTATTATAATATTAATTTTTTTGAGACCGATGATGATTGCTTTCGGAGCGACTGAAAAAATACTGGATTATGCAATGGAATACACAGGAATTACATCATTCGGAGTGCCGTTTTTGCTGTTTTCCATAGGGACAAATCCTTTGGTAAGAGCCGATAGAAGTCCGAAATATTCAATGATAGCAATTGTCATAGGAGCTATTTTAAACACAATTCTAGACCCTGTGTTTATGTTTATTTTTAATATGGGAATAGCAGGAGCGGCATGGGCAACAGTGATAAGTCAGATTGTTTCGGCACTTTTACTGCTTGGATATTTTACAAGATTTAAATCTGTAAAATTTGAATTGAAAGATTTTATACCTAAGTTCAGTGCTGTGAAAATCATAATATCATTAGGAATTGCTTCATTTATATTTCAGTTTTCGACAATGATTATACAGATAATGACCAACAATCTCTTGAAAATATACGGAAATATATCCGTTTATGGAAGTGATATTCCAATCGCAGTGGCAGGAATTGTGTCCAAAGTAAATGTAATCTTTATAGCTGTCGTAATAGGAATAGTACAGGGGGCACAACCTGTATTCAGCTATAATTATGGAGCAAAAAATTATAAAAGAGTGAGGGAAACTATGAGAATATTGTTGAGAGTTACGTTACTTGTTTCAACGATTACTTTTATCATTTTTCAGACTTTTCCCGCACAGATAATATCTTTATTCGGTTCAGGAAGCGAACTGTATTTTAAATTTGCAGTGAAATATATGAGAGTATTCCTTATGTTTATGTTTATTAACGGAATACAGATTGTCGGCTCGACATTTTTCCCGTCAATAGGAAAAGCTGTAAAAGGGGTAATTATATCGTTGATGAAACAGATATTGGTATTACTGCCTTTGTTGATTATATTGCCTATGTTTATGGGAGTGAACGGAATAATGTACGCAACTCCCGTTACGGATTTTATTTCATTTGCAGTAGCAGTAATTTTCTTAATATATGAATTTAGAAAAATGCCGAAAGAGTAATTCAAGAAAGCAATAAGACAGTAACAAAAAAGAGACCTGTTCATAACGTAGTCTCTTTTTTTATGATATTGTTGTAATTGTCGTATTTTATTTTTTCAATGATTTTTCCTGAGCTTTTACAAATTCAAATGCTTCTTTTCCATTTTTTAAAGCAAGGTCAGTTGCAAATTTTTCAGCTTCTTTAGGAGACATTTTAGCTATTCTTTTGTTTAACTCATTTTGTTCGGCTATTTTTTTATTTTCATAGTCTTTAATTTTATTGAAAAATTCTTTCTGAGCATTGACAGAAGCTTTATTCATAGCAGTATTTACAGTTTCGGATACCCAGTAGAAAGAGTTTGCATCATATTTTCCGCCTTTTACGTGATAAGCATCATAAGTGGCATTTATATTTCCATAATAAGGAATATAAGGTGAATATTTTGAGCTTGCCATTGTGAGCCACATAATTCCTCCTACATTTGCAGGTAAATCTTTTTTGATTTGGAAAATATGAGATTCTATTACATTTTCATTATTTATAGGATATTTGTAATCGTCTCCTTTTTTTCCGTCCATTTGAGGTTTAAATTTTGTATTTTCAAGACGATTTCTCAAAACGCCCATTACGTCCTGTAGACTGATTTTTTTGTCGGAAGATTGGAAAAATTCAAATCTGTCGTCATTATAGTTAATTTTTGCTTTCGGGTTTATTTGTAAAATTCCTGAATAAGCACGCGAACGATTTCTTTCAGCAAATTCAGGTGCGTATGATTTAGCTAAGTGCATTTTTCCATTTACAGCTACGTAACTGCCTGCGTCTTTAGCAACTTTTTCTATGCCGTCTGATTTTATTACATTATTTTTATCATTCAAATCAACAGTTCCAAGAAAAAATGTATTAGGGAAAACTGAAAATTTATCATCAGGATATTTTACAGCAACAAACTGATGTCCTGAATAAATTTCGATATACCACATTTCTTTTTTATCAGCAATTACTAAAATATTTCCTTCAGCAGCACCTTTAGTTTTTATTATTTCGACAAGACGTAAAACTCCTTCTCTTGCAGTTTTTACATAAGGTAAAATAACTGTAGGCATTGCAGATTCAGCGATACCGTCTTTTACATAAGGGTCTATTTTTTTGATTTTGTCATTGGAATCAGCAGAAACTGTAGTATCTATAGCTACACCGTATTCGTTATATCCGGCTTCGTCAAATATACCTTCCTCAGGGGTAACATCAGGAACAGAAAAATATTTAAATCTTTCTTCGGGAAGTGTATAGGTAAATCCGTTACTTGCATCTTTGAATACTGTTCCCGGTTTATTTTTTCCTCTTTCATGGACAACAAAATTCTTGTTATGTTCAGGAGTATCTAAAAAATCCTCATTTCGACCGAAAATAAAGCTCCCGTCTGTCGTCAGTCCTTTACCTACAATGACTCCTGTACATCCAAGAACATATGTTGAAAATTGAGTCATTAATGTAAGTAAAACCATTGCAGAAAATAATTTTTTCATAATTTATCATCTCCTAATTGTATTTAATTATATTTATACATAAAAATTTATTGAAACAAAAGTGAAATCCGAAAAATATAAAGAAAATTTATTTGAAAAAATAAGTCCAATTTCAAAGAAAAACTGCAATATTATTTTTTCAATGATTTTTCTTCATTTTTTACAATTTCATAAGCTGCTTTTCCATTTTTTAATGCGAGGTCAGTTGCAAATTTTTCAGCTTCTTTAGGGGACATTTTAGCTATTTTTTTATCCAGTGCATTTTGTTCGGCAACTTTTTTGTTTTCAAAATCTTTAATTTTTTGTAAATATTTATTCTGTACATCTTTAGAAGCAGTTTCCATATTGATATTTACATTTTCAGCAACCCAGTAGAAAGAATTTTCATTATATTTAGTACCTTTTACATGATAAGTATCATAAGTGGCATTTATATTTCCATAATAAGGAACAAATGGAGAATATTTGGCTCCTGCCATCGCAAGCCAGACAATTCCTCCCACATTTGCAGGTAAATCTTTCTTAATCTGGAAAATATGAGTTTCAATACCGTTTTCATTGCTTATAGGATATTTAGCAGTATCCGTATTTTGTTTTCTTTTAGCCACTGTGAATTTTGTATTTTCAAGACGATTTCTCAAGACAGCCATTGCGTCCTGTACGGATATTTTTTTATCCCTTGTCTGGAATAATTCGTATACTTCATCGGTATAAGTAATACCTGCTTTAGGATTTAAATGCAAAATTCCTGAATAAGCACGTGAACGGTTACCGTCTGTCATTTCAGGGGCATAAGATTTTGCAAGGTGCATTTTTCCTTTTACTGCCACATAACTGCCTGCGTCTTTAGCAACTTTTTCTATATTATCTGATTTTATTACATTATTTTTGTCATTTAAATCAACAGTTCCTAAGAAAAAAGTGTTTGAAAATACAGAAAATTTGTCATCGGGATATTTTATAGCAACAAACTGATGTCCCGAATAAATTTCGATATACCACATTTCTTTTTTGTCTGCGATCACAAGTACATTTCCTTCAGTGGCACCTTTAGTTTTTATGATTTCAGCCAAACGTAAAACTCCCTCTCTTGCAGTCTTTACATAAGGCAGAATAACCGTAGGAATAGCAGATTCTGCAAGGCCGTCTTTTACATAAGGGTCAATTTTCTGAATTTTTTCATTAGCTTCGGCAGAAACTGTAGCGTCTATAGCCACGCCGTATTCATTATATCCCGCTTCGTCAAATATTCCCTCTTCGGGAGTAACATCGGGAATAGATATATATTTAAATCTTTCTTCGGGAAGCGGATATGTAAATCCGTTACTCTCATCTTTAAATATAGTTCCCGGTTTGTTTTTTCCTCTTTCATGGACAACAAAATTTTTATTATGGTCAACGGCTGCTGTAAAGTCCTCATTTCTTCCGAAAATAAAACTTCCGTCCGTCGTCAGTCCCTTACCTATAATAATTCCTGTACATGCAAGGACATATGTTGAAAATTGGGTCATTAAAACAAGCAAAATTAAAAGAAACAATGTATTTTTTTGCTTCATAACTTCATCTCCTATCTTAAAATATTATTCATTTAATTAAAGTATAGTTTGAAAAAATATTTAATAAGGAAAATTTTCCTCTATTTTTTTGTATAATCGGTATATTTTAAATATAAAAAATAATATTTATTCTGTTTGTAAAATTTTTAGTTATACGAAACAGCCGTTTGCTAAGAAAAAATAAAAATGCCAATTATTTATAATTGAAAAAAGGATATAAATATAGTAGAATAAATAGTAAAAAGAATTATTCATTATATCATCAGTTATCATAAATCAAAGAGGAGGAATAATAAATGGAAGATAAAACTTTCGTAATTGTAGGTACTCAATGGGGAGATGAAGGAAAAGGAAAAATAATAGATGTTCTGTCTCCGAAAGCTGACTATATTGTAAGATTTCAGGGAGGGAATAACGCGGGTCATACTGTTGTCGTAAATGACGAAAAATTTATCCTGCATTTATTGCCTTCGGGGATTATAAATTCTGACGGTAAATGTGTAATAGGTGCAGGAGTTGTAGTAGATATCGAAGTTTTGCTCAAAGAAATAGAAGAACTCGAAAAAAGAGGGAAAAAACTTGATAACCTATATATTGATGAAAGAGCCCATATAATAATGCCTTACCATATTGAGATAGACAAGGCAAAAGAAGAAGCAATGGGAAAAAACAAAATAGGAACTACTCAAAGGGGAATAGGACCGTGCTATATCGACAAGATAGCGAGAAACGGAATAAGAATAGGAGATTTGCTTGATACTGAAAGATTTAAGGATAAACTGGAATGGAATATAAAAGAAAAAAATGATATGCTTACGAGATATGGAAAAGAGATATTTGATTTTAATGAATTATATGACAGATTTATGAAACTTGGTGAAAAAATAAAACATAGAATAATAGACGGAGTCCTCGAAATAAATGAAGCAATAGAAGAAGGGAAAACAGTTCTCTTTGAAGGGGCACAGGCATTAATGCTGGACATTGACTACGGAACATACCCTTATGTAACGTCATCTTCACCTACGGCAGGAGGAGTAACTGTAGGTACGGGAGTTTCTCCTAAAAAAATAAACAGAATACTCGGAGTTATGAAAGCCTACACGACGAGAGTGGGAGAGGGGCCTTTTCCTACAGAGCTTAGCGATGAAACAGGGGAAAAATTGAGAACCGTGGGACATGAATACGGAGCGACAACAGGAAGACCGAGAAGATGTGGCTGGCTTGACCTTGTAATAGGAAAATACGCCGTACTTATAGACGGTCTGACTGATATTGTACTGACAAAATTGGATGTTCTTACCGGATTTGATAAAATCAAAGTTGCCGTAGGATATGAAATAAACGGGAAGATCTACAATTCTTATCCAGGAAACTTGAGAAAATCCGAAAATCCGAAAATAATATATGATGAACTTGACGGCTGGAAAGAAGATATTACTAAAGTAAAAAACTATGATGATTTGCCAGAAAACTGTAAAAAATATGTTGAATATATCGAAAAAAAACTGAAATGCAACGTTTCGATGATTTCTGTCGGTCCTGAAAGAAGTCAAAATATTTACAGATATGATTTAATAGATAAAGTAGAAATAAAAAAATAGGAGGAAAATAAATGAAAGATATGAGTATATACTCAAATCCTCTGGCGGAAAGATATTCAAGCAGGGAAATGCTTCATGTATTTTCTCCGGAATTTAAATTCAGAACATGGAGACAGCTGTGGATAAATCTGGCAGAAGCCGAAAAGGAACTTGGGCTTGATTTTATTACGGACGAACAAATAGAAGAACTGAAAAAATATAAAGATGATATTGATTTTGAAAGAGCAGCAGAATTTGAAAAAAAATTAAGACATGATGTAATGGCTCACGTACATACTTACGGAGAACAAGCGAAAAATGCCAGAAAAATAATACATTTGGGAGCTACGAGTGCATATGTAGGAGATAATACTGATTTGATCCAGATAAAAGAAGGATTAATCATAATAAGAAAAAAATTACTTTCATTAATTCAAAAAATGAAAGAGTTTTCTTTGGAATATAAAGCTCTTCCTACTTTGGGATTTACTCATTTTCAGGCGGCACAGCTGACTACTGTGGGAAAAAGAGCCACTCTATGGCTCCATTCGCTACTTCTTGATTTTGAGGAGCTGGAGTTTAGACTGGAAAAATTGAGATTCAGAGGTGTAAAAGGAACTACAGGAACGCAGGCAAGTTTCAAAGAACTCTTTGACGGAGATTTTGAGAAAGTAAAAAAACTGGATAAGCTTGTTACCGAAAAAGCAGGATTTGAAATAAAACAGGGAGTTTCAGGACAGACTTATGACAGAAAAGTCGATGCTCAGATATTAAACCTGCTCTCAAATATTGCCCAGTCGGCTCATAAATTTACAAATGATTTCAGACTGCTGCAACATCTGAAAGAATTGGAAGAGCCATTTGAGAAAAATCAGATAGGCTCGAGTGCAATGGCATATAAAAGAAATCCTATGAGAAGTGAGAGAATATCATCTCTTGCAAAATATGTAATTTCAAGTTCACAGACGGGTGCATTGGTTTTTGCAACACAATGGTTTGAAAGAACGTTGGATGACTCTGCGAGTAAAAGACTATCCGTTCCGCAAGCATTTTTAGCTGTGGATGCTATTTTGATTATATGGCTTAATATAATGGACGGAGTTGTAGTTTACCCTAAAGTTATAGAAGCAAATATCCAAAAAGAACTACCTTTTATGGCTACTGAAAATATTATTATGGAAGCAGTCAGAAAGGGTATGGACAGACAGGAAGTACACGAAATAATAAGGAAACTTTCCATGCAGGAAACAAAAGAAATAAAAATAAATGGCAAACCTAATAATCTCATAGATAGAATTATAAAAGACGGAAGACTTGGATTGAAAGCCGAAGATATGAAAGGAATTTTAATTTCATCAAATTATACTGGATTTGCAGCTAAACAAACAGAAGATTTTATTAAGGAAGAAATTGACCCGATACTTGAGAAATATAAGAATGAGATTGATAATAAAAGAGAAGAATTGAGAGTATAAAAAATAATATCAAAAATTACAAAAAACTATTGACATAATTCGTAAAATAATGTAATATTTCTAAGTGGACAAAATGCGGGAATAGCTCAGTTGGTAGAGCGCAACCTTGCCAAGGTTGAGGTCGCGAGTTCGAGCCTCGTTTTCCGCTCCAAAAAAATTACAAAGAATGAATTTATAATTTAGAGGGATTTAAAATAAGGATTTTTTAATACCTCTTTTTGTTTTAATGCTCTCAAAAAAAATTCAATAATAAAAAATGAAAAATCTCAAAATATTTAAAAAATAACTATTATAGTTATAAAATATTAATGTAAAAAATAAATTTAAGAAAGAGAGAGGATTGAGAAATGAAGAAAATTTTAATTGTATTATCAATGTTATTGCTTTTAATTTCATGCGGAAAAGGAAAGGATAAATCTGACCCGCTTAATTTGGGAGGAAACAAAGATGATAAAAAACAGAGTATGAGTGAAATACAGAAATATAACTCATATATAGGAGTGTACAATGATTTGCTAAGTCTTGACGGAGATATTAACAGTTATTTTGAAGACGCAGGTGATAAAGAGCAGTTTCAAAAACCTAACGGAAGTGTAAGTGTGAATTTTTCAAGAGTAGATGACATAATGAAAAAAATCAAGGAAGCTTCTTCAGCAAAACCTGCTATGGCGGGAGTAGATAAAACTTCCAAAGATTTAGTTCCGGTACTTGAAGAGCTTCTTCCACTTACTCAGGATATGAAAGCTTATTATGACGGAAAAGATTATACAAGTGATAATTATAAAAAAGCTCAGGAATTTCACACTAAATTTTTAGCTGTTGTGAAAAAATATGATGCAGCTGTTCTTCAGTTTAGAGCAGAAATGGAAAAAGTGATAGCCGTACAGAAAGAAAAGGAAGCGAAAGAATTACAAAAAGCAGGAAGAAAGATAGATTATAGTAAAATGCAAATCTTAAGTGTAAGTGAGGAAATATTGTCAGAAATTCGTAATCAAAATCTTAACGGAGCAAACTTTACATCAGGAGACCCTTCAAAATTCAAACCATTACAGGAAAAATTAATTAATATAGTAGCTGAATTTCAAAAAGTTGCTAGAGACCCTGAACAGCTTAAAAAAGAGGGATATGAAAGTTATAAAATAGATAGTTTTATGAGAGAAACAAATGATTTTAAAGCAAGTGTAGCTAATTTTGTACAAAGAATGGAAGCAAAGAAAAAAATAGATAATTTTCATCTGCAAAATAGCTTTTTCCTTGAAAATGAGGACGGCTCACCTGAAAATGTTGTTAAGAGTTTCAATGAACTTGTGGGAGAATATAACAGTTTAAATAGATAAGATTAAAAATGATGCAGTAAAAATTGGAAATTGAAAATATTATAGATAATTAAATAGATAAATTAAAAGATAATGTGTTATGAAAAATCAGATAAAATTAAGGTTTTCCAATAAACATATAGATTAATAAACACATAAATTTAAAAAAATATATAAAAATCGGAAACAGCTTGATAAGAATAAATTTCTTGCTCAATGTTTCCGATTTATTTTTTATAATTCTGATATTTGAATTATAATTCACCTGCAAAGTTATGATGAACTTTCTGAACATCATCGTCATTCTCAAGGATGTCAATAAGTTTTTTTAATTTTTCAGTATCTCCCTCAGAAAGTGTTTCGACTTCTATTGAAGGAACATACTCTATATCAGCTTCAAGCAGGTCATACCCTGCATTTCTAAGAGCCGAAGATACATCATCAAAACTGTCGGTAGTAGTTATGATTTCAAAACTGTCATCGTAAGTCCTCATATCTTCCATACCTGCTTCAAGAGCTGTTTCCATTAATTCATCTTCTACAATTTTATCAGTTTTTTCTATAACAATTACACCTTTTCTGTCGAACATATATGAAACACATCCTGAAACACCGAGATTTCCTCCGTTTCTATCAAAGGCAGTTTTTACTGATGAAGCGGTCCTGTTTTTATTATCAGTCAGTCCTTCGACAATGATTGCAACTCCTCCCGGTCCGTATCCTTCATAGTTTAGTACCTCATAACTCGTAGAGCCGTCAGCTCCCGACCCTTTTTTTATAGCTCTCATAATGTTATCATTAGGCATATTTATAGCTTTCGCTTTTTCTATAGCATGTTTTAATGCTACATTGTATTCAGGGTCTGCTCCGCCTCTTGCGGCAACAGTTATAAGTCTGACAAATTTAGTAAAAGAAGCTGCTCTTTTTCTATCCTGAGCTTCTTTACGTCCTGCTATTGTACCATGTCTTCCCATAAAATCCTCCATTCAAAATATATGAAAGATTATAACATATTTTTTTGAAAAAGAAAAAATTTTTTGCTGTATTTTTATAAGTTATTTTTATCATTTTTTTCTGAATAATATTCGCTTTACTAACTATAAAAAGTAATAATAGAAAAAAGTTATAATTTCAACAAGATATATAATGTTTGTAAGAATAATCTCAATAAGCTGTATGATAATGGTAAAAAAGTCGTTAAATTTTGTATTATCACTTTTTTTATCGATATTTGAGCTTTAATATAGAGTACATATTTAATATTTTTTTACTGCTTAAGTTAAAAATAATTAATAAATAAGGAAAAATAAAGCAAAACAAATTATAATACAAAACAAAGCGAATTATAATCAAATAGCTTTAAATAACTTATAATAAGGAGGGATAAAGATGTTTAAATTATTTAAAATTTTATTTATTGTTTTGACAGTAATGTCATTAGTTGGTTGTAGTAGAGCAGTAATGTGTGAATTGGGGTCATCAACAGCTTGTATAGATTATAATAAATACGGTAATAATTAAGTTTTAATTGTGGGAATTTTCAGCAATAAATTTAATTTAATACTTGCGTAAAAAGATTGGTATATATATTAACCAGTCTTTTTTATTTATTATAAATCTTATTATAAAATTAATTTTTACAATAAAGTTAAATGATAATCGGCTATTATAATTAAAAAAATAAAATGAATTATTTGAAAAATTTAAAAAAAGAAAATAATAAAAATTAGAGAAAGAATTTTTTTAAGAAAAAAAGTATATAATAAAATATAT
>ERZ773008.2645-NODE-2645-length-11558-cov-10.782926_pt1 | contig 11558 bp, 7 predicted proteins | sample MGYA00580664_ERZ773008 | MGnify/ENA primary metagenome ERZ773008 (study PRJEB29015, sample SAMEA2738016) | human oral metagenome | biome: human oral; feature: human-associated habitat; material: dental | place: China | collected 2048 ... | reverse complement strand
CCCGCCACAGCAGTCTTTGAAGCCCAGACCCTACTTACCAGCAGCCGCTTTCTGAGCTTCTTCAGCCTCAGCGTAGTTCTCAAAAACATAGTCAATATACGCCGTGTCAACAGGCTTAGCACCCAGGGCATCAAGCCCCTGCGTCAAAGCCTGTTCATATTCCCGCTCATAGCGTGCCTCGCACCGTTCAACCGCCTGTTCTTTCTCAATGGTTAGCCGTACCGCATTAATGCTGTACCCGTTACGGCTCAGATAGTCCACAAGCTGCTGCGCCACAAACCCCGGGGTGAACGTTGCCTCCAGGATCAGGTTCATCCCCTCATCCGCGAACGTGCTCAGAAGAATACTCCCCAGTTTCGCTGAATCTTCACGGGCAATCGTCGCAATATCCATGGGGAACAGCTTATTCCCCTGCTTCTCAAATTCACGTGCAGGCTCAGGTTTTAAAGCCTCATACCAGCCTTCGGCAAGGTACTGCCGCAAAAACGCCCGGTCAAGAAGCTCGGGGTCAATCACTATATAGTCTTCGTTCCACCCCTCAATAGTGTTCGCAATGTACTCGCTTTTACCCGACCCTGGGGCACCCACCACCACATGCGCTTGCCGCTGCGCACCGGCGGTGGAGAACATCTTGCGGTAAATCGCCGTGACGTGCCCGAAAAGCTCTCGTTCCTGCTCCCACTCTTCAATCAAATCAGCAGGCAGCGGTAGACCTCGCGCGGCGAGCGCCTGCAGATCGGTGGGGTCAATGAGGTTCTTATAGAACGCCATCACCAGCTCGTCGTAGCTGCCGGGCATGAAGAACCGGAACTCGTGGTAGGGGTTCCATTGGGCGTGTACGTTGTAGTCCCAGCGGGTCAGCTCGTCGGCCAGCTGCTCGTTGGTCAGGGCGCCAATAGCGTAACGGGTGCAGATCTCCTCGGGGCCGGCACCCGAAAAACCGGGTTTCACAGGTCGCACACCCGGCAGCGCCTGCATATTGGTGTTCAGTTCTTCTTCGCTAAACCCGGCGCTCTCATTTGCCTCCTGCGGAGACATACCCGACTCTATCTTGTTTTTGAGGACGCGGCGGGAGTCCAGCTGTTGCAGATTTTGCCGGTACATGGCAATTTTTTGGGGGTCGAGAGCCACCGTCGGCGCTCCTTTCAGGGTCAAAAAATATCGGCGAAGGTGCGTTTGCCGTGGCCGGTGCCGCACCCGTTGTTAAAGCATAACCGAGGCTCCGAAGTATTACCTACACGCCCGGTGTAGGTGGTCACGAAATCACGCCTGGGGTAGGCTTTAAAGCAAGGCTATTGTCACACGCATCCGCGGGTTCTGCCGCGCTACGATGGTGTTCTTATCGGGTGCGTCTACCGCTGCAGAAGGGCTCCTCTCATGCATCAAGAGCAGAACATTACTCACACCCTTAATACGCAACCTATCCCCATGGTAAAACCTCATGCTGAGTTCCCGCCGGGGTTTCTGTGGGGTGGGGCGACCGCCGCTAACCAGTGTGAAGGCGCCTGGGATAAAGACGGGAAAGGCCCCAGTATTCAGGATGTGCTTCCCCGCGGCGGGTTCAACCCGCGTACAGCAACTCCTACACCCGACAATCTAAAGCTTGAGGGTATTGACTTTTACCACCGCTATCCGGAAGACATTGCGCTTCTTGCCGAGATGGGGTTTAAAGTATTCAGGTTCTCTATCGCCTGGTCACGGATTTTTCCGCACGGTGATGAAACGGAACCGAATGAGGCTGGTCTAGCGTTCTACGACGGTCTGCTCGATGAGCTCGAAAAATACGGTATTGAGCCTTTAGTGACCATTAGCCACTACGAGACCCCTCTGCACCTTGCCGAGAAATATAACGGGTGGGTGAGCCGTAAGCTGATTAGCTTCTACGAGCGGTACTGCCGGGTGTTGTTTGAACGGTACGGGCACCGGGTAAAGTATTGGCTGACTTTCAACGAGATTAACTCAGTCCTTCATGTGCCGTTTATGTCAGGGGGTATTAACACCCCTAAGGAGCAGCTGACAGAGCAGCAGCTATACCAGGCGATTCACCATGAGCTAGTCGCTTCAGCACGGGCAACCCGGTTAGCACGCGAACTTGCCCCGGATGCGCGTATTGGGTGCATGATTCTGGCAATGCCTACCTATCCGCTCACCCCGAGCCCCGATGATGCGCTCGCAGCCTTACACGCTGAGCAAGCCAACTATATGTTTGGTGATGTGCATGTGCGCGGCGCCTACCCCGGCTATTTTATGCGTCAATTGGCGGATAAGGGTGTGCAGCTTGAGATCACGGAGCAGGACCGGCAGGATCTGAAGAACACGGTTGATTTCGTATCGTTCAGCTACTACATGTCTACCTGCGCCAGCGGCAACCCGGCACGTGGGGAGCGTGAGGCAGGCAATGTGCTCGGCGGGGTCAGTAACCCGCACCTGTCGGCTTCGGAGTGGGGCTGGCAGATTGACCCGGTGGGGTTGCGCATCGTGCTGAACCAGTACTGGGACCGCTGGCAGAAGCCGCTCTTTATCGTGGAGAACGGTTTAGGGGCTCGCGATGAGCTGGTGCAGGCCAACGGCGAGCTGACAGTGCTGGACGACTACCGTATTGAGTATTTGCGTGCACATCTGCTGCAGGTTCGGGAAGCTATTGCAGACGGTGTGCAGCTGCTCGGTTACACGACGTGGGGCTGTATCGACATGATTTCAGCCTCGACGGCACAGATGTCAAAACGCTACGGTTTTGTGTATGTGGACCGCAGCGACGACGGCTCAGGCACCTTGGCCCGGTACCGTAAGAAGTCCTTCGACTGGTACCGCCGTGTGATCACCTCCAACGGGGCCGAGCTGTAGGGTATCCAACAATACACAGAAAATCCCGCATATTTACTCATTAGTCAGGGCTCTTATATTGCCTTCACATTGATTAAATATGCGGGATTGTGCGCTTATGGGGTGGTTATGCCTCGACGGAGGCAACGATAATGAACGCACCGGCAATCACGGCACCAGGATGCAGGTTTTGCGCCGTCTCCGCAGGAAGAGCAATAGCCATCGGCACTACTGATTCTCCCAGAACATACCAGAATTCCCGCCCGGTCAGCTCATTGGTGCGCAGCTGCGCACTTTGAACAACCGCCGCGAACATTGCTACCGAGCTTGCCTCATCCCCCGTGGCATCCCCGCTGTGCAGCGCCAGAAGCCACGGTGATTTCAGATGTTTCGCGTCTAGGGTAAGGCCATCATGCTCGGACTGGGCCTGCTTATACTCATCCTCCGAAGCATAGACCACAACCTCAGCGCCAAGAGCGGCGGGTCGTACCGTCACCTTATTCGGCTCGGTCAGGGTAAGGGCAGTGGGGTTATCCACATACGCGAGGAAGCGTCCTTCACGGTCTCCGCCCTCCAGGAGGTCAAAGTGCGCCAGGTTATGCGAGACACGGTACCCCTGCGCCGGGTAAGCGTGTGGGCTCTCTAGGTTCGCATCAGTGTATTCCGTGCCGTCTTCCGCCCTGCCAAAAGCCACCTTCGCACCGGACGGATCAGTGTACACGCCCCAGGATGTGCCAGTGGGGTCATCAATCACAGGAACATTTCGTCCCGCTAGGCGTTCACGGGTCTCAGCGACGCTCTCATCAATGCCGATCGCGTGCAAATCTGGTTCTGTGTTCATCTGTTTTCCCCTTCTAATAGCGGGTTTTCGTGAAAAGTTCCTTGGGCAGCCTCAGCCCATCCGCACCATATAACGCGTGCGCCTAATAAGTATTTCCGTCTCGTTTAGTCTACCTGCATATCGTGCAGGCTGGTTGAGACAAATTCCCACCAGGTGGGGGTTAGGCCAGCCGCCGCTGCGGTGCGTTGCGACAGTATGTGTGATGGGCTTGTCCCGTAAAACGGCAGGTACCCTTCTGCGAGTACAATACGAGCCACCTCGCGGATCATTCGTGAAGCCAGCCCGTAGTGCCGAAATTCTGGAAGCACGTCCACACCTATTTGACGCATGAGCGGTGAGTCATCGCTTGCACCTACCAGAGCAATCGGATCGGCTGCCTCTGTCTCCACCCCGTATGCGGCTAGTACTGTTACGTCGGGGCGGCAGCAGCTGAACCCCAGGGCGTTTGCGTACCGGGCATCCCCGCGAAAACGCTCGCACTGTTGCGGGGTTAAAAACTCAAACCGCACCGGCAGCTTGGTGCCCGCAGTATCTTCCGGGCTGGTTTCGATAGCTGCCGCTGAAGCATTGGGGGCGGTTACAATAGTGTGCTCCCCCGCGACCTGATCGTATAGTGCATGGCGAAGAGATGCGCTATCAACACGGCGCATCATGCCGATCCCTGGAACAGCACATTTCACTTCCTGCGCGGGAAGATTTTCAGGTACTACTGACTCCAGCAGCGCACGCGTGGGCGTGTAGTAGATGCTGGTTCCGCTCACCTGCTGGCTGTAGGGGGTCAGAAGCTCGTTAAGCTGGCGTAGCTGGGCGTAATCACCCAGCCAGTTTGGGTTATCCCCCGCCATATACTCGCGGGCTTTTTCAAGCACCCGCGGGTGCTTTGCGCACAATAGCCCCACCCCGGCATAGTTAGCGACTCGTAGTTCCCAAATATCGTCGTTGCGGCGGCGGGATGAGCCCATCTTATCCGCTGGCAGCTGCAGCTGCGCGAGTAGCTCTGCCCCCTGTCCGTGAGCCTTAGCGACTGAACCGTGCGGCAAACAAAAATCGGCTTCTAACTGGGCGGCGATCATATGCCGGGCACGGTCACGTGTGGTGACGGCACCACGTGCATGTGCGGCGTTCACAGAACCTCCTGGATAAAACGGCCGGTGTGTGAGGAAGCGACCCCAGCCACAGACTCGGGGGTTCCTTCGGCAATTACGGTACCCCCGCCATCGCCGCCTTCCGGCCCCATATCAATAATCCAGTCAGCGCATTTAATCACATCAAGGTTATGTTCAATAGTGATAACAGTGTTGCCCTTATTGACAAGCGACTGCAGAACCGCCAGCAGCTTCCGGATATCCTCAAAATGCAGCCCGGTAGTCGGCTCATCCAACACATAGATAGAACGACCATTAGAACGTTTCTGCAGCTCGGCCGCCAGTTTCACACGCTGCGCTTCACCGCCCGACAGCGTAGTGGCGGGCTGCCCCAACCGGATATACCCTAGACCAACATCCACCAGGGTATTTAAATGCCGGGCGATAGGGGTAAAAGCCGCAAAAAACTCGGCGGCCTCTTCTACCGGCATTTCAAGCACATCGGCGATGGTTTTACCCTTGTAGTGCACTTCAAGGGTCTCACGGTTGTAACGTTTGCCGTGGCAGGTCTCGCACGGCACATACACATCCGGCAGGAAGTTCATCTCGATCTTGAGCGTGCCGTCGCCTGAGCAAGCCTCACACCTGCCGCCTTTGACATTAAACGAAAAACGCCCGGGAGTATACCCCCGTATTTTTGCCTCGTTCGTTTCGGCAAAAAGCTTACGAATATTATCAAATACGCCCGTGTAGGTTGCGGGGTTTGACCGCGGGGTGCGCCCAATCGGGGACTGATCCACATGAATCACTTTATCGAGGTGTTCAAGTCCCTCAATTTTCCTGTGGCGCCCCGGCACTTGTTTCGCGCCATTGAGTTTATTGGCCAGTGAGGTGTACAGGATGTCGTTCACCAGAGTGGATTTCCCCGACCCAGACACCCCAGTGACGGCGGTAAAAACGCCCAACGGGAAAACCACATCCACATTTTTGAGGTTATTTTCGCGCGCACCGAACACTTTCACCCGTCGTTTCTTATCCACCGGCCGGCGTGTTGCAGGTACCTCAATCTCACGGCGGCCCGCCATATAGTCACCCGTGATCGAGCTCTTATTCTTGAGAAGCTCGTCGTATGTACCCGAGTGCACCACTTGTCCCCCGTGCTCACCTGCGCCGGGGCCAACGTCCACTATCCAGTCTGCCTCACGCATGGTGTCTTCATCGTGCTCCACCACGATAAGGGTATTGCCCATATCCCGAAGCTTCGTCAGGGTGTCAATCAGGCGCCGGTTATCCCGCTGGTGCAGGCCGATGGACGGCTCATCCAACACGTAGAGCACACCAACCAGTCCGGAACCGATCTGGGTGGCTAAACGGATGCGTTGTGCCTCGCCGCCGGAGAGCGTGCCAGCGGCGCGTGAAAGGGTCAGGTAATCAAGGCCCACGTCCAGCAGGAATTGCAGACGCGCGTCGATCTCTTTAAGCACCTGCTCAGCGATTTTCATTTCACGTTCGCTAAGGGTCAGTCCGCGCATGAACTCTAGGGCTGTGCGCAGAGGCAATTCGGTTACTTCCGCAATGGATTTCTGCCCAACTTTTACCCCTAGGATAGTGGGGTTCAGACGCGCCCCGCGGCAGCTGGGGCACGCCACCTGACGCATGTACTGTTCGTAGCGGTCACGCGCGAAGTCTGACTCAGTCTCTGCATGTTTGCGTTTAATGTAGGCTTTGACCCCTTCAAATCCGCTGGTGTAGCGGCGTTCGCGCCCGAATCGGTTACGGTATGAGACTTCGACTTTAAAATCTTTTCCGCTCAGGATCGCTTTCTGCACTTTGGCGGATAGCTTATTCCATGGAGTATTAAGGTCAAACCCAAGTTCTTCACCCAGACCGGCGAGCAGACGTAACCAGTATTCGGTGGTTGCTTTGCCCTGTGACCAGGGCGCAATAGCGCCTTCGCCGAGGCTCAGCTCGGGGTTGGGAATCAGCAGCTCTTCGTCCACTTCGAGACGGGAGCCGATACCGTCGCACGCTTGGCAGGCACCGAACGGGGAGTTAAACGAGAAGGCGCGCGGCTCAATTGTGTCGATTTGCAGGGGATGGTTATTGGGGCAAGCTAGGTTTTCGCTGAAACTGCGGGTACGTTCGGGGCTGTCTTCCGCCTCATCTACAAAATCGATAAGTAAACGCCCGTCGGCAAGCCGTAGTGCGGTTTCCACCGAGTCAGTCAGGCGCTGGTTAATGCCGTCTTTAATGACGATGCGGTCAACGACCACCTCGATCGTGTGTTTGTACTGTTTAGCCAGTTTCGGGGGGTCGGAAAGCTGCACTGTTTGCCCGTCTACTCGGGCGCGTGAGTACCCTTGGGTTAGCAGGTCTTTGAAAAGATCGACGAACTCCCCTTTGCGTGCAGATACGACGGGGGCAAGCACCTGCACGCGGGTACGCTCAGGGTACCCCATGAGGGTATCAACGATCTGTTGCGGGGTTTGTTTAGTTATTTCTTCACCGCATTCTGGGCAGTGGGCATGCCCTACGCGCGCCCACAGCAGACGCATATAGTCGTAGATTTCGGTGATGGTTCCTACAGTAGAACGTGGGTTTTTTGAGGTAGATTTCTGGTCGATAGACACAGCGGGTGAGAGCCCTTCGATGAAGTCTACATCCGGTTTGTCCACCTGCCCTAGGAACATACGGGCGTATGAAGAGAGCGATTCGACGTATCGGCGTTGTCCCTCTGCGAAGATCGTGTCGAAGGCCAGCGAGGATTTTCCGGAGCCTGATAGCCCGGTAAAGACGACCATCGCATCACGTGGAATGGTAAGGTCTACATTTTTAAGGTTGTTCTCGCGTGCTCCCTGCACACGAATACTGCTTAGATCGTTAGCGCGCGGTGCAGCAGGCACGCTGGTGCCGGGGCGAGGGGACATCGGCTATCCTTCCGTTACTATCGAAATAATATTCTATCAGCCTTTGTCCTGGTCACGGGGTATTTCGATACGGGCGGAAGAGCCTGTGAGAAACTCATACGTTCGTAGGTATGTACAGTGATACGTGGTTCTGCCCCAAGCTCAAGAGCCCTCAGTACTTTACACGTACCTCCCCTACACTTAAAAGTATGAGTACTTATCCCGAATCCACACTGCTGTTTGAGAATCCTGAATTCACGGTCCGCACATTGAGCGTTTCTGAAATGGACAATAGCGTCTACCTGCTGACGATGCGCCACTCCGGTGAACAACTGCTCATAGACCCCGCAGATGACGCCGAAGCTCTCTATGCGTTTACCCTAGACGCGCTACTGCACGACTGTCCTCATCTCGAGCTGACTGATGCGCAGGATCATCGCGTGCGCGTCATAGAGTCTGAGGCCGATTTTGAGGCGGTGCGGCAACGTGCGATTGGCGTAACGAGCATTGTAGTAACCCACGGGCATTGGGACCATATTCGAGCGATTAACGGTCTTGAGAAGTTCACTGGAGCCATCACCTCAGCTGGCGCGGAGGACATTGAAGCGATTCACGAGCTAGAAGGCTTTAAGGTGGAAGAGTCGCTAATGGGTGGTGAGACATTCGATTTTTATGGCAGTGATACTGTGGTTCGGACTATCTCAGTTCCTGGGCACACCCCTGGGTCGATTGTGTATGTTCTTGAAAGTGTGTGGGAAGATGGTTCGCCCGCCACGCTCTTATTTACCGGGGACGCACTTTTTCCAGGTGGTGTTGGCAAGACGGATTCCCGGCAGCAGTTTGGCGAGCTTTTCGCAAACGTCCTGGAGAAACTTTTTGGCGCTTTTGATGACGACACGATTGTGCTTCCTGGTCATGGACGTTCCACGACTCTTGGGGAGGAACGCCCCCATCTGGAGGAATGGGGCGAACGGGGCTGGTAGGAAGCCGGCAGATAATCTGTTGCGTAGTGCGCGATTAGAGTCTAATGCCTAAGTTCTTCTCTATTGTGCATCATTGTGCTCCTACCGAACACAAAAAGAAACGACCACGCTACCTTAGCGTGGTCGTTTCTCGATGCGTAGAACACATCTATCACTCAGCTCAAACACAAGCAATCCAAAGATCTATTCAAAACCTACGATTACCTGATGACATAAGTGTATATGAATTTTGGGCGCTTTTTTTGGAGTGTTTTGCCCCGATTGGCAGGCTCATGACCCATAGACAGAGTTTGTAACCGTTTCGTTATATTCACCCTGTCCATAACAAGGTTTTTTAAGTACCAATTTGATTATTGGCGATTTTTTAGTGACCTAAATCATGTAAATTTTTTTGGCGTGTATTCGCCTTGTTCGACGACCTATTGTGATTCCTTCAAGATTTGGAACCACCTCTTTCCAGGTCACCACCCCCCGGAAACGCCCGGTATATCGCGGTTTTTGAACCAGCAGTCTAAATTGGCAGTATTTTTATCAAGCTAAACACAACCTTTAAAAATTCCGATCCGACAACCTGAAAATCAGCAAATTTAAGGTGCCGCACGGTTACAATTGGTCTGTTTTTAGGGGTCTACCAGAGCATCTGAATCTGCGCCCCAAATCCCCTAGTCAATACATGCTCAGCCAATCAATACACATTCTCTATTGACACCCATTTATTCCCCCGCAGACAGCTATTTTTTCCTGTGGGGAACATTTCAAAAAACCTCATCTGAAAACTACACGTATGTAGTTTTATAGACTGAGCCCCGCATCTGGGGTCATATTCTGACCCAGATGCGGGGCTCACCAGCATGTACGCTGCTGCTACTGCCTCTTAGGAGAGACCAACCATCGTACCGTTTTCATCGAATCCAATACGCTCAGCTGCGGGGCTCTTGCTCAACCCAGGCATGGTGCGCATCGTACCGCAAATTGCGTACACGTAACCGGCACCAGCTGCCAAACGAACCTCACGCACCGGCAAAGTCCAGCCGGTGGGTGCGCCCTTCAGAGAAGCATCTGAAGAGATAGACAGGTGGGTCTTGGCAATCACCACGGGCAGGTTTGCATAGCCCAAATCAGCGAAACGCTTAAGCTGCTTAGCGGCGGCGGGAGCAATCGAAATACCGTCAGCACCGTACACCTTGGTAGCGACCTTCTCCAGCTTCGTTTCCAGCGAGTCCTCAAGGTCATAGGTGAACTTCAGCTCCGAAACATCATCACATGCCTCAGCAACCACATTCGCCAAATCGACAGTGCCCTTACCGCCTTCGGCAACGCCACGGTGAATAGCCACACGGGCACCTGCTTCTTCAGCGATACGGCGAATAGCCTCATGCTCGGAGTCGAAGTCGGTGGGGAACGCGTTAATAGCGACCACAGGCTGCACACCAAAGTTACGCACAATCTCAATGTGCTTCTTCAGGTTTGCAGCCCCTGCCTCAACATCTGAGGGGCTTTCCTGCAGCATGCCGTCGGGAAGAGGCTTACCGGGAACAATCTTGTACAGCCCGGAGTGCGACTTCAAGGCACGCACCGTTACAACCAGAACCGCTGCATCAGGCTTCAGCCCGGAGATACGGCATTTGACGTTAAAGAGACGCTCCGCGCCCATATCAGCGCCGAAGCCTGCCTCAGTAATCACGTAATCCGAATATTCGAGACCAACATAGTCCGCCACGATTGACGAGTTACCGGTAGCGATATTACCGAAGGGGCCCGCATGGATAAGCGCCGGAGTGTGCTCAAGAGTCTGCAGCAGGTTCGGGTTAATGGCATCAGCCAGAATGACTGCCAGGGCGCCGTCAGCCTTCAAATCGGCGGCGGTAACAGCCTCACCATCATAGTTCAGGCCCACAACGATCTTCGCCAGGCGCTCACGCAGATCCTTGAATGAGGTTGCCAGGGAGAGAATCACCATGATTTCGGAGGCGCTGGTAATATCGAACCCGGTCTGGCGGGGTACGCCGTCAATACGTTCACCCAACCCGACTACAACGTTCCGCAGGGAGCGGTCATTAATGTCAATGACCCGGCGCCATTCGATAGCGCGCGGGTCAATGCGTAGGTCGTTCCCCTGGTGCAGGTGGTTGTCGATCATTGCGGCAAGCAAGTTGTGGGCTGCGGTAACAGCGTGGAAGTCGCCGGTCAGGTGCAGGTTCAGCTTCTCCATGGGCACGATCTGAGAGTAGCCACCGCCAGCTGCACCACCCTTAATACCGAAGGTGGGGCCCATGGCGGGCTGACGCAGGGTGAGCATCGCCTTGCGCCCGGTCTGTGCGAAGCCCTGAGCCAGTGATACGGAAGTAGCGGTTTTACCTTCACCGAGCGGGGTGGGGGTCACAGCGGTTACAACAATGTATTTGGAGCCGCGCTTACGTGCGGTCTCCGCGTTAGTGGTTTCGTCCAGAAGAACCTTCGCAACATACTTGCCGTAGGGTTCCAGACGATCCGCACTAATCCCGTTTTCGGCGGCGATTTCGGTGATCGGCTCAAGGGTAGCTGCCTGAGCAATTTCAAGGTCGGAAGGGAAAGGCTTGGTCATCATCGTCCTTTGCAGTTGTAGCCAACAGTTCCTTTCCCATTTTATGCTTTAGCTCACGGATTGTCACCCATTATGGCTCTTATCTGTGAAGCTACAACACATTACTCTGGTCAAAAACCGCATCAATCCCAGGAGGATTCCATGAGGTACACAAACTGTTCCCCAGAAACTGAGCTAAAGCCAGCTCACCTTCTGGGGAACAACATATTGTATTGAGTGCCTGCCCGAACACACTGTAAAGGATTATATGCAGGGGCTACATCGTCAGCAGCACCTTGGTCGCGGTACGCTGATCCATTGCCTCATAGCCCTTGGGAGCTTCGTCGATGGGCAATA
>ERZ773008.2643-NODE-2643-length-11560-cov-27.761408_pt1 | contig 11560 bp, 10 predicted proteins | sample MGYA00580664_ERZ773008 | MGnify/ENA primary metagenome ERZ773008 (study PRJEB29015, sample SAMEA2738016) | human oral metagenome | biome: human oral; feature: human-associated habitat; material: dental | place: China | collected 2048 ... | reverse complement strand
CACGATGAGAGTGAGGACGGCCCGCCGCTTACGGGCCGCTACCTGACGGGCGGCCCGGGCCAGCGGGTGGCGGAAGGCGACACAGCCGACGGTGAAGAGAGCGATGTAGAGCGCGAGGCCGGTTGAGGGGCCGGCGTCCCCGGGGATGAGAAAGTGGCCGAGGTGGAGGAGGAAGAAGAAGGCGTAGACGCTCGTGAAGATGACCAGCGCAACGGTGTTCAGTCGGTCGGGGCGGGTGCTAGCGGTCGGAGTCGAGACCGGAGCGGAGCTCGGGGCGGAGTCGGACGGCGCCGGATCCGGTGCTCCGGAGGCGGTCGGCGTCTGCTGGGACAGGGACGTGCGGGAGGTGCTCATGGCCGGAAGTGTGCGGTGGCCGGCCCGCGAGCCACATCGCCCCGGCGGCCTAACCCAACGGCGTGCGTCAGACCCTGGTTCGTCAGACTCCGGTTCGACTCCCCGGGCCTGTCATTGCCGCTACTTGACCACGACCGAGTCGGCGTTCTCCTTGGTGATCCAGGTGGCCTTGGTGTAGTTGACCTTCTCCACCGACTTGCCGTTGATGAGCGATACGACTGTGTCCACGGCCATTCGCCCCATTCCGGCCGTGTCCTGTGAGACGGTCCCGTCAATGCCGCCGCTCTTGATCGAGTTCAGGCCGTCGTCGGTCGCGTCCACTCCGTAGACCGCGATCTCCTGGCTCTTGCCTGCGTTGTCGATCGCCTTTTGCGCACCGATCGCCATGGAGTCGTTCTGAGCCACGATCGCGTTGATGGTCTTTCCTGTGGACAGCCAGTTCTCGGTGACCTTAAGCGCCTCAGCCGTGTCCCAGTTGGCGGTTTGCTGGAAGGCCAGCGTGACGTCGGGGTGGCTCTTGAGGACCTCGTCGTAGCCGGTCTTTCGCAGTACCTGTCCGTCGGAGCCCATCGGTCCGTAGAGCACGGCCACCGTTCCCTTGCCGCCCATCGCGGATATGGCCTGCTCCATTTCGAGCTTGCCGGCGGCCGTGTCGTCCCCGCCGACGAAGGAGCTGGCCCGCTCCTGCTGCTTGGCCTTCTGGGCCACGGTGATGATCGGAATGTCTGCCTCCTTAGCGGCCTTGAGCCCCGGGGCGACTCCCTCCTGCGATACCGGCTCCACGATGATGCCCTTGTAGCCCTGGCTGACGGCGGACTCGATCTGATTGAGCTGGTTGGACGCGTCCTTCTTCCCGTCGAACACGGTCACGGAGACTCCTGCAGCGGCACCCTGCTCCTTGGCGGAGTTGGCCAGCGTCGTCGTGAAGGAGTTGCTCATGTGGCTCATGATGAGCGCGATCCGGACCTTGCCCGATGAGTTGTTCGCGCAGGCGCTGAGCATGACGCCGGCGAGGATGAGGCTGCACAGCGTGGCCAGAACCTTCTTCATTGAGGTGCCTTTCATGAGGGCGTGCGGTGCGGGTCCAGCGCCGCACACGGGGTGCGTCCGGTGGTCGTGGCTACTTCTGGCGGCGGGTCTTGACGTCCAGCAGGACGGCTAGAACGATGATGAGGCCCTTGACGACCTTCTGGAAGTTCGCGTCGATGCCCAGGATGTCGAGCCCGTTGGCGATGACTGCGATCATGAGTGCACCGATGATGACGCCGAGTGCCTTGCCGCGACCGCCGGTCATCGAGACCCCACCAATGACGACGGCGGCGATCGCGTCGAGCTCGTAGGACTCGCCGGCCGTGGGTGAGCCGGTGATGGTGCGTGAGGCGAGCAGCACGCCGCAGAAACCGGCGAGGAGTCCGGCGACGACGAACACGGAGACCTTGTAGCGCTTGACGTTGATGCCGGAGATCTCGGCCGCCGTCGGATTGCCGCCGACGGCGTAGAGTCGCCGCCCGTAGACCGTCCTGTGAATGATGAAGGCGAACAGGGCCGCGATGACGATGAAGTAGACCGCCATGATTGGGAACCTGCCGATTCGGACGCTCGCGATCGCCTCGAAGGCGCTGGAGACGTCGAAGACCGGCGCGCCCCCGGAGAGCATGAGCGCCAGCCCTCGTACCGCTGTCATGGAGCCCAGGGTGATGATGAATGAGGGGATTGCTCCATAGGCGACACCGACTCCGTTGACCAGTCCGACGACGGCGCCGACCGCGATCCCGGCGACGATGGGGACGATGAGCGGGAACTGCCCCGGATGGGCGAGCATCGCCGCCGTGACGCCGGACAACGCGATCGTTGAGCCGACTGAGAGGTCGATCTCTCCGGAGATGATCACGTACATCATGCCCATGGCCAGGATCCCGTTGATCGCGGTCTGAATGAGAATGAGCAGGATGTTGTTGAGGGACAGGAACTGGTGGTCGGGCGATACCGCCCAGAGAGTGGCGACGAGTGCCAGGAAGACGACGAGTATCCCGGCGTCCTTGAGCGAGAGGGTGAGCTTGTTGGTCAGAGCGTTGTTCATTGGTGGTCCTCGAATCGTGAGGCGAGCTCCATGATTGCTTCTTGGGAGAAGTCCTGGCGTTCGAGGACTCCTGTGGTACGTCCTTCGGTGAGGACCATGATTCGATCGGCGAGCCCCATGAGTTCACCCATCTCCGAGGAGATGAGGATGATTGACTTGCCCTGTTCGACGAGGGCTCCGATGAGTTCGTAGATGTCGCGCTTGGCTCCGACGTCGATGCCGCGTGTGGGGTCGTCGAGGATGATGAGGTCTGGATCCGTCTCCAACCACTTGGCCAGAACGACCTTCTGCTGGTTGCCTCCGGAGAGTGTTGAGATGAGCTGTTTTTGAGAAGACGTCTTGATCTTGAGGGAGTCGATGTACTTGCCGGCGATGCGCGACTCGATACCGCGGGAGATGAGCCCGTTGCTGAAGAGCCTTCCCAGGGAGGGCAGGGTGATGTTGTCAGCCACCGAGCCCTCCAGATTGAGGCCGGTGCGCTTGCGATCCTCGGTGATGAGGGCTGCCCCCAGAGCGATGGCGTCGGAGGGGCGTCGGATACGGACCTCGTCCCCGTTTCGAAGAATGCGTCCGCGTTCATGCGGTCTGGCGCCGAAGAATGACTCGACCAGCTCGGAGCGACCGGCTCCCACCAGGCCACTGATCCCCAGGATCTCGCCGCGGCGGACGGTGAAGCTGACGTCCTTGACCTTGGGTGGGGCGCTCCATCCCTGCACCTCGAAGACCGTTTCGCCCAGGGGCACCTCCCGCTTGGGGAAGACGTCGTCGAGCTCGCGGCCGACCATCATGGTGATGAGCTTCTTCTCCGTGAGGGATGAGGCCGAGTCCGTGCCGATGAGCGTGCCGTCGCGTAGGACAGTGATCCGGTCCGCGATCTGGAAGATCTCGTTCATCTTGTGCGAGATGTAGATGATGCCGACGCCGTTGTCAGTGAGCTCGCGGATCTGCTCGAACAGGTTGCCGACGTCATCCTCCGTGATGGCCGAGGTGGGTTCGTCCATGACAATGATGCGAGCATCCTGGGAGATGGCCTTGGCGATCTCGATCTGCTGCTGCTGGGCGACTGAGAGGTCTCGCATGAGGGCGTCGGTCGGGATGCTCAGATGCAGGGACTCGAGGAGCTCGGCGGTCCTTGCCTCCATGGTGCGGCGGTCTGCGAGGACGCCTCCGGAGCGAAGCTCACGGCCCAGGAAGATGTTCTCGTAGACGGGAGTGTCCAGGACCGGGTTGAGCTCCTGGTGGATCATGGCGATACCGTGTCTGATGGCCTGCCCGGGGGAGGAGATGGTGACCGGTTCGCCGGCGATCTTGATCGTCCCCCTGTCTGCGGCGTAGATGCCCATGAGGATCTTCATGAGGGTGGATTTCCCGGCACCGTTCTCGCCCATGAGGGCATGGACCTCGCCGGGATACAGGTCGAGGGAGACATTGTCCAGGACCCTCACACCGGGAAACGACTTGTCGATACCGATCATCTCAAGCCTGGGAGCGCTCATGATCAAGCCTTCTGCGGCTACGGTGCCGCGACGCGGTTGTCTCTAACGAGGAGGAAATGGTGGGTTGGGTGGTTTGAAGACATTGACAAGGTACAACGAAACCTGATGGATGGTAGGGTCAATGGTCCTGACAAAGTCTCCGAATGTTCCCGAACGGAGGCACTACTGCTTGGCGCTGTCGAGCCGACACCCGCTCTACGAATAGTGAAAATAAAGAAAAATTGCCAAGCAACTGCACTTCAATTTTTTACTCGCAGCAACAGTGAAAAATGTGTGTATCAATGCGATTGCATTTTATGGCTGCGTGAGTTATTACTGCCCCTGGAGTGCTTCAATTCTATCGGCTAGCCGCCCACCATCCCTTCTCCTGACTCGAGGCTCTCGTGAACGCGCCCTTTTTGTCCCCTATTCCTCCCATATTTTCCCGCTCGTCTGTTTCATCAGTGTCTTCCTCGACGTCGAAGCGGCGGGGGCTGCTGAGGACCTCGGCTCCCGTGCTCCTCGCTCTGGTTCTTGGCGTCGGGCTCGCCGGCTGTGACGACACCGCCAGCACCAGCAGTGATGCTCCGTCTTCGACTGCGCCGGCCGAGTCGCAGCAGGACTCCGGCAGTGACGGCTCCGCTGACTCCGAGGAGGCGCCTGCTGAGGAGCCCGCTGCGGAGCCGACGGACGACTCGTCTGGCTGGAGCGGCTGGTTCGGTGGCGGTGACTCGGGCTCTGGGGAAGGCTCCGAGGAGGAGGCGACCCCCGAGCCTGAGCCTCAGAAGGAGTTCTACGCCAACTGCAAGGAGGCTAAGGCTGCCGGGGCAGCGCCTCTGTACAAGGGCGACCCTGGCTATCGCTCCGACCTGGATAGAGACGGAGACGGTATCGCCTGCGAGAAGTAAGGCCTGACTATTGCTGCGGCGAGCCAACATCGGCTCTCGCTACTCCAGATTTCATCTTCACGTGTCCCGTCATGCCGCGTCGAGTGCTATGCGGCATGACGTGACGCAACACATTGTCTTTCACTTTTCCTTTTCGAGGCTCTCATGAAGAATTTCCCTGTCTACTCCGTCTCTTTGCGATCGTTCCACGCCGGTGCTGGTTGGCCGGCAACTCCGATGTCCCGTCGCCAGAAGACGATGGTGAGGCCGGCGTCTGCGGTGCTGGCCATCGCGGTCTGCGCCGGACTGGCCGGGTGCGGGGTTCCGTCGTCGGCTGACGATGTGGACTCGCCGGTACCGGCACCCTCACCGACGGCGACTGTTTCGGCGTCGCCGTCACCTACTCCGACTCCGTCCCCCACTCCGACCCCGACGCCGAGTCCCACCCCGACGCCTACGCCGACGCCCACGCCGTCACCGAGCCCGATGACGCAGGCCCCTCCCCCCGAGCCCTCGACGCCGCCTGAGACGCAGGAGCCCGAGCCGACGCCGGAGACGGATACGCAGGGTGGCGGTGGTGGGGCGGCTCCCGCACCCGCTCCGGAGCCGAAGCAGGAGAGCACGTACTACCCCAACTGCAAGGCTGCGAAGGCAGCAGGCGCTGCTCCCTTGTACCAAGGCGAACCCGGATATCGGCCTGAGCTGGATCGAGACAAGGATGGCGTCGCCTGCGAGATCAAGTAAGGCTCCGTTGACGCCTGCCGTCTAGAACGGGGACACCGCCAGAGGCATCCACCAGTTCCATGTGCTTCGTTCGCAGCGTCTACGCGCTGCGAACGAAGCACATCCGGTTGGACGGTCTGTGGGATCTTGTATGAAGAGCGTGACGTTCGCTCACATCACGTGAGTTGAGATGGCGCGGATTGAGCGGAGATGGACCATGTACAGACAGATCCTGCGGATCAGCAAACGCTGCGTGTCTGGCAGGCTGACGAAGTGGAGATGGCACTGGAGGGGCGGGTCCCAGTCTCCTCTGCTGCGAGTCCCGTCTAGATGATTGTTTCCAAGGGGGCGTGGGTCGGCGTGCAGGGGGTTAGTAAAGTCAGTGGGTGGTTGCCTGATCTCAAAGGGGTCTGGTGTGTTGGTGCGGATGCGGCGTGACCCGCACTGCGACGATGGCGGTGTCTGCCTGGGTGTACATAGCTTCGGCGGTGATCACCACCCGTCCAGGTTGAGGGGCTCGGCAGTTCTCTCTGAGCTGGGATCTTGTTGGACTGTCTGCCACTGCTGGGCCAAGATCATGCCGCTGGACTTGGTCCGGTGCGGACAGGAGGTGCGGAGCCAGATTCTCATTGGTACGGGCCCGCGCATGGTGCTGTCCACCGCGATGACTGTTCTTCCTTCGATGGTGTCGGTGTGCGTGCAGAACTATGACCCCAGGTGGGCATCGAGGTCTGCGGGGTCTAGGTCCTGGAGCATCCGCCGGGTCGTGGAATCCGACGTCAGGGTCTGCCCCACTGGAAGGCCCTGACGTCGGAGTCCACAGGTCAGACGAGGTCAGGACGGTGATGTGCTCCTACATCGCGGTTAGGCTCCGGCAGCCCGCGAGCACCCCCGCGATGTTCAGGGACAGGATCGTGAACAGGTCATGGCGCACTACGCATCTGTCCCTGGGGTCTGGTCACGTTCTTGAGAACCTGGGTCAGGGGCTGGCGTGACAGGACGGTTATGGTGGAGGATGATGTCGTTGTGGGTTCCTCGGGACGAGGGATTGATTAAGCACCACCCGTCATCCCTACGGAGCTCGCACCCCTGCCTCAGCAACACGCTATCCCTGTCAAACTGGCTCAGACGCCCCGCCATCGACTTTGCCGACCTCCTGCCTACAGGATAGCCTTGGGGACTGATAAACTTTCACACTAGACAAGCGGAGGAGGGCAGGTACGTGGATCTTGATAAAAATGAAGCTTCAGCACTAAGCCGTCTTTTTTCTGCAGCGGTAATGCGAGACTTCAGCAAAGATGGGCGCTCTCCATTATTCGCTAGACTGCTCAACCACACCCGTCTCGGCTCATGTATGCCGCCTGAAGCGACAGTTGGAATCGTGCTTGATCAGGCATTCAAGTTGCTAAGCAAGTCCAGATTCCGCGACGATTACGTATATCGCGCTGCGATTACGGAAAAAATTCTGCTTGGTCGCCATAACTTGAATACTGCAACGCTGCTCAACGAAGTCCGAGCTGGGTCATGCAAGGCTGACGTGGTTGTTCTCAATGGAACTTCCACTGCCTATGAGATTAAGTCCGAGCGTGACTCTTTAGCTCGACTGAAGAATCAACTCGAAAACTATCGTCAAGTGTTTGCTACGGTCAACGTAGTGGTCAGTAAATCGCACCTTTCAGAAGTTCTCCAAATTGCCGCCGAAGATGTGGGTGTCATCACGCTCTCCGAGAGGTATAGGTTCCAGACGGAACGAGCGCCCCAGAATCACCCCGAGCGCGTCGACCCCACAATGATCCTCGACATCCTTCGCCTCAATGAAGCGACAACAATCCTGTCCCTCTTGGGGCAGGAGATTCCGAACGTGCCGAATACGAAAATTCGCTCCGAGCTTCACCGGATCTTTGCTAAACTCGAACCGACGGCCGTCCATAAGGAGATGGTGAATACTCTCAAGGTTACCCGGTCGCAGGCCAGTCTAGCCTCATTCGTTAGTTCTGTACCCGCTTCGGTGCGGGCGGCCTCACTGGCTGCAAATCCGACTTCCAAGAACAGAGTCCGAATTAAGGAAGCTGTTGACACCCCGTTAACCGAGGCTCTTGCCTGGATGTGAGGATCGTATGTACTACCCGTATTTCCGAGGCAAGCAGTTCGAACTGATAGCAATTCGTGAATCAGCCGAGCTGATTGCAAGGTCTGGATTTGTTCCAATCATCGAGCCGGTTCGCGAGTCTCTCGGCGGCTTGAACAAGACACTCGAATTCTTGGCGGAAGCGGGGGCCGGGGCGATCGTAGTAGTGAATCCTCGTCACGGTTACCACCGCGAGAACGGTGAAGGTATCGCTGATCTACTTGAGCAAAATTATAGCGATAACGACATGATAAGCGCAGGAATCCTCTTGACGAGCCAGATGGATGTTAATCGAGTAATTCACATGCTCGAGAAACTCGAAAGTGAATATACCACCCTAATTCATGCCGGATTTACTGACTCCCGAGCACTGTCAAACAGATTGGTAGGCAACACGGCACGTTTCCGAAACATTTTTTTGGAAGATCAGACCAACCTCCTCTACCGCAGGCACTTTCTTGGAAAGCCGAGGGTCTTGATAGGTGACGGATTCATTCAGATGAGGAATGCGGACTATCCGCCCATAGAAGCATTCTCAGACCTTCATATTACCTTTTCAGAACAAGGTATGGATGGATATGGCGATTTCCTCACAATTGGGAATAACTACAGTGAGGGGGGCGGTCCAGCCTACGCGGTTGCCATTCATATAACCTTCATTGATCCGGACCAGGATGATGCTATGTTCATCTATCACTTCAAATCCGACACCAACGACACGCCCACTGACCCGGCTAGAAAGTTCAGCCAGGCTTTAAGTAAGTTGATTTCGAAACTCGATTCCGGTTCCTCGCACCTCATTGAAACTAGTGCGATTCTTGAATTTCGAGATCTGTATAAACGGGAACATTTTCCCGGGTTGGGGTACGTCAAAAAGCTTTCGATTAAGCATCACCTAGAAACGCTCTCCGCCTATCATGCCTCTGCCAGCAATGGATAGAAAGCGCTGCTGTGCGAATTGCTTTGGGGACCCAGCGCTGACTCGGAACATCATCCCTTTGGTGGTTGCGGATGGCTCTGGAGATCCCCGTCAAGGTGACTGTGGTTACTGTGGAAGCAAGAGCGTTACTACTATAGATCCTTCTTCCTTGAGTCAGTGGTTTGAGATGTTGCTCAACTCCTACGAACCTTATTCTGAAGGTAGGCCTTTATCGGCACTTCTTTCGGAAGACTGGTGCCTTTTTGATAATCCTGTGATGGATGAAGCGTACGCAAAAGAGCTTCTCGCAGAAGTCCTCGATGATGGAGAAGTCGTACGCACCCCCTTCGCTCCCGTCGATGTGCCAGTCAGTGAAACTCCTCAGCGTTGGGATGATCTTCGAGATGAGATGATGCATCGCAATCGATGGTTTCTTGATGAGCCAATTGATCTTGATCTTCTGGCCAGTCTACTGGAGCAGCTAATTGCACCGGAAGAAGTCATCACTGAGATTACCAGCTTGTGGTATCGTTCGCGCCTACTCTCTGACGACAAGCCCTTACCCCTCGGCGAAATGGGTGCTCCTCCTGCAAACCGAGCAGGGCATGGACGGGCGAATCCCGCAGGGATTCCGTACCTGTACCTGGGGTCGACAGCAACAACAGCGGTAGCTGAAGTTCGCCCACATACTGGAGAGAGGGTATGCCTAGCGACTTTTCATGTGACACCAATCCACGCTGTTGATCTTCGCAACCCCCGGAAGAGCATTTCGCCTTTTATCCTAGAGAATGCAGAACAGGTTGCAAAACTTCGATCCGGATTACCTCTGTTGGAGCGGCTTGGAGAAGAGCTAACTAAGCCGGTTCAGTCGAGTAGTGCCGCATTCGAGTACATTCCAAGCCAGTACTTGTGCGAATTCATCAAGACATGCGGATACCAGGGAGTCATCTACCGGAGCTCCGTAAGCGATGGCGTCAATTTGGCCCTCTTCTTTCCAGAGCTTGCTTCGCCGGAAGACGTGAAGGTCATCCGCGTAGACCGCGTCACGGTGAGCATTTCGACTGCCCCTTAACCTCGCTCTTTCGAAGCGCAGCTGAGGCGGGGAGATGTCGTTGCCGATGTGGCGAGACTGATTATGGTGGGTGGGTGTGACGGCTTGCTGCGTGCCTTGCGTTATGATGCCCAACCTTATTTAACGACCCCATGAAAAATTGAGGTTAAGCGGAGCGATGGTGGTGATGTTGATGGTCGAATGACCAGGTGAGACCGTCACTGAAAGCAGTCTATGCGGATTGCGTCAGCTGCGGTCGGCGCCTGGACCTGAGTTGCCCAGGCGCCGATGGCAGTCTCTAGACGACGTCGGCCGGGGATGACGGCGACGGCCTCTCGGTGACTGCCCTTAGTGGTGCCGATGACGGTGAACCAGGTAGGTCTGCCGAGCCGGTGGAGTAGATCGGCACCTTCTGGCTCTGCGGCAAGGTGATCCATGACGACGTCGAGTGCTGTCCTCCAGGTCTGCATCTCGATCCCTGTTTCAGCGTGCGCGCGCAGGAGGTCTGCGACGAGCAGCATGACGTCATCTCGATCGGTGTCATTCGTGGGGTGCCAGTGCTTGCCGATGATAGCGGCGAGGCGATCCGCATGTTCAAGCACTGCCGCCTCGACTTCGGTTGTGATGTCTCGCGGGTAGGTCATGGCCAGCTCCTTCGAGTAGATGGAACCCATTCTCTGGAGCTGTGTGTAGCTTGTCGGAAGCTTTGGGTCTATCTGACTGTTTGAGCCTCTGCTTTGAGGAAGTCTTCGAAGTGTTCGGCAAGACGGTCGCCATCAGGGCGCATCTGTTTGGAGGCCGGCACATGCGTGAGGGAGTGACCTTCGAATTTTAACAATCCAGTTTGCAGACGGGCGGTCTCGATGCGCTTTGCTCGTGTTGCCACGTGGATGCGGCGGTCGGCGTTGATGCCGAGGAGATGGCGGTCGTAGGCGGTGTGGTGGAGTCTGCACAGGGCCAAGCCGTTGCTGACCTCAGGGACTCCCGCTTCCCTGGAGTCGGCGATGATGTGCGAGGCTTCCAGGAGCTGTGCGTGCGGAAGATCGCAGACTGCGCAAGAGATCTGGTAGGCACTGAGTACGTGCTCCCTGAAGTCGTGCTGGTGGATTCGTGCCCTCGTCCACCTGGAAACGTACTTCTTCTCGATTTGTCCAGAGTTCCTGTGGTCTGAAGTGGGTGGTGTCATCTCGTTGATAGCGATGATGAACTCTGCGTTTCGATTGTCGATGTCGACGACGTAGACTGGGAAGCGGGGGTAATAATATAGGGTCGACTGTTTTGTTGGTTTTACGCCTACGAGCCAGGCTAGTGGGTAGTTTTCGGCGGCGGCTACTTTCATGGCGTCGTTCGCCCATTTTATTGTTGCTGAGAATTTGTAGCGGAGTAGTCCGCTGTCGTCGATCCGGTCAGCGTACGGCGCTTCTTTTCCGGGGGTGATGGCTGCGGTCTTGAATGTCAGGGCTGCTTTAAATTCTTGAGGTTTCCAAATCCCCTGGGATTGATGAGTAAGGCGCAAGTGGTGGCCATGCCAGGAGAAGCCGTCCATTAATTCCTTGTGCGTGAAGAGTTCGCGGCCACTCATCTGCTGCGCCTCGAACCACTGCATGGCGGCGAAGTGTGCATCGCGCTCCTCTTCAGGAGTAAAAATTTCCCGGTTCATGGTGGCGTTCCTCATGAAATGAGCAGCTGAGATTCGGTGTATGCCTACCCTCGGTGGTAGGACACAAGGTAGAAGTATATCGCGCTGGAACGATGTTGAGCGATCTGGGTTTACTCGGCAGAGGGTAGGGGTGAAAACGTCCTCACTCGCTCTCACCCCTGGCTTTGATGGGCGGCGGCCGGCTCGTACTCGTGGCGTCCCAATCCTCACGCATCCGCCCGCAACAGTCGGACGATGCCAGCCATCTGGGCGGCCGACGTCCAGGCCAGGATGACGAGTCCGG
>ERZ773008.2639-NODE-2639-length-11567-cov-4.163742_pt1 | contig 11567 bp, 9 predicted proteins | sample MGYA00580664_ERZ773008 | MGnify/ENA primary metagenome ERZ773008 (study PRJEB29015, sample SAMEA2738016) | human oral metagenome | biome: human oral; feature: human-associated habitat; material: dental | place: China | collected 2048 ... | reverse complement strand
CGCAATATTGCTATTATCGCCCACGTTGACCACGGTAAAACAACACTTGTGGATGAATTATTAAAACAATCTGAAACATTAGATGCACGTACAGAATTATCAGAACGTGCGATGGACTCAAACGATATCGAACGTGAACGTGGTATTACTATTTTGGCGAAAAATACAGCCGTTCAATATAAAGGAACTCGAATCAATATTATGGATACACCAGGACACGCGGACTTCGGTGGAGAAGTAGAACGTATCATGAAAATGGTAGACGGTGTAGTTCTTGTAGTGGATGCGTATGAAGGTACAATGCCTCAAACACGTTTCGTATTGAAAAAAGCATTAGAACAACATTTAACACCAATCGTCGTTGTAAACAAAATCGACCGTGACGCTGCTCGCCCAGAAGAAGTAGTTGATGAAGTATTAGAATTATTCATCGAATTAGGAGCAGATGATGATCAATTAGAATTCCCAGTTGTTTATGCTTCAGCATTAAACGGAACTTCAAGTTTATCTGATAATCCTGCAGATCAAGAAGAAACAATGGATTACTTATTTGATACGATTATCGAACACATTCCTGCTCCAGTGGATAACTCAGACGAACCATTACAATTCCAAGTGTCATTATTAGACTATAATGAATATGTTGGACGTATCGGTATCGGACGTGTCTTCCGTGGAACCATTAAAGTAGGGGACCAAGTATCTCTTCTAAAATTAGATGGAACAAAGAAAAACTTCCGTGTTACAAAATTATTTGGTTTCTTCGGATTAAATCGTTTAGAAATCAATGAAGCAAAAGCAGGGGATTTAATTGCTGTATCTGGTATGGAAGATATCTTCGTTGGAGAAACAGTAACACCAGTAGATACACAAGAAAGCCTACCAGTATTACACATTGACGAACCAACATTACAAATGACATTCTTGACAAACAACTCACCATTTGCGGGTCGAGAAGGGAAATTTGTAACCGCACGTAAGATTGAAGAACGTTTAATGCGTGAATTACACACAGACGTATCACTAAAAGTAGAACCAACTGATTCACCAGATGCATGGATTGTATCAGGTCGTGGAGAATTACACTTATCAATCTTAATTGAAAACATGCGTCGTGAAGGATACGAATTACAAGTATCTCGTCCGGAAGTAATTATTAAAGAAATCGATGGTGTGAAATGTGAACCATTTGAACGCGTACAAATCGATACTCCTGAAGAATACATGGGTTCAATTATCGAATCATTAAGTAACCGTAAAGGTGAAATGCAAGATATGCAACATAATGATAACGGACAAGTTCGTATCGTCTTCTTAGTTCCAGCACGTGGATTATTAGGATATACAACTGAATTCTTATCAATGACACGTGGTTACGGAATTATGAACCACACATTCGATCAATACTTACCATACATTCCAACAAGCATCGGCGGACGTCGTAATGGGGCACTTGTTTCAACAGATACAGGTAAAGCAACGACTTACGGTATTATGGGTGTTGAAGAACGTGGTGTGATTTTCACTGAACCAGGTACTGAAATTTACGAAGGAATGATTGTTGGGGAACACTCTCGTGAAAACGACTTAGCGGTTAACATTACGAAAGCAAAACAACAAACAAATATTCGTTCAGCTACGAAAGACCAAACTTCAGTGATTAAGACTCCTAAGAAACTATCTCTTGAAGAGTCATTAGAATTCTTATCAGACGATGAATACTGCGAAGTTACTCCAGAAACCATTCGTTTAAGAAAACAAATTCTAAATAAAGGTGAACGTGAAAAAGCCAATAAACGTAAAAAACAAGCTGAATCAGAAAACTAATCTGAATTGTAAAAGGTGGATGCATTGCATCCACCTTTTTGTATATCTTTAGTTATTTAATGTAACGCGAACTGTAATACCGTTGTTGTCGGTAATATCGACTTCTTTTTCGCCACGCTTTTCAACAGTAGTAGCAAGAACCGTTGCTTTTTGAAGAATATCTTTAAACACTGAAGCGTCGTTTGTTTCAACCGTATAATATGCAAGCCCTGGAATATTTTTGACGCGAACATCTAGATGAGGGCCTCCCCATTGGTTCACGGCAAGATGATGATGATAATCGCCAGAAGCAATCCAACTTCCTGAAGGGACTGAGAATTTATCTTCTACTGGAAGGAGAGTAGTTAAGTATTCCATCGTCTCTTTTGAATTCCGTGCTGATAGGTGAACGTGCCCCATACGTGTTCCTTCGGGCATTTGATAAGGAATAGTGTCATGACCAAGTTCATAGATTTCTTGACCAGCCATTTCCTCAGTTACCCCAATAATTCTTCCATCTTCACGAATATCCCAGACGCTTACTGGTTTATCGTGGTATACTTCGATTCCATTTCCCTCGAAATCTTCAAGATAAATCGCTTCGCTATAACCGTGGTCCGCGGCGCCGACGAGTGGAAGAGACGTATGAACGGCGTGTCTTAAGAAGTCACCAAGCGCTTCACGAGTTGGAAGATGAATAGCTAAGTGGTATAGACCATAACTTTCTTTAACATTCTTATCAGTATCCGTTTGAATAAGGCGAACAAGTGGTGTTGTCCCAACGCCCAATAACACTTCAGAGTTCGTTTGACTCAAGACTTGAAGACCGAGTCTTTTTGTATAAAATTCAGTTTCTTGTAATAGATGATTTACATTTAGCGCTACTTCATTTAATTTAATTTGGCTATTATATAATGGGTACATTTTCATTCCTTCTTTCTTTTTTGTATGAGTTTAGCATACACTTTAATACTAAAATGACAAATAACTTGCTCATGAAAATTTCAATAAAAAAAGTTAAGTTATACTGTATACGGTATAACTTGTATTAGGCGTATTGTGTTTTTACATATTGTTGTAGTATCCTTATAGTAGTAGGTTTATAGAGAGAAGAGATGACAAATGACTAAACAAAGAAAAATCATGTACGGAATTTTTGGAGTCCTGTTTGCATTTATTTTATTAGCACTTGGGTTGATTCAAATGTTTACGTATCGGGCGACTCCTGAGGCACAAGAAACGTGGAATATTGCTGCATTTGAACAAAAAAATAACTGGACTCATTTCGAAGTAACAGGAGAGAAAAAAGGGACGCTTTTATTTTATACGGGTGCGTTAGTTGAACCTCAGGCTTACGCGAAATTAGCAGATGGGCTTGCTAAAGAAGGAATCGAAGTATACATTATCTCCTCTCAATTGAATTTACCAGTATTAGATAATGGAACAATGGCAACCATTGTAAAAGAAGAGCATTTGGATAAAGTGTTTATTGGGGGACATTCTCTGGGGGGCGTTGTGTCGACAGTTGAAGCAAAACAGCTAGAAGAGATGAATAAAGTTGCTGGATTAATTTTACTGGCAAGCTATCCAGATCAAAGTACGGATATTAGCGACACTCAAATTCCTGTATTATCGATTACGGCTTCGAATGATAAAATATTGAAACAAGAAAAATATGAAGATGCGAAGTCACGTTTGCCAGAGTCTACACTCTATACAACGATTGAGGGTGGGAATCATAGTGGTTTTGGACTATATGGTCAGCAAAACGGCGATGGTACAGCTACGATGAGTGCCGAAGAACAACAAAAACAATTAGTTCAACTGATTAAGCAATTTATTGTATCTCATTAAGCTAGGCTTCGGTCTAGCTTTTTTTACAATAGAGTTGAGTTTTCACATCTTGGCAGTTATCATTAATGTAATGAATTTTGGAGGTAGAGTGTATGCAACAAAAAGTAACAAAGAACTGGGTCACTATCGGAACTGGTGTGATTGCTAATGAATTAGCAGTAGCACTAGAATCATTGAACGGAAAACTATACGGGGTTGCTAACCGCACCTATACAAATGCTGTGAAATTTGCAGAAAAATATGGCATTGAAAAAGTATATAACGAGATTGATGAGGTATTTACAGATCCGACAGTGGATATTATTTATATTTCTACTCCGAATAACACGCATATTCACTATCTAAAAAAGGCATTGGCTGCTGGAAAGCATGTACTATGTGAAAAGGCCATTACGTTAAACAGTGAAGAATTAGAAGAAGCATTGCAACTCGCTAAAGAAAATAATGTTGTTTTGGCTGAAGCGATGACGCTTTACCATATGCCAGTCTACAAACAATTAAGTAAAGCAGCTGAGAATCTTGGGGAACTTCGTATGATTCAAATGAACTTCGGAAGCTATAAAGATTATGATATGACGAATCGATTTTTTAATCGCAATCTTGCAGGAGGCGCATTACTGGATATTGGAGTATACGCCTTGTCTTGCATTCGCTACTTCATGAGCGAGGCGCCAAGTTCAATGGTTTCTCAAGTTAAATTAGCGCCAACAGGTGTGGATGAACAAGCAGGTATCGTGTTGACAAATGATGCAGGAGAAATGGCGACTGTTACGATGACACTCCATGCTAAACAGCCAAAACGTGGAGTCATTGCATATGACAAAGGGTATATTGAGATTGTTGATTACCCACGCGCGCATAAAGCAACGATTACGTATACGGAAGATGGACGCGTTGAAACCTTTGAAGATGAATTGGGATTGGATGCCTTAGCTTATGAAGTGCTAGATATGGAGTCAACCATTAATACAGGAGTAGACCACATGCATCTTGAATATACGGTCGATGTGATGAAAATCATGACCGATTTGCGCCGTGAATGGGGGATCAAGTATCCAGAGGAAGAGGAAGCATGAAGCAACAAGAACAATTAAAACGAATGGAACAGTATGCAAAAAGAGTGCTTAGTGCAGATACAACGGGGCACGATTGGTCGCATATTAAACGCGTCGTCAATACGGCAAAGACGATTGCGAAAGCTGAAGGAGCAGACTTATTTATTTGTGAAGCTGCAGCGCTACTCCATGATGTTATCGATGATAAGATTGTCAAAGATCCTATAGTTGCGTTGAAGGGATTGAAAGAATTTCTAATTTCTATTGAAGTGACTCCTGAACAAGTTGAAGTGATTGAGTCCATCATTACGAGAATGTCGTTTAAGAATCATAAGGAACAACAAGAACTTTCTCTTGAAGGAAAAGTGGTGCAAGACGCTGACCGATTAGATGCCATTGGTGCCATCGGAATTGCCAGAGTGATGTGTTACTCTGGAAGTACAGGAAGACCAATCCACAATCCGGAAATGAAGCCGCGAGAGGAGTTGACGCCTGAAGAGTATAGAAACGGTGAATCTACAGCTATCATGCACTTCTATGAAAAACTATTGAAGTTAAAAGATTTGATGAATACCAAATATGGTAATGAATTGGCAAAAGGGCGGCATGAATTTTTAGAAACGTACTTAGAGCAATTTTATGCTGAATGGGATGGAAAACGATAAAAGATGTAAGCGACAAATTTTTGTCGCTTATTTGTTTTGAAGGAAAAATAGGTGTAAAATAGTAACTACATTTTAAAGTGAGAGGATTGGTTGCGTGGAAGTAGAGCAACAACTAACCAATAAAGAACTAAGAAAAAATATATTTGTCATTGTATGGCCAGTATTTGTGGAAGTACTTCTTGGAGCGCTTTTTGGAATGGTCGACATGATGATGGTTGGGAAGGTGCCTGGAGACACTGCTGCAGCCGTTTCTGCAGTTGGGATGACAAACCAGCCGATGTTCCTTGGTTTAAGTTTGATTCAAGCGTTGAACGTTGGAGGAACTGCAATTATTGCTAGGTATTTTGGGGCGAAGAAATATAACCGAATGGGAAGTATCTTGAAGCATGTAATGATACTTGCAATGGTGTTTTGTGTGACGCCCGCAGCGATTTTAATGTTGATTTTCGCGCCAGAGATTTTAGGACTGATGGGTGCAGACGAGAACGTTATTAATGTCGGATTGAACTACTTTAGGATTGTTACGATTGGGTTTATTTTCCAATCACTATCGTTTACTGTAACGGCAGCACTTCGAGGAATCGGTGAAACAAAAATTCCAATGAAGAATAATATTATTGCGAATAGTTGTAATGTGTTAGGGAATGCCATTTTGATTTATGGAATGTTTGGATTCCCGGCCTTAGGTGTTACTGGTGCTGCGATTTCGACCGCTTTATCAAATCTGATTGCGATGGGATTAAACATCCGTTATATCTTGTCAGGAAAGAGTGTCTTGAAACTGGATTTTAAAGAAAAATTTAAGTTTAACATCAATGTGATGCGCGATTTGGTGCGTATCGGAATCCCGACAGCATTAGAACAAATGGCGCTTCGTTTTGGCGTTATCATGTTCTTGAAGATTGTTTCTGGTTTAGGAAACAATGTATATGCGGCGCACCAAATTGCTCTGAATGTACTTTCTCTGTCCTACTCTCCGGCGCAAGCTTTCGGAATTACAGCATCGTCATTAATGGGACAATCGCTTGGGGCTAAAAATGAAAAATTGGCAGAGCGCTACACAAAAATGTGTCAGCGAATTGGTCTGGCTTTAGCGATTATGATGTCTGCTTCGATTTATTTTGGTGCAACCTTGTTAGCGGGAATGTATACGGATAATATAGAAATTATTCAAAATACAGTGATTGCTTTATCTATTGTTGCATTTGTTCAACCATTCCAAAGTCATCAACTAATTACTTCGGGAGCTCTACGTGGGGCAGGAGATACCGTTTGGCCACTGATTGCGATTTTCATCGGATCATGTGTGATTCGATTAAGTTTAGGATATGTATTTGTAAATTTCTTTGGATGGGGACTTGCTGGTGCATGGTACGCCGTCTTTATCGACCAATTTATTCGAGATATGATTATTCTACTTCGATTTAGAAGCGGCCGATGGAAAAACATCCGAATTGCATAAAGCTAGGGCTGGAATTTTCCAGCCTTTTTGTTTTGAGCATGAATCATGCGGATTAGTTTACTGAAATGTTAGAAAATCAAAAGAAAACTTATGGAGATTGATTTTTTATTGATTTTCTATCATTTTTGATTGGTGCAGCAACGGTGTTTGTGATACTATAGTAGAAAGATGTAAAGAGATTGGAGTTTTCAAACGATTATGGCAAGAAAAGGTTTATTAATCGTTTTATCTGGGCCTTCAGGTGTCGGAAAAGGAACAGTACGCGCAGCTATTTTTGCAAAAGGCAATCAAAAATTTGTGTACTCAGTATCTGCAACGACTCGTAAGCCAAGACCAGGTGAAGTGGATGGAAAAGATTATTTCTTCAAATCAAGAGAAGAATTTGAAGAGATGATTGCAAATAAAAAATTATTAGAATACGCGGAGTATGTAGGAAACTACTATGGAACACCTTTAGATTATGTACAAGAAACATTAGATAAAGGAAAAGATGTATTCTTAGAAATTGAAGTTCAAGGAGCGCTTCAAGTTCGCGAAGCGATGCCAGACGGGGTGTTTATTTTCTTAACACCGCCTGATTTACATGAACTAGAATCTCGCATCGTAAACCGTGGAACTGATTCGGATGAAGTGATTAAAAACCGTATGAAGGTTGCTCGAGAAGAACTTTGTTTGATGAAGTATTATGATTACTCTGTTGTTAATGACAAAGTAGAAAATGCGGTTCAACAAATTGAAGCTATTATTCAAACTGAACATTTACGAATTCAAAGAAATATAGAGAGTATTGAAGAGTTTGAAGATGAGTTAGAAGAAATTTTAGAGGAAGAGTAGAAAGAGGGAAAGTTGTTATGATGTTATACCCATCAATCGATAAGTTACTAAAAAAAATCGATTCAAAATATTCATTAGTAATTCTTTCAAGTAAACGTGCGCATGAATTACACCACCATGAACCACCATTGTTAGAAAAATATGAATCACATAAAAATGTTGGTCGTGCGTTAGAAGAAATCGCAGCTGGAAAATTAACTATCCGTGAAGATAGCAAACCAGAACATGTATAAATTAAATATATAGTCAAGGGGGTTCCCCTTGGCTTTTTATTTTTGCAGTAGAGAGGTATAGCGTAGGCAACAACAAAATGAAGTTCAATATGGTATAATAAATAGTAAAACAATTTTGGAGGTGAAAAGATGTATGCAAAAGTAATCGTTGATGTACCAGTCATTCATGTGAATCGCCCTTTTGATTATCATGTTCCTGAAATATTACAAGAGAGCATTGAGGTTGGAATGCGTGTTGCGGTACCGTTTGGTGTAAGAAGCGTATCTGGTTTTGTGTTAGAACTCATTGATGAATCCACTTTTGAGGGTGAAGCTAAAGATATTTTGCATTTAATGGATTTAGATCCAGTCTTATCACCTGAAATGATTCAACTAGGAGCATATTTGTCAAAGAAGGTTCATGCGTTCTTGATTCAATGCTACCAAACAATGCTCCCTGCAATGTTGAAGTCGAATTACGAAAAACAATTTGTATTAGTAAATCCACAAGAAAATGAAGATGTATTTAGAGAAATTTTCCATAACGAGAGAACCTTGTTATATACGGATGACCTTCCTGAAGAACATTTAAAACAATTGATGAAGTTGAAAAAAGAAGGCGCAGTGGTCATCGAGACACTTGTCAAAGACCGTGCCAAGGTAAAGACAGAAGACTGGATTCGATTGAATTACATGTTGCAAGAATATGAGGAGTTTATCCCTACGGTTTCTTCACGTGCGAAGAAGAAAATAGCTCTCTTAAAGACACTCGCTTCGATGGAGAGTATGGAAATCCAGAAGAAAAGTTTCTTAGAAGATACAGATTTTACAACGGCTGATTTAAAATTTGCAGTAGAGCATAATTGGATTACGATAGTTCAAAAAGAAGTAAGTCGCGATCCGTATAAGGGAAGATTCTTTAAGAAGAGTGTTCCGTTTCAATTGAATGAGGAACAGCAACTGGCATTTGATAGAGTAAAAGAAGAATCTATCGATCCACATAGCTCAAAAGTATATTTATTAGAAGGCGTTACTGGTTCTGGGAAAACGGAGGTTTATTTGCAATGGATTAGTGAAGTTATTGCAAAAGGGCAAAGTGCGATGATGCTTGTTCCTGAAATTGCTTTAACACCTCAGATGGTCGAACGATTTAAGTCTCGCTTTGGAGATAGGGTTGCTGTTCTACATAGTGGACTGAGCACGGGCGAAAAATTTGATGAATGGAGAAAAATCAAGAATAAAGAAGCGGATATTGTTGTTGGAGCACGTTCTTCTATTTTTGCTCCATTAGAAAATATTGGCATTATTATTTTAGATGAGGAACATGAAACCTCTTATAAACAAGATGAATCTCCTAGATATCATGCAAGAGATATCGCAATTTGGAGGGGTAAATTCCATCACTGTCCTGTAGTGTTAGGGAGTGCAACTCCTAGTTTAGAATCAAGAGCTCGAGCGCAAAAAGGAGTCTATACTCTTCTGAAACTAACCAAAAGAGCTAAAGAACAAATTCTTCCAGAAGTGCATTTAATTGATATGAGAAATGAATTTATTCATCAGAAAGGATCGTTTTCTCAAACCTTATTAAAAGCAATCGAAAATCGATTGGAAAAGAAAGAGCAAACGGTTTTGCTGTTAAATCGAAGAGGCTATTCCTCTTTTGTATTATGTAGGGATTGCGGTTATGTTTTAGAATGTCCAAACTGCGATATTTCGTTAACACTTCATATGGATACGAAAACAATGAAGTGTCATTATTGTGGACATGAAGAGAGAATCCCAACTTTTTGTCCTAAGTGTCAAAGTCGACAAATTCGTTACTTTGGAACTGGAACCCAGAAAGTTCAAGAGGAATTGCAAGAGGTATTCCCAGACGCTCGTATTGTAAGAATGGATGTGGATACGACAAGACGTAAAGGACAGCATGAAGCGATTCTGAAACAGTTTGAGAACCAAGAAGCAGATATTTTAATTGGAACCCAAATGATTGCCAAAGGCCTAGACTATCCAAACGTAACGCTCGTTGGAGTGATTAATGCAGATACGGCACTAAATATACCTGATTTTAGAAGTTCGGAAAAAACATTCCAACTGCTCACACAAGTTTCAGGTCGTGCAGGACGTGGGGAGAAACCGGGTGAAGTATTTATTCAAACCTATAATCCAACACATTACGCGATTCAATTAGCACAAGGACATCATTATGAACGATTCTTCGAAACAGAAATGCGAATGCGTCATATGGCTAACTATCCACCATATTTCTTTACGACAATGATTACGTTTTCTAGTGAAGAAGAAGGAGTGGCGTTGAAGAAAGCTATCGAAGTTCATAAGTCATTGATGGCAAATGTGTCACCAAAAGCAGTTGTGTTAGGTCCAACTGCTAAATCGATTGCGAGAATGAACAATCGTTATTATTTCCAAATCATTGTGAAATACAAAAATGAGCCGCAACTGCAAGAGTTTTTGGAGCAATTGATGATGGAAACGCAAGAGATTGGTTCGAAGAAAATACTTATGACAATTGATATGGAACCACAACATTTCTTATAGAGGTGAACAATGAAGAAAGTTATTTTTATGGGAACGCCGGAATTTTCTACAGGCGTTTTGAAACGATTAATTGAAGAGAAAACAGTTGAAGTGATTGCTGTTGTGACACAACCAGACCGTGCAGTTGGACGTAAGAAGGTGATTACACCAACTCCTGTGAAGGTAGTTGCATTGGAGCATGATATTCCTGTCTATCAACCAGAAAAATTAAGTGGATCGCAGGAATTGGAAGAGTTGATGCAACTAGATGCAGATTTAATTGTAACGGCTGCATATGGTCAATTCTTGCCAACGAAGTTTTTAAACTCCCCACGTTTTGGTGCGGTGAACGTTCACGCGTCACTCTTACCAAAATATCGTGGTGGAGCTCCGATTCATTATGCGATTATGAATGGTGACAAAGAAACTGGCGTAACGATTATGCGCATGGTTGCGAAGATGGATGCCGGTGCGATTATTTCGCAACGTGCGATTCCAATTACTGGTGAAGATGACGTTGCAAGTATGTTTGAAAAATTAAGCGTCGTTGGAGCAGACTTACTAATCGAAACATTACCAGCTATATTTGCTGGCACGATTACTGAAGTGGAGCAAGATGAAGCATTAGTATCATTCTCTCCAAATATTTCAAGAGAGCAAGAGCAAATCGATTGGAATAAAACAGCGACTGAAGTAGATTGCTTTGTACGAGGCTTACGTCCATGGCCAACTTCATTTACGGTTTTAAATGGAAATCGTGTGAAGATGTGGGGAGTTTCTTTAACGGATAAACAAACCGCTAAAACTCCTGGAAGCTTGTTTGTAGATGGTGGACGTCTATATGTGGCTTGTGGTGGCGGAACAGTGCTTGAAATTACACGTCTTCAACCAGCAGGAAAAGCTCAAATGGACGCGAAGGCGTTTATCAATGGATTTTCTGAATGGTTGAAGAATGATGCGATTTTTGAGGGGTTAAACCATGAGTAATGTACGTGACATTTGTGTAGAATTATTAACGAATGTAGAAAAGAATCAAGCGTACTCGACTGTCGCGTTTCAAAATGTGTTGCAAAAACATAAATTGGATGTAAGAGATAGAGGGTTATTAACGGAATTGTTCTATGGAACTATTCAACGTAAATTG
>ERZ773008.2637-NODE-2637-length-11568-cov-28.429167_pt1 | contig 11568 bp, 9 predicted proteins | sample MGYA00580664_ERZ773008 | MGnify/ENA primary metagenome ERZ773008 (study PRJEB29015, sample SAMEA2738016) | human oral metagenome | biome: human oral; feature: human-associated habitat; material: dental | place: China | collected 2048 ... | reverse complement strand
GGTGCTATGGATGATCGTGACGCGTCGCGTGTCCACTCGCTTCTCTCTCGTAACACTCTAGTCGACAACGTTAAAAGTGGTCATAATATTCATTCTGAACGGCCTGAGGTTTTTATCAAGGCCGTCGATGATCTTCGTTAACCTTGTTGCAGGAGTGGGATAGGAGTGTTTTCTGAAAATTAAAATCGGTGCCGACACCACGGTGTTAACGCTGGGTGCTGCACTGGACTCTTCGGGGAATCGGCCTGTTGGTGTCCATATCGGTGACAAAGGGATGTTCGAACTCCAGGTCGCGTGAACGAGAACCTTGAAATCATGCGGTTTTGCTTCGTCACCACGAGAACGGTCTGGGCCTTTTGTCACCGATGTGGACATCCTTGGCCCCTCTTCGGGTTGCTGACGGTGCATGTCTGATGCCGGTTCGGGCATGTCCCTCTTCTGGTGCGGTCTACTCCACGAGGGTGGGGATCTACTGGCCAGGGGTTGTGCGCACTGCACGAAGGTCCTACCTACCTGGAGTACACCCAACCCTCCCGCAGTAGCACCCGACCCTCGTGCAGTGCACGCCCAAGGCCGGCAAGGCGGCTACGGGCGACCGCGTCCGCTATGTCCGGTGAACCGGCTGATGACTTCACCCCAGGCAGCTCACCCCACTGGAGTCTCAGCGCGAGGAGGAATCAGGACTTGCGCAGCAGGACCCGGCTCATGCGGTGCTCGGCGTCCTTGGTCAGGACCAGGGTGGCCCGGCCCCGGGTGGGGGCGATGTTCTCACGCAGGTTGACCAGGTTGACGCTCTCCCAGATCTCGTTCGCTCCGGCCAGGGCGACGTCGTCCGGGATATCGGCGAAGCGCCGGAAGTAGGAGCCCGGCCGGGTGAAGGCCGTGTGCTTGAGAGTGAGGAACCGGTCCAGGTACCAGCGGCGGATGTCGGCGGGATCGGCGTCGACGTAGATGGAGAAGTCGATGAAGTCGCTCACCGCCAGGGCCGAGGTCCCCGGCCGCGTTCCCCGTGGGGCGGGCTGAAGGACGTTGAGCCCCTCCAGGACGAGGATGTCGGGCCGCTCCACCACGATGTGCCGGCCCGGCACGATGTCATAGACAGTGTGGGAGTAGACCGGCGCATGGATGCGCTCGCTGCCGGACTTCACGGCCGCCACGAACTCCAGCAGCGCGCGACGGTCGTAGGACTCGGGGAAGCCCTTGCGGGCCATGAGCCCGCGCTCCTCGAGGACCCGGTTGGGCAGGAGGAAGCCGTCGGTGGTGACCAGGTCCACCCGCGGCGTGTCCGGGAATCGGGCGAGCAGATGGGCGATGAGGCGGGCCGTCGTCGACTTGCCGACGGCGACCGATCCGGCCACCGCGATGACGAAGGGGGTCGGTGGCTCATCCACGCCCAGGAAGGATCCGGTACGCTGCGCGCGCTCGCGCGAGGTGGCGATGTAGTCCTCCAGGAGCGCGGTCAGGGGGCGGTAGACGGCGTCCACCTCGGCCAGGTCGATGGGATCCCCCAGACCTCTCAGCTTCTCGACATCGGCCTGGGTCAGCGGCAACGGCGCCGAGGACGCCAGGGCCGACCACTGGTCACGGTCCAGCTCGATATAGGGCGAGGCGCCCAGGATGCCCAGGTCGCTCGGGTCACTCAGCTCGGAGGTCACCGACACAGTGTCGCAAAAAGAGTCGTTCGGCGGACAATCCCGGAGGACCGAAGAGGAACCGGTGGGATACCGACTCGGAAACGAATCGAGGGGCTGGCAGGCGGCGGGGTGCGGCCTGCAAGGAGCCCGCAGTAAGGCCTACATCACGCCGAGATCACACTGACGTGGTCCTGCGCTCGTTGTCAACATCGCGTCAGCATGATTCGATCAGAGTATGTGTGGAATCGTCGGCCACGTCGGCCCTTTGACTGAAACTGGTTCTTCCCGTTCCCTCACTGTTCTCATGGACGGCCTCGGTCGCTTGGAGTACCGCGGCTACGACTCCGCGGGTGTCGCCCTGGTGGGCCCCTCGGGACTGGACGTCGTCAAGGCGGCCGGTAAGCTCTCCGGCCTGCGCGAGCTGCTGGAGGCAGCCCCGCCGGCCCCCGCCACCGCAGGTATCGGCCACACCCGCTGGGCCACTCACGGCGGCCCGACGACGGTCAACGCCCACCCGCACCGCGCCGGCCACCTCGCCGTGGTCCACAACGGCATCATCGAGAACTTCCGCCCGCTGCGCGAGGAGGTCGAGGCAGCCGGGCGCGAGCTCCTCTCCGACACCGACACCGAGGTCGTCGCCCACGTCCTGGACATCGACTTCACCGAGCGCCTGCGCCAGGACCCGGCCGCCGCCTCCGACTCGGCCAAGGTCGCCGAGATCCTGGTCGCCTCGATGCGGGCCGTCACTGCTCGCCTCGAAGGAACCTTCGCACTCCTGGCCGTCAGCGACCTGGCCCCCGCGGCCATCGTCGCGGCCCGCCGCTCCAGCCCGCTGGTCATCGGCCTGGGCGAGGGCGAGAACTTTCTGGGCAGCGACGTCGCGGCTTTCGTCGCCTTCACCAAGAAGGCCGCCGAGGTCGACGACGACCAGGTCCTCCTCCTGACCGCCGACGCCGTGCACGTTTGGGACAAGGACGGCAACGACGTCGAGCCCAAGACCTGGGAGGTCTCCTGGGACGCCTCCGCGGCCGTCAAAGGCGGCTACGACACTTTCATGGACAAGGAGATCCACGAGCAGCCCACTGCCGTGGCCGACACCCTGCGTGGTCGCGTCGACGAGCGCGGCGAGCTCCAGCTCGACGAGATGCGCATCGACCCTGCCGTCCTGCGCAGCGTCGACAAGATCATCGTCATCGCCTGCGGTACCGCCTCCTACGCCGGGCACGTCGCCAAGTACGCCATTGAGCACTGGTGCCGCATCCCGGTTGAGGTCGAGCTTGCCCACGAGTTCCGCTACCGCGACCCGGTCGTCAGCGAGAAGACGCTGACTGTGGCCATCTCCCAGTCCGGCGAGACCATGGACACCATCCAGGCGGTGCGCCACGCCCGTGAGCAGGACAGCAAGGTCCTGGCCATCGTCAACACCTACGGCTCAACCATCGCCCGCGAGGCCGACGCCGTCCTCTACACCCATGCCGGCCCCGAGGTCGCCGTGGCCTCCACCAAGGCCTTCCTCGCCCAGATCACCGCCTGCTATCTGCTGGGTCTCTACCTGGCCCAGCTGCGCGGCAACAAGTGGCCCGACGAGGTCGCCGAGTACCTGGACAACCTCGCCGCCATGCCGGACCGCATCCAGCACGTCCTGGACCACGAGGAGGCCCGCGTGCGTGAGCTGGGCTCCGAGCTGGCGGACAAGTCCTCCTTCCTGTTCCTGGGCCGCCACGTCGGCTTCCCGGTGGCGCTGGAAGGGGCGCTCAAGCTCAAGGAGCTCGCCTACGTCCACGCGGAGGGCTTCGCCGCCGGTGAGCTCAAGCACGGCCCGATCGCGCTCATCGAGGAGGGGCTGCCGGTCTTCGTCATCGTGCCCACCCCGCGCCGCCCCGTCCTGCACGACAAGGTCATCTCCAACATCCAGGAGATCCGGGCCCGCGGTGCGCGCACCATCGTCATCGCGGAGGAGGGGGATACCGACGTCGAGCCCTTCGCCGACCACATCATCCGGGTGCCCGTCACCCCCACGATCCTGTGGCCGCTGCTGACCGTGGTGCCGCTGCAGATCTTCGCCGCGGCCCTGGCCGGGGCCAAGGGGCTGGACATCGACCAGCCGCGCAACCTGGCCAAGTCCGTCACCGTCGAGTAGGGCAGGGACTGAGCCGTCGACTCGACCCTCAACGGTGCCGAGCCCGCATCCCGGGCTCGGCACCGCCGTCTACAGGGCGGGGCGCAGGGACCGGATCTGCTGCTTCGTGCGGGCCTGTGAGCGCTGAGAGGACAGAGTCAGGTCGTCGTCGTTGTCGACGTGATCGGCCTGGGCGACGACGAAGGCCTGGGCCATACCGCCGTCGTGGGCCAAAGAGAGATGCCAGTGGCCGATGCCGGCCTGGCGGGCGGCCATCGCGGCCGCCCCGGTCAGGCGCAGGCGCGGTGGGGTGCCGGGCGTGGAGGTCACCTCGATGTCCTGGTACTCCCACCCCTGGGGCGCGTCCAGCCCGAGCTCGGCGTAGGCCGACCCCAGGGCCTTGAGAACCGCCTCCTTGGCCGCCAGGCGCGCCCCGAGGGAGGCGGCCCGCTTCTGGCAGGCGGCCAGCTCGACGGGAGTGAAGAGCCGTTCGCGCAGGCCGGGTACCCGGTCCATATAGCCTTCGAGGCGGGTGACGTCGACCAGGTCGGTCCCTACTGCGCGGATCACTCGGCCATTGTGCCGGGTAGGTGAAGGCGTTGAGGGCTGAACGCGTCACCTTTTTCTGGAAAGGACAACTTTCTGGGTCCGCGGGCCCGGCGACGAGTCTCTCGCGAGTCTTACTTTCTGAAACCACCCGTCTCAGAACGTTGCTGGAGGGGCGAGGAGCGCTGAGCGGAGGACAATGGGACAGGTGAGTAACCTCAACGACTTCACGCGTTCCGACGACGTTACCGACCCCACCACCTGCGCCTGGCCCGCCCGGGAGATCGCGGCGGCGGAGGCCCCCGTCACCGCGGGCACCGACCGTTACATGAGAGCCGCCGCCCACGCGGTGGCTCGGGCGGCACTGCGCGAGCTGCGCCAGGGGCCCGTCGTCCCCGGGGGCGCGGCGTCCCTCGCGCGGCCCTCATCCGCCTCTCCGTCCCCGACGTACCTCGCCGGTCCGCCGGCATCACCCGCCTCACCGGTCTCCCCGGCAGCTCCGACAGGGACATCGGGTGAGGCAGCGGGGACGCACATGAGTCCCGGCTGGATCTCAGGAGCGCCGGTACTCCTCCTGGTGGGCGGCGGTCACAATGGAGCCGACACCCTCCTGGCCGGAGGCCTGCTCTCACACAGCGGCTGCGCGGTCACCGCCGTGCTCGCCACGGAGCATCCCCACCCCGTCGCCCTGGAAGAGGCCCGCAGCCACGGGGTCACCGTCTACGGCGCCGGCTACCGCAGCGACGGCGCAGAGGACTGGGACAGCGCTGAGGCCGTGGCCGCCGTCGAGGCCTTCCTCGCCCGTGGCGGGCTCGTCCTTGACGGACTCACCGGTATCGGGGCCACCGGGCCGCTGCGGCCCGACGCCGTCGCCCTCATAGCCCCGCTCGTTGCCGCCGGAGCGCCGGGGCGGCGCCCGCTGCGCGTCATCGCCGTCGACCTGCCCAGCGGAACCGGCGTCGATGACGGCACCGTCGATGGTCCGGTTCTCGCCGCCGACTGCACGGTCACCTTCACCTGCCTCAAGGGATGCCTGTGTCTGCCCCCGGCCCGGCACCTGTGCGGTGCCGTCGAGGTCGTCCCCCTCGGGCTGCCCGCGCCCACGAGCCGTCCCATCGCCCGCCGCCCCGTCGACGGCGCGCTGGGCGACTACCTGACGCGAGTGGTCCCCGAGCCGGGTGCCAATGACCACAAGTACACCCGCGGCGTAGTCGGCCTGTGGGCCGGCAGCGAGACCTATCCCGGTGCAGCCGTCCTGGCCGCCAGCGGTGCGGTGCTCGCCGGAGCCGGCATGGTGCGCCTGACCGCGCCCAGGCGGGTGGAGGACCTTGTCCTGGCGGCTCGGCCCGAGGTCGTCCCCGCCGCCGGCCGCAGCCAGGCGCTCGTCCTGGGGCCGGGAGTCGACCCCGCCGACACCGTCCGGGCCGACGAGCTGCGGGAGGTCCTGCGCCCCACCCTGGCCCCCGCACGCGACAGCGGGGGCGGGCGGGTCGCTGACGGCGCCAGGACCGGTGAGGAAGCATCCGACGGTGCCACCGGCGCAGTTCCTGCCGGGGCCCCCGCCGTCGTCGACGCCGGAGCGCTGAGTATCCTGACCGAGCTCCTCGACGAGGGCCTGCGCTGCACGCCGCGTCATGTTCTGACCCCGCACGCCGGCGAGGCCGCCGCCCTCCTGACGGCGCTGGCGGACTCGGAGACGCCCGAGGAGACGGCCCGGCAGTGGAACCGGGAGCGCGTCGAGGCGCACCCGGCGCACGCGGTCCGCGAGATCTGCCGCCTGAGCGGCGCCACCGTCCTGCTCAAGGGGGCGACGACGCTCATCGCCGCGCCGCACCATCCACTGGTCAGCGTGGACTCCGGCCCAGGGTGGATGGCGACCGCAGGAAGCGGGGACGTGCTCGCCGGCGTCCTCGGCGCGGTCCTGGCCGGAGCCGCGGCCCGCTGGGAGCGGGAGGTGGCGTGTGCAGCCGCCGGTGCGGACTCGGCCCAGGGCGTTCTGGTTGACTCGGTGGCCGCCGGAGTCCGGCTGCACGCGCTCGCGGGCGCCTACGCCGCCGCGATGCCGGGAGCCGGCGTCGTCGGTGCGGGCGGTCACCCGGTTGCTGCCCTCGACATCGCCGCGGCCCTCGGCCCGGCCCGCCTTGAGCTCAACTGGCTTCAGGCGGTCCCGCACCACTGAGGCGTGTCAGCCGATCGGTCGTCGCCGGAGGAGGTGAACAGTCGAGTGCGAGAGCCAACAGCCTCGCCTTCGGCCACCCAGTGCGACAATCGCGCTGTGACCACTTCCGCGGACTCAGTAGCAATGCCCCCCTCCACCGCTCCGGAAGCCTCAGCAGCCCGGCCCTCGCTGCCCGGGGCGGCCACCTCACGGGCCGTCATCGATCTGGAGGCCGTGGCCCACAACGGAAGGCGCCTGGCGCAGGTGGCGGGCGTGCCGTGGATGGCCGTGGTCAAGGCCGATGCCTACGGCCACGGCTTGGGGCCGATCGCCCTGACGGCCCTGTCGGTGGGAGCCTCCTGGCTGGGGGTGGCCCAGCTCGCCGAGGCCCTCGCCCTGCGCGCGCTCCTCGATGAGGCCGACGTGGATCGACCCGCGGGGGAGCCCTCCGGTCAGGCTCCCCGGATCCTCACCTGGCTCCTGCCCGTCATGGATCCCGCCCGGGCGGCCGCCGGGGACTCGCCCCTGCGCGCCGCACTGGCGGCCGACCTGGACCTGTCGGTCTCCACCCTGCCTCAGCTCGAGGCCCTGTCGGCCGCGGCCCGGGCTCAGGCGACGACGGCACGCCTCCATCTCAAGGTCGACACCGGAATGTCGCGCGGCGGTGCCATGGCCGAGGACCTGCCCGCCCTGGCCGCCGCGCTGAGGCAGGCTGAGGACGAGGGGGTGGTCGACGTCGTCGGCCTGTGGTCCCACCTGTCCCGTGCCGACGAGCCCACCAGCGGCTCCACCGAGCAGCACCTGGAGCGATACCGGCAGGCTGAGCAGATCGTGCAGGAGGCGGGGCTGAGGCCCTCCATCCATCATCTGGCCGCCACCGGCGGGCTCCTGTGGCACCCGGAGGCCCGCATGGACCTGGTGCGAGCGGGAATCGGCCTCTACGGATTGAGCCCTGACCCGTCCGTGGCGACCAGCTCCGAGCTCGGGCTTCAGCCCGCCATGCGCCTGGAGTCCGCTCTCGTCCAGGTCAAGCGCATCGACGCCGGGCAGGCCGTCTCCTACGGCGGCACCTGGTGCGCTCCCACCGACCGCTGGGTGGGACTCGTCCCGCTGGGCTACTCCGACGGCATCCCGCGCGCCGCCGGCTCGACCGGTCCGGTGGGCGTCGACGGCATCATGAGCTCCATCGTGGGGCGGGTGTGCATGGACCAGGTGGTCATTGACCTCGGTCCGGCCCGAGATGAGACCGACGCGCTCCTGCCGGCGCCGGCCCAGGTCGGTGACACCGCCGTGCTCTGGGGCGCCCCGGATGCTGTGGGGCAGGAGGCCGTCCCCACGGCCGACGAGTGGGCGCAGGCCTGCGGGACCATCAACTACGAGATCGTGACCCGGCTGGGAGCCCGCGTCCCGCGCTGCTACGTCGGGGCAGAGGCTGGTGGCGGCTACGCTCGCCCCTAAACAACAGCGGGCCTCGGAGCACGTCGGCCCGGCGAACGCCGGTGCCGGTCGGTTCCGGTCGCCGGCCCCACCTATGGATGAGGAGGACACATGAGCGGTGCGCTGCACACACCCGAGGCCGTCCCCGAGATCACCGTCGCCACCGGCGACGCCGATGAGACTCGGGGACTCGGTGCCCGCCTTGCCCGCCTGCTGCGTGCCGGCGACCTCGTCATGCTCTCCGGCGGACTGGGGGCGGGCAAGACCACCTTGGCTCAGGGCATCGGCGCGGCCCTGGGAGTGCGCGGCCGGGTCTCCTCGCCCACCTTCATCATCGCCCGTGCGCACCCCTCCCTCGCCGACGGCCCCGACCTCATCCACGTCGACGCCTACCGGATCACCTCCCTGGAGGAGGTCGACGCCCTCGACCTGGACTCCTCCCTGGATCGTTCCGTCACCCTGGTTGAGTGGGGCGAGGAGAAGGTGGAGGCCCTGAGCCCCGATCGCCTCGAGATCCAGGTGCGTCGGCCCCATGGCGCGGTCCGCGACGACGTTCGCAAGCCTGACGACGTCGCCATCGGTTCTGAGTCCCCCGGTGGCGCGGTGACGGAGGATCCCGTTGTGGACCTGGGCGAGGTTGATGACGGCAGTCGGACGATCACCGTGCGTGCCCTCGGTCCACGATGGGCTGACATCGACCTGAGCCCACTGGCCGCCGGCACCTCCCACCAGCCTGGAGCAACGCAGTGAACACTCCTTCTCCCGTGGCGCCGGTCCGTGACGCCATCCCCATCCGGCCCGACGGGCGCTGCGGGCGCCCGATGAGCACGATCCGCCTGGCCCTGGCGGTGGCTCTCCTTGCCATCTGTCTTCTGGCTGCGGGGCCGGTCCGAGCCGCCACCGACCCGCCGTCGACCGGTGCGGGCGACCCTGCAGCCTCAGGCGCCCCTGACAGTGGTGACGGCTCAGCCGTGGGAGCTTCGGCGTCCTCCGACCCGGCTGCCCAGAGTGCGCCGGCCACTCCCGCTGGAGGCTCGACGGCTGGCTCTGCAGGTGCGGACTCGCGCAGCGTGGCCAAGTCGCTCATGGAGAGTGACTGCGTGGCCCAGGTGCGTCAGAGCACCGGAGAACAAGGTGAGATCACGCTCGGAGACGTGCGGAGCGTCTACACCTGGGCCCCCGGCTTCCTTGACGGCTCCCAGCCCTCCGCGCAGCCCGTCGACACCGGCGACTGGGCCGCGACCGCCACCGCCGCCGGCAAGCCTGTCGGCCTTCTCGAGGTGGTCACGGACAAGGGGCGCACCACCTGCACCCCCATGTTCGACGATGACCTGGCCACCGACGTCGACCAGATGGGAGACGCCCACCTCATCCACGACCGCAATGCCAATGCCTGGTACTCGCTGCGCGGCACCACGGTGACCGCCCTGGGGGAGGCGGCCACCCGGCGTCTGGCCGGCCCCATCGAGCTCAGCGACTACGGAGAGATCCTGCGCGAGCGGGCGGGTTCCAAGCCCAAGACCTCCGCCACCCAGAGCGAGGCCCGGTCCACCACCGGTGGCTGGGCGATCTGGGGGCCGGTCCTGGCGGTCGTCGTCGTCGGGGTCGCCACCGTCATTATCACGGTCCGCCATGAGCGCAAGGTGACTGCGCCGCTGCGCCAGGCCCGCAACCGTGCCGACATGGCCGAGCGCGCCGACCGGCTCAGCCGGGACGAGCACGACACCCGCGGCGTCGCGGTGAGACGGGGCATCCCTCGTGCCGCCATCGACCTGTCTCTCCTCGGAGACGGGGCCGAAGGCGACACCGGCACGACCGACGGCGAGACCCTGGGGGACACGATCCCCGAGAGCCACGTCAACTCCTCTCGAGGCCCCAGGGCATAGGCTGGTCCGGTGCGAATCCTCTCGATCGACTCCTCCCTGGGGACGCAGGTCGCGGTCGTCGACACCGCTGAGACGGCCGGGCTGCCCGGCACCTGTTCTGTGCAGGTGCTCAGTCAGGCCGAACAGGCCGATACCCGGCGTCATGCCGAGTCGCTGGGTCAGATGCTCTCCGAGGCGTTGTCCGCTCCCTGTGTCGCCGATCGTCCTCTTGACGCCGTCGTCGCGGCCACCGGGCCGGCACCCTTCACCGGACTGCGTGCCGGGCTGGTGACCGCCAGGGTCGTGGGGCGTACCCGCGGCATCCCCGTCCACGGCGTCTCCAGCCTCGACGCCGTCGCCCGCCTGGCCCTCGATGAGCTCGGTGCGCGTCAGGGCGAGAAGGACCCTGTTGTCCTGGTCGCCACGGACGCCCGCAGGCGCGAGGTCTATGCGGCACTCTTTCGTGCCAATGGGCCCGATAACGTCACTCGCCTAACCGAGATCAGTGTCTGCCCCCCGGCTCAGGTCGCCGAGTGCATTGCCGTGCAGACACCGGAACAGGGCAGTGGGGCCGTCTCCATCGACGCCGTGGCCGGCTCCGGCGCCGCCCTCTACCCCGAGCTGGTGGGGACCGCCTCCTGCCACGAGGTACTGGCTCCGGTCTCCGGTGACGCGCTGGCCCAGGTGCGCATCGCCCTGGCCCGTCTAGGCCGCGGCGAGGAGCTGGGCACGCAGCCGCTCTACCTGCGCCACGCCGACGTGCAGATGCCCGCCGCCCGTAAGCGCGTGCGCTGAGCCCGGGTGACTCAGGTGCCCGAGGTGCCAGTAACAGGGGGGACACCCGGCCTGAGGGAGATGACCGAGGAGGATCTGGGCACGATCGCCCGTCTCGAAGGCAAGCTGTTCGGGGCTGAGGCCTGGACCCGGGGTCTGCTGAACCTCGAGCTGGAGGCGTCCCAGGGCCCGCAGGCCGACCGCCGCTACGTCGTCGTCGAGTCCGAAGACGCCGACGACGCTGCCAATCCCGGCGCTGGGGCCGGACTGAACGGGCCACGGCTCCTGGGGTATGCCGGTCTCTACCACGCCGGCGGCCTGACCAGCGCGGACCTGCTGACCATCGCCACCATCCCGGCCGCACGCGGGCGGGGGATTGCCTCCCTCATGCTCACCGAGCTCGTCAGTACCGCACAGCAGGCCGGCTGCCCCGATGTCCTGCTGGAGGTGCGTCAGTCCAACGAGGCCGCCCAACGCCTCTACACCGGGCACGGGTTCGCTCCCATCGGCCGGCGGCGTCGCTACTACCAGGCACCACCCGAGGACGCGGTGGTCATGAGGCTGACGCTGCGTCCGCGCCTGGGTCCGGTCGGGTCTACCGGGAACGGCGAGTAGATCCCGGGCCGAATCGGACCGGGGGCCTCTTCGAACCGAAGAACGCGCCGCATCCGACCAGGAGGATTGCGCCGGGGTGAAGAGGCAGATGAACGGTAAAGCCGGCAATAAACACAGTCTTCCACCTGAGAGGCGCTGCGTGTCTGAGACCTCACAGATTTGTCTGACGCCCTCATGACGAAAAGGTGGCCGCAGAGGTGGTAGTCAGCAAATTCCGCAGCGTTGAATCTGAAGTTGAGGGTTCTCGAAATCCTCATGATTTCGCGGATAACTGGCGTATCCACGCTGATGGGGGCATTGATGGCGCCAACAGCGCCCCAAGCCCGGCTAGCCTTTTGCCGTGGCCAAAACATCTGCTCCTTCCCTGAAGAGGCGGACCGCCTTCTCCACGACCGTCTTCATGAAGCGCATGATGGCGAT
>ERZ773008.2634-NODE-2634-length-11583-cov-4.268130_pt1 | contig 11583 bp, 10 predicted proteins | sample MGYA00580664_ERZ773008 | MGnify/ENA primary metagenome ERZ773008 (study PRJEB29015, sample SAMEA2738016) | human oral metagenome | biome: human oral; feature: human-associated habitat; material: dental | place: China | collected 2048 ... | reverse complement strand
CTATCCTTACACCTGATGCCTAATCTTTTACTCTTTCAATAAAATCACTGAGCACATTCATATAATTGATGAAGGCTTCGTAAGGCGAATCGTAGGGTAGGAGGTACTTGTGATAATCGGTGCCCGAAAAGAGCTTGGTGCGCATAAAATAGAAATGTTCGCTACCTTGCAATCTGCTGTAATCTTCAATGAGGTCGGCATTCTTTTTCTTTCTCACCAAAGGTTGTACTTTAAAGAGCTCGCTAAAAGCTTCTTTTTGTAGTTCATTACCAAGCCAAGAGGTAGTGTCGCGCTCTTCATCTGTCCACGAAATAGGGTAGGGTACAGGCAATATATCTTTAGCAGGGTGCTTTTTGGCTACTTCTTTAGGTAATAAAAACTGATAGTTAGGGTTGGCTAACATATTTTCTATAAAGTAACGCAAGAAGTCGAAAATACCGCTTTGAGCATTGTTGAAATAGCCTATGACCTCATAGTTCATAAAGAGGTTGAGCACTTCAGTATCTCGCAAACTGCTTTCTACCCAAGAGGCGTATTTTTCGGAAGTGAGCGGGTATTCACTCCAGTTTCTATCGGAAAAACGATTGGCGATATCATCACTCAGTTTGCTGTTCTTAAGCAAGAGATTGAGGTTCTCATTGAGAGCGTTTTTATAAACGAAATTGGGGCTCTTCCAGCCTAATACGTGTTTAGCGCCATCGGTGAGCATCGTTTTGAAACCGAGTTTTGCAACGCGTTCGCCTATCTTATCGGAATAGATGAGAGAGGTGTTGCGGAAGGTTACAGGCTTTTTGCCAAAGAGCTGTTTGATGGCATTGCTGTGGCGTTTTACTTGTTGTTCAAACTCATCGGTATCTTCAGAAAGTGAAGCCAACGAATGTGAATAAGTCTCTGCTAAAAACTCTACATTGCCAGTAGCGGCGAGTTCTTGAAAACTGCGAATCACCTCGGGGGTGTGCATTTCAAGCTGGTCGATAGCACTCCCTGTGATAGAAAACGCTACTTTGAACTTGCCTTCGTGTTTTTTGATGAGTTCTAATAAGAGGGCGTTGGCAGGCAGATAGCAATGTTCTGCCAAATCTTCAAGTTCTGAACGATTGGCGTAGTTATCGAAATAGTTGTGTTTTTTACCTATGTCAAAGAATTGGTATTTTCTAAGACGTTCGGGGTGATGGATTTGGAAATAAATACAAATTGACTTTTTCATCGTTGGTTATTTTATATTAAAGATTCGTAAATGTTTTTAAGTTTCAAGGAGGCGTTTTCCCATTTGAGTTTGTTTACCTCGTCATAGCCTTCGCGTTGCATATAGTGAGCCAGTGTAGGGTAAGCCAAGATGCCATAAATAGCATCGGCAAGGGCGTTGATATCCCAATAATCTACTTTGATAGCGTGGTCTAACACCTCAGCCACCCCCGATTGTTTGGAGATGATAGTAGGTACCCCTGAGCGCATCGCCTCTAAAGGAGAAATCCCAAAAGGCTCGGATACTGAGGGCATTACATATACATCGCTGTATTGGAACATACGTTGTACATCGTTACCTCTAAGGAAGCCTGTGAAGTGGAAGCGGGTGCCCAATCCTAATTGTGCTACACGGCGCACTAAGGGGTTCATCTTCTCACCGCTACCTGCCATTACAAAGCGCACGTTAGGCACGCGTTTCATCACTTTGGCAGCTGCCTCTACAAAGTACTCAGGACCTTTTTGCAAGGTGATACGCCCTAAGAAAGTAACGATTTTATCTTTCACGCCGCGTTCTTCTTTGGCATCGGTTTCGGCTTTGAAATCTACTGCATTGTGCACGGTAATCACTTTTTCGGCAGGGATACCGTATTTTTCAATGACGATATTGCGCGTCCAGTTGCTCACAGTTACCACTCTATCGGCTGCTTCCATACCGCGTTTTTCGATGTCGTACACCAGTGTATTGCGGTTGTACTCGCCCCCGCGGTCGTATTCGGTAGCGTGTACGTGTACGATAAGGGGTTTGCCCGAAATCTTCTTAGCAATGATGCCTGCACTATAGGTAAGCCAATCGTGGGCGTGAATCACGTCAAACTCATAGCGTTTGGCAACGGTACCCGCAACTAAGGCATAGCGGTACACCTCTTCCATAAGATTAGCGCCATATTTACCCGAAAACTGAAATTTGTTGTGATACGAAATGCGTTGGTGATGTTCTCCTTCTTTGAGGTATTGGTCGCGTTCGCGGGCAAAGGTTTCGGGGTCGAGATAAGGCACGAGGTTTGAGCCTATCTCCATAAAGTTGATATGTTTCCAGAAATCTTCTATTTTTTCGGTGTTTTGCAACATCTCTACATCGCTGGCGTTAATAATTTTCGCCACGCTGCCATCCTCATCACCAGAGGCTTTTGGCATTACAAACAGCACTTGTACGCCGTTTTTAGCCAATCCTTGGGCGATACCCAAGCAGGCTGTTCCTAATCCCCCACTGATATGAGGGGGAAATTCCCATCCAAACATTAATACTCTTGCATTCTTCATACGCTTTTATATTTATTCTCCTCTAACCCCTTTCTACGACGGGAGTAAGAAGAGCATTATTCTAATTCAACTGTTTAATTGCTTTGTTCTTTACTAAAGATTTCATTTGAGTAATAGCGACTTTATTGAGTTCTCTAAGTCTTTCTGACGGTGTTATTCCTTGGCTTATAAGTAAGGCATTAATACTCTCCATATTACTTAAAACAACTAACTGTTCTAAAGAAGCATAATCTCGCATATTTCCTTTTTTATCAGGATTATTTTCCCTCCATTCTTTAGCCGTGAGTCCAAAAAGAGCTACATTCAGTAAATCGGCTTCGTCAGCATAAACAAAATTAGCTTGTTGTTTAGTAATTTCTTTTGGAATCAAATTGTCTCTAATGGCGTCAGTGTGAATGTGATAATTGATTTTAGACAAGGTTCGTTGTAAGTTCCATTCTAATTTTAACTGACTTGTTTCCTCTTCTTTTAAACGTTGAAACTCTTTGATGATATAGAGCTTGAATTCTATTGAAATCCACGAAGCAAACTCTAAAGCAATATCTTTATGGGCAAATGTTCCTCCATATCTTCCTGATTTGGATACAATGCCAATAGCATTGGTACTCTCTATCCATTTTTTAGGTGTCATTACAAAGCTATTTAGTCCAGCTTGTTTTCTAAACCCGTCGAATTCGACGGGTTTAAAATTAGGATTGTAAATGCTTTCCCAAAACCCCAATAGTTCAATCGTGTTGCGATTTCTAAGCCAATTCTTTATGATGTCGTCTGTATGTTCAGCATCTTTATAGCGAGCTATATCAGTAAGAGAAATATAGTCGTTGTAATTAGTTTCATACCATACAATATCAAAACCTTGTACACTGATAGTTTTATTCTTTGCCATACCTCTTACTTCTTATCTGAAAGTAGCCATTGAGCGCGCAATATTTCGGCAACGTTTTTGGCGTTGGAAATACAACCGCGAGGATTGAAAGGAGGGTTGCCGTCGTAGATGGCAGAGATGAGTCCAACACCATGAGTGTTGATTTCTTCTTCAAAATTTTCTAAGAAGGCTTTGCCATCAGGGATGTAAGTATCGCCAAAGAGTTTGAGGTTTGCTTCTACATAGAACCCTACAAACCAAGGGTGTACTGAGCCGTTGAAAGTAGCTTTATCTCTCACAAATACATTGCCTACGCTCTCTCCTTCGTAACGCGGACTCTCGGGTGACAAGCTGCGCAAGCCTTTGGGTGTGAGCAACTCTTGAGTGATAATTGCTAACACTTTGCGTTGGCGTTTTTCGCTAAGTGGTGAATAGTCGAGGGCACAAGCCAATAGCTGATTAGGGCGCACTTCGGTATTTTGGTGAGTGTGGTTAGCGTAATCGGCTAAGTATTTTTCACTTTCAATCCAAAATATCTGATTGAAGCTCTCGGCAATAGTTTCGGGCATAGTACCCCATTCGGATAGGAAAGTTTTGTCCTTTGCATCTTTGGCTAATTCCAAAGCATAACATACGGCATTGTACCATAGAGCATTCACTTCCACTACATAGCCATTGCGGGGTACGATAGCTCCATAGTTACTTTCGGCGTTGAACCACGTAAGCGGACGGCTGAGGTCGTCGCTCCATATAAGTCCGTTGTCGTCCATACGCATTGTTTTGTGTTCACGACTTTTGAAGGCGTTGAGGATAGCTTTGAGGGTCTCGCCATACTCTTTCCAGATTTGTTTTTTGGTTCTTGTGGTTTCTTTTTCGTATTGTTGGAGTGTCCAGAAGAACCACAAGGAGGTGTCGGCATCAAACACAGGATTTACTATGTGGGTGCTGATGTCGCGAGCAAAGCGCCCGTTGTAGCAGTATTTGAGGGCTGATTGTAGCACCTCGTCGAATATTTTGGCGGTACTTCCTGAAAGAGCGATGCCTGGGAGCGCTATAAAGGTGTCGCGGGTAGTGCTATCATACCAGTGATAACCTGCTTTGATACGTGTTTCGCCTGCTTTCTGAATGATAAACTGAGAGGCTGTGTATTGCAAGCATTCTTCAAACGAATTGCGGTCTGCGCGTTCTTTCAGATACTTAGTAAAATCCTTAGCAAGATTTTTAGATTTAGCTTCCTCTAAGCTGGCAGAGAAAACAATGCTTTCACCTTTTTTCAAACTTACCTCAAAAGCCCCAACACTCAACAAATCTTCTTGGAAATCGTAGCCGCGTTCTTTTTCTTTGGTGTAATAGATATTGTTATTCCAATAAGCAGCACCACCAAAATTAGCAGGTTTGCTGAGTTGCATATATAGGTAAGGGAACTCAGGGTATAATTTGGCACGTACGCCACCGTCTACTTCTTCTACTTGGGTATTGGCTACGGGGTTTTGCTTGCTAAGTGAATGGATATCGCGGAATGCCAAGAGAGGGTTCAAGCGCAAGAGAGTAGCCGAATGAGCATCCTCTAAAGTATAGCGGATGAGCACTTGAGGGGCGTTATGCATCATTAAAATTTCTTTTTTGAGCACTACTCCGCCCACTTGGTAAGTAACGGTAAAAGCTTTTTCGTAGGAAATATCTACAATGTACTTATGTCCGCGCGGTTCATAAGTGCCTTCATATTTATGCACACCAAAGTTGAAATCGCGTCCGTGTTGTAGGATTGTTTCATCGAGTGATGAGAGCATCACATAGTTCTTGCCTCTAAACTTTTCGATAGGCACAACAAGTAGCCCGTGGTATTTACGGGTATTGCAGAATACGAGGGTAGAGGAGCAGTAACCTCCACCGCGGTTAGTACCGAGAAATTCTCTTGCGAGAGAATATTCAAGGTTAATAAGTTGGTCTTTTTTAAATGATAAATAACTCATATTTCAATTAACAATTTACGATTAATAATTAACATGTTTCAATTAACAATTGACAAATTTGGGTTACAATTGTTATTTATAGTTTATTGTTCACTGTTTATTATTCATTGAAGTTTTAATATTTTCTTTTTTAGTTTTTACTATTGAGATAAGTAATTTTAGAATTTCTTTGCAGTCATTTATTATTGATTTATGTTCTTTTTCAGTAAGGTGTTGAGTTGCATATAATAGATCTAACCAATATTCAGTTTCATTAGTCTCTTTAAGAGCTATATGTAACTTATGGATAAAGTCATTGTCACTTTCAGCGTATTCTGATTCTCTAATACAAGCACCTATGGAAGTAGCAGACCTTACTAACTGCTTAGTAATTAAAAATTCTTTTTTATCTTCCCTTAATAATTTTACAAGTTTGACTATACGAATAGAGAAATCAAAAGACTTTTCTTTAATAATATTGTTCTTCATAATTAATGGTTATTTCAATTGATGGTTGGTACTGTTTACACTACAAACCTTGTTAATTGTTCATTATTAATTGTTCATTGATAATTTAACTTTCATCTCTCCCAAAATTTACAATCTTCCCATTGATGATTGTAAAGTAATAAATTACTGATGACTCTACTACTACATCGTGTTCTTTTAAGTAGTAGGAGTATAGCAGATGCAGGGTGAAATCACAACCTTTTGGGTAAAAGCTTATGTAGATTTTGTTTTTCGTATTGCTGGCTTGCTTGGTAAACTCTGGAGGTACTAACTTGTAATGGTATGTTCTTTCAGCAATCATTTCGCCTACAGACTGCTGTGAAAGGTCTTTTTCAATATCATTTAAATATCTGTTGAGTATCGCTGGGGTGATATTCACAGTTTTGGCTTTGCTTTTTGGGTATTGCACTGCTGTTACTGAATCAATCTTTCTGAAAAAATCAGCTTGTAAGTTTTTGCTTTTTAATGATAAAAAGACTTTTAAATTACACTCCTGAGCTTTCTGTGCTGTTATTGATTGACAAGTGAAACACAGAAAAACTAATAAGGATAATATGTGATTCATAAGTAACAATGGATAACTAATTAAATTAGGTTGTATTTATTCACTAATCTGCTAATTTCAACACAAAGCCAATTCTCGCGGGTATATATAGTGACAGTAAATTCTCTTTGCCGGTGTACTGTGTGAAATGTTCTACGCTTTCATCGATGCGGTTATCACCTCCAAAGGCGGGGTTATCGGTATTGAGTACCGTGATATATTTGCCTGTTGGCACATCAAACTGATAATCGGTGTAGGAGGTGGTGGGGTTGAAACTGAAAACAAATAAGTACCCACTGCGTTCAAATACGAGTAATTGTCGCTCAATGTCGCGCACCAACACACGAGGTTCACGGTCGAGGAGATTGCTCTTGGTGGCAAAGTGTAGCATCGCGCTATCAAAAGCATTGAGGTATTTGAACTTCAAGTCGGGGTTATCAACCAAACTCCACAGTCTGCGAGCGTGGGCATAGCTCCAATTGTTGCCTTGGCGAGGGAAGTCAATCCACTCAGGGTGCCCCCATTCGTTACCCATAAAGGCGAGGTAACCGCCTCCTGCTGTTGCTAAAGTGATGAGGCGTATCATCTTGTGTAAAGCCATCGCGCGGTCTATAACTAGATTGTGGTCGAACACGCTCATTCCGGTATACACTTCCTTATCAGTGAGCCAGAAAAATATCGTTTTATCACCCACCAAGGCTTGGTCGTGGCTTTCGGCATAACTGATGGTGCGTTCTTCGGCGCGTTTGTTAGTCAGTTCGTAATAGATATCGCCTACGTGCCACTGTTCATCGGGGACTTCTTTGAGGAGCTTAATCCAATAATCGGGAATACCCATACTCAGTTTGTAATCGAAACCTACGCCTTTTTCAGCAATAGGCGAGGCAAGGCCGGGCAATCCGCTCATTTCTTCGGCAATGGTGAGCGCTTCGGGGTAGAGCTCGTGAATAAGTTGGTTAGCCATAGTGAGATACACCAAAGCGTCGTCGTCCTCATTGCCATCATAATAGAAACTATAATTGGTAAAGGCTTTGCCCAAACCGTGATCGTAATAAATCATACTGGTAACTCCGTCGAAACGGAAACCGTCGAAGTGATATTCTTCTAACCAATACTTACAGTTAGAAAGTAAAAAATTCAGTACTTGGGGCTTACCATAGTCAAAACAGCGGGAGTCCCAAGCAGGGTGTTTACCGCGCTCACCGCGGTGGAAGTAAAGATAGTCGGTACCGTCGAAGAGGCTGAGCCCTTCTGCCTCGTTGCTCACCGAATGCGAGTGTACAATATCAAGCAGTACACGTATGCCTAAACCGTGGGCAGCATCGATGAGTTCTTTGAGTTCTTCAGGGGTGCCAAAGCGCGAACTTACTGCAAAGAAGTTAGCCACCTGATAACCAAAAGAACCGTAGTAAGGGTGTTCTTGTATTGCCATCAGTTGGATAGTGTTGTAACCCAAAGCAGCAATGCGAGGTAGTACATAGAGGCGGAACTCTATAAAGGTACTCACGCGCTGGTGCTCAGTACTCATCCCGATATGTGCTTCGTAGATAAGCGGATGTGGAGCAGCTTTGGGGCGCGGGTGTTGCCAGTGGTAGGGATGATCGGGACACCACACTTGGGCGGAGAACACTTTGGTATAGTCGTCTTGCACAGCGCGGGTAGTATGTGAAGGGATACGCTCGCCGCTACCTCCTTTCCATTCCACGAGCAGTTTGTAGAGCATTTCGTGGCGGAGGATATTAGCAGGAACACGCAATTCCCAGTCTTGGTCGTTTAGTTTAGTAAAAGAATAGTGATTGTTTTTTTGCCAATCGTTGCTATCGCAAAGAAGAAAGATAGCTGTTGCATTTGGAGCCCACTCGCGTAGCACCCATTCTGTATGAGTACGGTGCAGACCGTAGTAGAGGTGCGAATTACAAGCATCAGCGAGGCGCGAGGCGTCCCCTTGCACTCTATGAAGTGTGTTTATAAAGTGCTGATGCCTTCCCTGAATGATAGGGAGGTATGGTAGTAAAAGTGGGTCGTTCATAATGTTTGGTATTCTGGCTACGGAAAAGTCAAGTCGTTGGCTTTTAGGTAAGTCAATTAAATTCGCCGTAAAATTAATATATTTTTTTGAATACTACCAAATTTTCCTGAGAAAATTTTTTATAATTTTAAGTTTATACACTGTAAAGTGCGGTTTTTCAAGGAGAGAGCCTAAATAAAATGTTAATTATTATAGAGTTTTATAAACGCTGTAATAGCTGTTTTTAGCAAAAAAGGTAGAAATTTTATGATTTTTGAAGCGTAATAAGGTACATTTTCCCATTTGCTAATTTATTAATTTGTAAATTTGCTAATGATTTATTATTTTTGCACTCAATAACATATAAAACCTAATAAATATGAATCCATTCTTCCTCTACATTATTTACGTGATTGCCATTTTTGCTTTGAAAATCTTTGTGGCATACCTTTCATTCAAAATAGATAAAAATAAAAAATATGCTTTTACTGATATTTTTATATGGAAAGACGAGCTGTTTGATAGTGCTGTAGTTTCGTTAATTTTTATTCTTATGATGTTGTTTTTCAGTCATATACAGTTTACAAATGCAATGGCTGTAATAATGTTAGCACTCATCAATTCTTACTATTTTTTGATTGTACCTTTAAGGGCATTATTTCAAAAAAAGAAGTATTTAAAAAATGAAGAAATTGAGTCTTTTCTGCGCAATGAAGGCTACTCGTATCGCATACGCATCATTAAAGGAAAAATTGAAAATGCTTTTGCGACAGGAGTTTTTCCTTTTACCAAAACAATTCTTATAGGAGAACCTCTATGCGAAAAAATGACTGATAATGAACTAAAAGGGGTTGTTTTCCACGAAATAGGACATTTGAAATTAGGACATTTGTACAAAATGTTTTTCCTAAATATGGTAAGCTCTATTATTCTTGTTTTTCTATATAGTTTTTCTACAGATGTTATTGAAAGTCAGCATTATAGAGATACAATTATGGAGCCTGTTATAGTAGCGTTAGTGGGGGGCATTTATGGCGTTATTGCTTTTATACTTATTCCTTATTTTTTTCAACGCCGATTAGAATATCAAGCAGATGCATTTGCTGTGAGAAAAGTAGGAGCAGAGCAATACGTTCAAACACTTGAAAAACTTAATGAAATCAGCGAGAACAAGATGATGAAAGGAAGTGTAACTCACCCCTCTCTAAAAGATAGAATTAAAAATGCCTATAATACTCGCTAATAATTAGCATCGTACAATTGACTTATCTGCAAATTGCCTAATTTTTCCATTTGCTAATTTACTAATTTGCTAAATTGCTAATTATCTCCTATCTTTGCCCGATTTTATATGGCAACAATAGATTTTAAACATCGACAATCGGCGCACTGTGAGAATGGTGTAGCCTCTAATTTGTTATATTTCAATGGCGTTCAGCTGAGTGAGCCTATGGTTTTTGGTATTGGCTCCGGACTCTTGTTCTTCTATTTTCCTTGGATAAAAGTAAATGAAGCTCCCGCTATTAGCTACCGCACTATGCCGGGGCATATTTTTAGTAAAGTAGCTAAACGATTAGGTTTTAAGGTGAAACGCCAAAAGTTTTCTTCTCCCGAAAAGGCACAACAAGCCCTCGACGACAATCTCGCAAAGGGTATCCCTACGGGTTTGCAAGTAGGGGTGTTCAACTTGCCTTATTTCCCCGATGAATACCGTTTTCACTTCAATGCTCACAACTTAGTGGTTTATGGCAAAGAAGACGGCAAGTACCTCATCAGCGATCCCGTGATTCCACACGTTACCACGCTTACCCCCGAAGAACTCACCAAAGTGCGCTTCCCCAGTGGGGTGTTAGCTCCTAAAGGACATTTGTATTACCCCACTCATCTGCCTAAGGAACTTTCATTAGAAAAGGCAATATGGAAGGGTATCAAGCAAACGTGCAGTACGATGCTCGCTCCCGTGCCGATAGTGGGGGTGGCAGGCATCAAGACAGTTAGCAAGGATATACTGAAATGGTACCGCAAGAAAGGTGCAAAAACCACCAATCACTACCTCGCCCAGCTGATACGTATGCAGGAAGAGGTAGGCACTGGGGGTGCAGGTTTTAGATTTATCTATGGCGCTTTCTTGCAAGAAGCCGGCAAACTCCTGAAAAACGATGCCTTAATAGAACTCTCTAAAGAAATTACCGACATAGGTGATGCGTGGCGCGACTTTGCAGTAGCCATAGCCCGCGTATACAAAAACCGCAGCACCCAAGCCGATGTCTATAACGCCCTCTCACAACAGTTGTACGCTATAGCCGAGAGAGAGGAAGCGTTTTTTAAGAAACTGAAAGCGGTAACAAAGAATAAAAAATAAAGAATATGCTTATACGATTTCAAATAAAGAACTTATATTCGTTTGAAGAAGAAACAGAATTTAATCTTCTGACTAACGATTCAGAACTATTGCCTCACCACAAAAAACACGCGAATGGGGTAGATTTTCTGCGCCTAAGTGCTATCTATGGGGCTAACGCTTCGGGTAAATCTAACTTTGTAAAAGCTATTCGCTTGCTACAAGAAATGATAAAAAGGGGAAGAGTAGTAGATAATGCTAATGATTACAAATTTAAACTCAGTAAGGAGGCACTTACAAAACCTATTTCATTAGGTATAGAATTGCTAACCAATGGCAAAATGTATTATTACACCATTACTTTCGAACACAATCAAATACTCAATGAGGCACTGATAGAAACATTTAAAGAAGGGGAAGATCGTATAGTATTTGAACGTACTTTAGTAGAAGGAACGCAAAAGATACCTTTTGTAGGCGGTGAAGTAATCGATGAAAAAGAACGTATGTTTTTAGATTTGCTAAGTGAAAAGTTATTAGGTAAAGATCAATTATTGCTTACCTTTTTTACTCAGAATAATCTTAGAGAGTATGTTGATATTCACAATGTGTTTGGTTGGTTTTTAAATACCCTTGTAGTTTTATATCCATCCTTCAAGGTAAATGGTATGGTACATCTATTTGATACAGATAGTAAAATACGTGATTTTATCAATACATTCATACCTAACTTGAGTACTGGCATTGAGAACTTTTATATAAAAACTGATACAATAGAAAAAACTTTTCCTAATATTGATGAAGAGGAGAAAAGGGAACTTGTTGATCAACTAAAAAAAGAAAGTGACAAAGGTA
>ERZ773008.2633-NODE-2633-length-11590-cov-9.643346_pt1 | contig 11590 bp, 9 predicted proteins | sample MGYA00580664_ERZ773008 | MGnify/ENA primary metagenome ERZ773008 (study PRJEB29015, sample SAMEA2738016) | human oral metagenome | biome: human oral; feature: human-associated habitat; material: dental | place: China | collected 2048 ... | reverse complement strand
TATGGATTTTCCTAAGAAGGAACAAGTTAAATATTTGGATAAGATTGATTAATTTCTTAAACTTAGACAAGGGGAGTTTAAATGAATAAAAAGAAATATAGTATTAAAAATAAAACAGTCTCTTCTCGTTCGGCTGTTTTATTTTTTATTTTTATCATACTTTTTAGTGTAATAATTGTTAAATTGGCATATTTACAATTATATTCAAAAAATAAATATAGTGTTGAACAATTTAAAGATTCTGTTAGTTATACACCTCTTGAGGCAAAAAGAGGAACAATCTTTGATAGGAACGGGAATACTTTAGCCAAAAGTATTAGTGTCTATAATGGATATTTTTCTACTCTTGATTATAACCGTTATAAAAAATCTAGTGGGAAGATTAAAGATACAGAAACACAAAAACTAGATAAAATCTTTGAATTATTACAATTAAATAAAGAAGAAATTATAGAAAAAGCTGATCAATATAACAATTTATTGATACAAAAGAATATTACAGAAGAACAAAATTCAATTATAAAATCTAAAAATTCAATTATAATTAGTGTTAATAATAATAGAGAAGTTTATTTCTCAGTATTAGAATATGATAAGTTTAAACAATATTCACAAAAGGCTAAAGAAGCTGAAGAGAAAAAATTAGATGAAATTTTTGCAGCTCTTGAACTAGATAAGAAAAAAGTTTTTGACAGAGCTGACAGAGGAACGAATTTTAAAATAAAAAAGAGTATTAGTCCTGAATTGGCAAAAGAAATTAAAGAAATAAATTCATCAATAATTAGTGTTGAAATTGAACAAAGTAGAAACTATATAGATGGAACTTTGGCACCTTTTATTGTTGGTCATGCAAATGAAAACGGTGGACAAAGTGGAATTGAAAATTATTTAAATGATTCTCTTTCAGGAACTGATGGATCTAAAAGAGTTATTAGAGAAAGTCTTAATAAGTCAGTTGAAGATGTTGTTGAGGCAAAAGATGGTAAAGATTTATATTTAACTATTGATAGTACCATTCAAAAATATGTTTCAGAATATGCTAAGCAATATTATGATCAAGAAAAACCTATAAAGATGAGTGTAATTGTTTCAGATGTCACAAATGGGGATATTTTAGCAATGGATAGTTATCCAAAATATGATACCAATAATCCTAACGTTCCTCTTGACGATAATACTCTTAAAAGTTTTGAAAACTTAGATGAAAAAGAAAAGTTAAAAAAGATATTTTCTATGTGGAGAAATCCTGCTGTAAGTGATTCTTATGAACCAGGTTCTGTATTTAAACTTATAACAGCATCTTCATCTTTAGAAGAAAAGACAGATACTTTAGATTCAACTTTCTTTTGTAATGGATTTATAAGAGATATACCAGGGGTTACTCTTAGATGTTTTAATTGGCAGAATCCACATGGAAAAGAAACATTTACTGAAGCCTTAGATAATAGCTGTAACCCAGCTTTAGTTCAAATGGTTAGACATTTAGGAAGAGACAAGTTTTATAGATATATAAATGGTTTTGGATTTGGAACTAAAACAGGAATTAATTTACCTGGAGAATCTAATGGACAAATTCCAAAGTCTGTATCCGATATAGGAGCGGCAGAACTTGCAACAATGAGTTATGGGCACGGCATTTCCGTAACGCCTATTCAAATGATTATGGCTGCAAATGCAGTTGTTAATGGAGGTTATTTATTAGAACCTCAAATCAACATTAAGAATGTTGAAAAAGATGAAGATAATAAAATTAAAGTAAAAGATAATGAAGCTATCGTTAAAAATCAGATTATCTCAAAAGAAACAAGTGACAAAATGAGAGTAATCATGGAACATGGTGTAACAAATGGCATCGTAAAAAAAGTATATTCTAATAATGTAAGAATCGGTGGAAAATCTGGTACGACAATAAAAGCGGTAAATGGTAAATACGATGATCAAAAGACAATTGCTTCATTATATATAGCTTTTCCAATTGAAAATCCAAAATACAGCATTTTAATTGTATTTGATGAGCCAAAGGTGAATGTAGGTGGTACAAGTGCGTGTGCTCCTTTGGCTAAAAAATTAGCAGAAGAAATTGCCGAATATAAACAAATAACTAAAACAAATGATAATACTGGAATCGTTAAAAGAACAAAAGTTCCAGATGTTAAAGGTCTAACTTTAGAATATGCATCCGAAATTTTAAAAGGACAATTTTTAAATTATAGTGTAGAAAGTTCTAGCTCACCAAAATCAATTGTGACTGCTCAAAGTGAAGAACCAGAAAAGAACTTAGTTGAGGGTAGTACAGTAAATTTAACTCTATCGGATGATGAAAAGGAAAAATTGTTAGTTGTTGATTTTTCGAAAATGAATTATGATCAAGCGATGGATGTTGTAAATAAAATGGTATATAAATACAAAACTTCAGGTGGCAAAGGAAAATTCGTCTCCTCTAATAAAGAAATTGGAAGTTATATTTCAAAAGACGAAGAGCTAGTTTTAACCTTTGAAGATTAATTTAGGAGATGAAATAAATGAGAATAACAAATTTTACAATATGGAGTATTTTAGTTAGTTTTTTTCTAACAATTTTTATAGCAAAAGTTTCTATTCCATATTTAAGAAAATTTAAACTGGGTCAAAATATTAGAGATGATGGTCCGCAAAGTCATTTGTCTAAAGCAGGAACACCTACAATGGGTGGAGTATTTTTTGTAATTGCAATAATTCTTACAACATTTTGTTTAGGTAATTTTTCTAAAGAAGTATTTGCAGTATTGATTGGAATGTTAGGTTTTACATTAATAGGATTTTTAGATGATTTCTTTAAACTTATTATGAAAAGATCATTAGGTCTTACTGAAATTCAAAAATTAGTAATTCAATTTATAATAAGTATAGCTGTAATTATATTCATAGAGAAGGTAGTAGGAACAGATTTAAGATATCAATTAATTCCTTTTGTAAAAGGTGCGGTTAATTTTGGATGGTTTATTTATCCTATATTAATTTTTGTAATGATAGGAACAGCAAATGCGACTAATTTAACAGATGGATTAGACGGCCTTTCATCTTCTGTTTCAATACCTGTATTTTTAGGACTAGCTGTTATAAGTGCATCAAGATTTCCGGGCGTTGGGGTTTTCTCACTAGTATTTATGGCAAGTTTAATGGGATTTGTTATGTTTAATTCTTATCCGGCTAGAGTATTTATGGGAGATACTGGCTCTATGGCTTTAGGTGGTGCAATAGCCACAATATGTATATTAAATGGAATGATTTTTTATTTACCTATTATTGGTGGAATATATGTGATGGAAGCACTATCAGTTATCATTCAAGTAGTTAGTTATAAAACTAGAAATAAAAAAAGAGTTTTCTTGATGAGTCCTATACATCATCATTATGAATTAAAGGGATATAAAGAACCTCAAATTGTTACAGCTTTTGCAGTAATCAGCGGACTATTGTCAATTATAGCTGTCTATCTTTTCTTTCGTATTTAATTAGGAGTGTTTTATGAAAATTTTAAATAAAAAAGTTTTAGTTATTGGATTAGGTTTATCAGGAATTTCAACTATAAAAACACTGTGCTCATTAAATGCGGATGTTTACTGTTATGATGATAAGGAAAAATCAGAATTACAAAATGTTTTTGAAAATCTTGAAAGGTATAATTATAAATTCATAAAAAATTATAAAGATTACACATTTGATTTTATAGTTAAAAGTCCCGGAATTAAACCTTCTAATGAAATAATAGAATATTTTACTTATAGAAAAGTTCCTGTTTATAGTGACTTGGAATTAGCATATACACTATTTCCAAAAAGAAAAATAATTGCGATAACTGGGACAAACGGGAAAACTACTACAACAACTTTAGTTGGGGAAATTTTTAAAACTGCAAATATTAAATCAAAAGTGGTTGGAAATATCGGAATAGGAATGCTTTGGGAGATTTTTAATTCAGATGATGAAACTGTAAATATTATAGAAGTTAGCAGTTTTCAGCTACATAATATTGAAAATTTTAAACCTTATATTGCTTCTATAGGAAATATTACTCCAGATCATATTGATTGGCATGGAAGTTTTGATAACTATATAGAAGATAAATTAAAAATATTTAAAAATATGGATAAAAATGGAAATCTTATTTTAAATATTGATGATGAAATTTTAGGTAAGATTAATGTAGAAAATACTAATGTAACAAAAATTTCTTTAAATAATAAAAATGCAGACTTTTATTTAAGTGAAAATAATTTTTATCACAATGATAAAAAGCTATTTTCTATGAAAGATTTAAAAATTTTAGGAAAGCATAATGCTCAAAATGTTTTAATTTCTTTGGCAATCTGTTATAATTATGGTATAATTATGGATACCATAATTTTTGCATGTAAAAATTTTGGTGGCGTTGAACATAGAATTGAGTTTGTAAGAGAGCTTAATGGAATAAAATTTTATAATGATTCTAAAGGAACAAATGTAGATTCAACTATAAAAGCTATTGAGGCTTTAGAAAAACCTATAATATTAATTTTAGGTGGTTATGATAAAAATGTTGATTTTAATCCGTTATTTGAAAGTTTTAATGGAAAGGTAAAGGCATTAATTTTAGTTGGAGATACAAAATATAAATTTTATGATACTGCAAAGAAGAATGGGTTTGAAAATAATATAATTGTTAATGATTATAAAGAAGTTATAGAAAAATGTATTGAAATTGCTGAAAGAGGTGATAATGTTTTACTTTCTCCTGCTTCTGCAAGTTGGGATATGTTTAAAAGCTATGAAGAAAGAGGAAATTTATTTAAGAAGTTGGTAAATGAATTATAATGAATAAATATGATAAATACACTAAGAAATTAGTCATGGTTGTACTATTTCTACTTCTGTTTGGAGGTATAATGGTATTTAGTACAAGTTGGCCATATAGCTATAGACTAAAAGGAAATGAAATAGAAATAATAAAAAAGCATACATTATTTGTAGCTTTATCTATTATATCGATATTTATTTTTTCACAAGTGAATATTTTGAAATTAAAAAAATATAGTAAAATAATTTTTATATTAGTTTTTTTAATGGGTTTTTTAGTGTATTCTCCAATAGGAATTAATGTTTATAATGCGAGAAGATGGATAAAAATAGGGCCTTTAACATTTATGCCTTCTGATTTCATGAAAATTGCATCTATAATGTTAATGGCATATATTATTGATAAATATAAAAATAATTTTACTTTTAAAAATGTATTTTTTAAATATTTAGTAATTGTTGGGTTAGCATCATTCTCTGTTATGATTCAACCTGATTTTTCGAATACATTGATAATTATAGGGACTATAACAGCTATGTATATAATAGCTGGTATGGATAAAAAGGCAATAATGTTTTCTGGACTTGGAATATCTATTGCGAGTTTTGGAGTAATATATTTATTAAATTCAGGATATAGTAGAACTAGTAGAATTCAAGCTTTTATAAATCCTTTAAAGTATAGAGATTCAAAATCTTGGCAACTTATAAAGTCTCTTTTTGCTATAACAAATGGATCTCTTTTAGGTGTTGGTTTAGGAAATGGAAGACAAAAGTATACTTTATCAGAAGCTCATAATGATTTTATTTTTGCAACTATTGCAGAAGAATTTGGATTTATAGGTTCTGTGTTCTTAATTGGAGTATATATTTACTTGGCATATTTAGGAATAATGATTTCAAGAAATATTAAGAACTTATATGGAAGAATGGTAATACTAGGAATAACATTTTCAATAGGATTACAAACATTAGTCAATATTGGAACAGCTACTGGCTCAATTCCTCCAACAGGAGTAACTTTACCTTTTGTAAGTTACGGTGGTTCATCATTGGTTATGACTTCAATAATGATTGGAATTATTCTAGGAATTGTTAGACATGATACTAAAGGGAGATAATATGAAAGTTGTAATATCAGGAGGCGGAACAGGAGGACATATATATCCTGCTGTTGCGATAATTGAAGAATTAAAAAAAAGAGATGAAAATATAGAAATTTTATATATAGGTTCTAAGAACAGTATGGAAAGTGAATTAATTCCAGGTTTGAATATAAATTTTAAATCAATTGAAGTAATGGGATTACCAAGAAAAATTAATAAAAAGTTTTTTAAATCAATTTTTATTCTGTTTAAAGGACTATCACAAGCAAAGAAGATATTGAAGGAGTTTAAACCAGATATTGCAATAGGAACAGGGGGGTTTGTAACAGGACCAGTTTTGTATAAAGCTCATAAACTTGGAATTTATACAATATTTCACGAACAAAATAGTTATCCTGGAATAACTAATAGAATCTTATCTAGATATGTAGATTCAATGGCTGTTACATTTAAAGAATCAATAAAATTTTTTAAGAACAATGAGAAATGTGTAGTTACTGGAAATCCAATTAGAAATAGATTTCAAAATTTGAATAGAGAAGAATCATTAAAATTTTTTGATTTTGATGAAAATTCCAAGAATATTTTTTCTTTTGGGGGAAGTAACGGTAGTGAAGAGCTTAATAAAGCAATTTTAGGAATTTTAGATAAATTCTATGATAATAATAAAATTTCTTTAATTCACGTAACTGGAAAAAGCAATTATGATAAATTTTTAGAAGATATAAAAAATAAAAATATAAAATTAGGAAAGAATGTAAAAATTTTGCCGTATATGATTGAAATGGATAAAGCTTATGGAGTTTCAGATTTGGTTATAACAAGTTCTGGAGCAATAACATTAGCTGAAATATCAAAAATAGGCTTAGCAAGTATACTAATACCAAAAGCATATACTACAGAAAATCACCAAGAATTTAATGCAAGAGCGTATAAAGATATTGGTGCTGCTGAGCTTATACTCGAAAAAGACTTAAATTCTGATTTATTATGGGAAAATATAGAAAAAATAATTTTTGACAATAATAAACTTGAACAAATGAAAGATAGTGCAAAGAAGTTAGCAACTCCTAATGCAGTAAATGATTTTGTTTCAATTTTTTATGATAAATTTAAAGGGAGATAGATATGGCTGGAGATAACAGAAAAGGTAAGAAGCCTAAAATATTTGTAAAGAGTAACAATTCTGATAGTTCAGTAAATGATGAATTTTACGAATATGATAAGTTAAAGGCTAGCAGTAATGTTTTGGATGAATCTTTTTTTGAAGATTTCAAAAGTGTAGATTTTGAAAAATTAAATTACGAGAAAGAACATCCTGTTTCTGAAGAAATGGGGGAAGACACTTTTTCTTCTAATGATAATATTGAAGATGAAGTTATTCAAGAAATTCCTGAAAAAGAAAATATGGCAGAAAATGAATTTCAAAGTTCTAGCTATTTAAATTTGAATGATACTAATTCAGATAAACAAGTTGAGTTAGAAGACGATGATGATTTTGGCAGTTTGGAATCCAATGAAAGCATTACACAAAAAGAAGCATCTGAAAATCATTTTTATGATGAAGAAAATGGAGAAGAAGGTTCAATTTTTAATCAATATGAGATAGCTAATACAGAAGAATCAAGTAAAGAAAGTAATTATGAATCATTGTTTGAAACTAGTCAAGTTGTAGCTAATGAATCAGAAGATGATGACGACTTTGGAAGTATAGAAGAAAATAATACTGAAGAAGATGATGATTTTGGCAGTCTAGATAATGATATTGATATGACTCAAACTACTTATGTGAACGTAAATCAAAAGGCAAATTATTATGATGAAGTTATTGATAGTCATAATGAATCAGAAGAAGATGATGACGAAGAAGATGATGATGATGATGAGTATTATATAGATAAAAAAGGTAATAAAAAGAAGAGAAAAAGAGGATTAAGACTTTTCTTGAAGTTTATGTTAACTTTTTTGTTGGCCTGTGCAGGGATAATGGTTTATTTTGGACTTACTCATGATTTATTTAAGATTGATTATGTAAAAGTAGTTGGAAATGTAGCAAATGAAAAAGAACTTATAGTTTCTAAAAGTGGTGTAAATATTGGAGATAATATATTTTTAACATCTTCTAGTAAAATTGAAAAAAATTTAAAGGCTCTTTCAAATATTGAGAATGTAAAGGTTAGAAAAAATTATCCTAATATAATTGAAATAGAAGTAAAAGAAAATTATGTTAGTTCTTATATTAATACTGCTAGCGGGTTAACAACTATTGATAATTATGGTAAGGTAAAAGAGGTTGCAACTGACAATTCTAAGGCATCGGGAGCTCAATTAAAGGGAATTTCAGAAACTGATTTAAAAGTTGGAGAAGATTTTTCAAATGATACTACTAAAGTTAAATTCTTAGTAGACATTTTGTCCAAAGAATATTATCCAAATGTAGTTAGTATTGACTTTACAAATGATAAAGAAATAGTAATCCAAATGAAAAATTCTTTAAAAGTTACATTTGGTGATTTAAATGATTATGCAAAAAAGACACAAATAATTGGAATTTTACTTAAGAAAATTCAAGTAGAAGGAATAAATGCAAAAGAAATTATATTAAATGTTGGAGATAATCCAATAATAGTAAAAAAATAGTGGAATTTTATTTAAAAATTTAGTATAATAACAGTGGTTACCTAAAAAATAAGTAGAAAAGAATATAGGAGGAAATTAAAATGGCATTTGAAATGGAAGTATGTGGAAGTGGCTTAGCTAAAATTAAAGTCTTTGGTATAGGTGGTGGCGGAAACAACGCTATCTCAAGAATGAAACAATCTGGTTTAAGAGGTGTTGATTTCGTTGCAGTAAATACTGATAGACAAATTTTAAATTCTATTGACATAGAAACAAAAATTCAAATAGGAGAAAAGTTAACAAGAGGACTTGGTGCAGGAGCTAACCCATCAATTGGAGAAAAAGCAGCTGAAGAAAGTAAAGAAGAAATAATGAAATCTCTTGAAGGAACTGATATGGTATTTATTACTGCTGGAATGGGTGGTGGAACTGGTACAGGTGCTGCTCCAGTAGTTGCTGGCATTGCAAAGGAAATGGGCGTTTTAACTGTTGGTGTAGTTACTAAACCATTTACATTTGAAGGTAAAAAAAGAGCTGTTCAAGCTGAACAAGGAATTGAAGCACTTAAAGAAAAAGTAGATACATTAATTACTATTCCAAATGATAAATTGATTCAAATTTCTGAAAAGAGAACAACAATGTTAGAAGCTTTTGCTATGGCAGATGAAGTTCTAATGAATGGTATTCAAGGTATTTCAGATTTAATTGCTATTCCTAGTATAATTAATTTAGATTTTGCAGATGTTAAATCAGTAATGCAAGATCAAGGTGTTGCTCATATGGGTATTGGTATTGCAAGTGGAGATAATAGAGCTGTTGAAGCTGCTAAAATGGCAATTAACAGTCCATTACTTGAAACTTCTATAGATGGAGCAAGTGCTGTTCTTCTTAATGTTACTGCAGCTAATGTTGGACTTTTTGAAGCTCATGAAGCTGCCGAATTAATTAGAGAAGCAATAGATGGAGATGCAAATGTAATTTTCGGTACAGGTGTTGATGAATCTCTTGGAGATGATATTAAGATTACTGTTATAGCTACTGGATTTGACCCTCTTGTAGCAGGTGGAATTAGAAAATCATCCGGTATTGAAAAAAAACTTGCATCAGATAAAAAAGATGATGGATTAGAGTTAGATATTCCAAGTTTCTTAAGATAATGAAATGTCCTAACTGCGGAGCGGAAACTACTAGAGTTCTAGATTCTAGAAATTCTATTGATAAAACTTATGTTAAAAGAAGAAGAGTTTGTGAGATTTGTGATTATAAATTTACAACATATGAGAAAATGCCTGAGTTTGTAATTTTTGTGTTAAAAAAAGATGGATCTAGACAAATTTTTTCTAGAAATAAAGTTTTTGCCGGTATAAAAAAATGTTGTGAAAAGAGAACTATTAAAGATAAAGAGATAGAGTCTGTTATAGATAATATTGAAAAAGATATCAGACAAAATTACAAAAATGAAATTAAATCTACTCAGATTGGGGAATTGGTTTTGAAATATTTAAAATCACTTGATGAGGTTTCTTATGTTCGTTTTGCAGCAGTTTATAAGGATTTTAAAGATATAAAATCATTTATGGAGTATTTACAAAAAGAATTTTAAGAGATGAATAAAAAATTCATCTCTTTTTTTGTCAAAAATTTTATAACTATATTTAAACATAATAATTAGAGTTTATGTACTTATTGTCAATTTTAATTTATTTTTTTTCTAAATTGTGATAAAATAATAGTGGATTAAGATTAATATTTTAATTTGTTTGAGACATAATTGTCAGGGGAGTATTTTATGAAAAAAAATATTAAAAATATTATTATAATAGTTTTTATTATAGAAATTATTGGATTAGGATTAATTACTTATAATTCAATTGTTGAAAGAGGAAGAATTAGAAAAGAGAGAGAAAAGTATTATATTGTTACAGATATAAATCATAATGATGTTTTAAAAATTGAAAAAAAATACCTATCTCCGCAAGAATTAAATAAAATAGTAATTACTAAAGTAGAAAATGATAAAAAATATATTATTGAAGATAAAAAATTAATGGATGATGTTATTTCAAAGTTAGAGTTTAATAAATTTGTTTCTGATTCTAAACTTACTATGGATAACGAAGATATAACAATATCTTTTGAAAGTAATAATAATATTCTTAGTATTACATTATCCTCTGAAGGTAGGACTGCTAGTTTAAAATATAATGATGCGTCATTTTTAATAACTGTTTCAGATGATTTTTATAATTTTATTTATGAGTTATATTCTAAAATTTCTTAGGATTGGAGTTTTCTATGAACATAAAAGAATTAATTGAAAAACATGGTAATTCTAATGAAAATTGGTTAATTTTAGAATTTTTAACGGGTAAAAAATCTGTTGAATTAAAAATGGAATTGACATTTTGTGTTGATTCTATATACAATGAATTTCTAGAAACAATAGAAAAAAGAAAACAAAATTATCCATTACAATATATATTTGGAAAATGGGAATTTTATGGTTTGGAGTTGTTTGTTGATGAATCTGCTTTAATTCCAAGATTTGAGACGGAAATTTTGGTTGATGAAATTTTAAAATTGGATTGTAAAAAGGATAAAATTTTAGATATAGGCTGTGGAAGTGGAGCTATAAGTCTTGCACTGGCTGATAATTTGAAAAAATCGTATGTTTATGGTATTGATATAAACAAAGAAGCTATAAAATTATCAAATAAAAATAAAGAGAAGTTGAATCTAAAAAATGTGGATTTTTTTGAAAGTGATATTTTTTCAAATATAAAGGAGAAAAATTTTGATATTATAGTTTCAAATCCTCCTTATATTGATGAGGTCGACATGAAAACACTGGAAAAAGAATTATCTTTTGAGCCTCAAAATGCCTTATATGGTGGAAAAGATGGATTATTCTTTTATAAAAAAATAATTTCGGGTTCTTTGGATTATTTATCTGCAAATGGAGTTTTAGCTTTTGAAATAGGATATAATCAAATGAAAATTATTTCTAATTTACTAATTGAAAATGGATTTGAAATTTTACTTCAAAAAAA
>ERZ773008.2629-NODE-2629-length-11602-cov-26.254698_pt1 | contig 11602 bp, 8 predicted proteins | sample MGYA00580664_ERZ773008 | MGnify/ENA primary metagenome ERZ773008 (study PRJEB29015, sample SAMEA2738016) | human oral metagenome | biome: human oral; feature: human-associated habitat; material: dental | place: China | collected 2048 ... | reverse complement strand
ACCAGTTTTCACTTTCTCCCATTCTAACTATTCTTTCTTTTGGGAAATTACATTTTTCTATCCAAATTTTTTCTGCTTCATCATCTGTAGTGAATACAGTTACCCATAGTTTATCTTTATCAAGTTTTAATACTTCTGTTACAAACTCCCAAGACCATTTTATGGCTTCTTTTTTAAAATAATCTCCAAATGAGAAATTTCCTAACATTTCAAAAAATGTATGGTGTCTTGCAGTTCTTCCAACATTTTCTAAGTCATTTGTTCTTATACATTTTTGATAAGTTGTAACTCTTGGACAAGGTGCTTCTTTTTGTCCTAAGAAATATGGTTTAAATGGTACCATTCCAGCTACTGTCAAAAGTAAAGTTGGATCATCTGGTATCAAAGATGCACTTTCAAAATGTTTATGCTGTTTTTGCATAAAAAATTCAATAAATTTCTCTCTAATTTCGTTACCTGTTAACATTTTTTCATCTATAATGGAAGATGAGTTCTTCCATATAGCCTCCTCCTTTTATTATTTATCTTTTATATTTTGTTCACTCTTTTTATATTCTTCAAAACGTTTTTTTAAAGTTGATATTAACTGAGACCATTTTTTTTGATATTTTTCTGGCAATGAAAAACCACCAACAAAGGCATATGGACTTCCTACGACATTTGTCATAGCAAAAATCTTATCATCTTTCTCATCAGCAAAAACAATTAAAGTTTTTGTATCAGATTTCTCATATGAAATTCCATAAAAAACATAAATATTTCCATCAAATGGGGCATATTCTACACAAATCATAGAATTGTTATTACTTGAAGAAGATGGAATTACACTACCATACTTCTCTACTTCAAGTAAAGTTTTTATTTCATCTTTTGATAATAATGGTGGTAAAGAAGACTCATTTTTTATCCACTTTTCATCCATTGGGTTAAAATTAGTATGACCCCATTCATTTACAAAATCTCCCATTAAAAAATATACATTTTCCTCAGCTTTATAGTATGAATCTGAGTTTTTTGCAGATAAAGAAGTCCTTGAAAATACTCCACATACTAACAATAAGCCCAAAAATATCAATAGTCTATTTTTTCTCATCTTGCTAATCATCTCCTTTAATCCAACTTAAATTTTTCTCCTAAATATATTCTTCTTGCTTCTGGGTTATTTGCTATTTCACGAGGTGTCCCCTCCAATAAAACTTTTCCCTTTGCCATAATATATGATTTATCTGTAATACTTAAAGTTTCTCTTACATTATGATCTGTTATTAATATTCCTAAATCTCTTTTTTTTAGATGTCTTATAATATTTTGTATATCTTCAACAGCTATCGGATCAACTCCTGCAAAAGGTTCATCAAGCAATATAAAACTTGGATTATTTGCTATTGTTCTAGCAATTTCTATTCTTCTTCTTTCTCCACCAGATAAAGAATAACCCAAAGAATCTCTTACATGAGTTAGTTTAAATTCTTCAAGTAATCTATCCACAGTTTCTTTTTGCTTTTTCTTAGAAATTTTTTTCATTTCAAGTACAACTTCTATGTTTTCTTCAACTGTTAAATTTCTAAAAACAGAAGGTTCTTGTGCAAGATAACCTATACCCATATCTGCTCTCTTATACATAGGTAAATTAGTTATATCCTGTTCTGCACACATAACTTCTCCACTATCTGGTTTTACTATCCCAGTTATCATATAGAAAGTTGTTGTTTTTCCTGCTCCATTAGGACCAAGAAGTCCAACAATTTCTCCTTTATTTACCTCTAAGCTAACCTTGTCTACAACTTTTCTTTTTTTATATGTTTTTACAAGGCTATCAGCACTTAAACTTATCATTAGCTACTCCTTTTAAATTTTCTACAAAATGTAAAAAATAGTTCGTTACTAGCCAGATTTTTATTAAATAATTTTTTGAAATTAAGATTATATAAATTTTCCTTATTATATATCAACTACTTGACAGCCATAAATGTTTTTCAAGCTCCTCAAAGGCTCTCCAAACATTTATGGACGTCGCAGTAGTTTCAGTTAAAATTGATTTAATTATTCTTTCAAAAAAAATTATTAAAACTTAGTAGAATGTAACTTTCTTATTCTTTTACATTAATAAAAATATTTATAATAATTATTTTTTCTTTGTAGATGTCATATCATTAAATATGCTACTTGCTGATTTATCTGATGTATAATCAACATGAACATTACCTTTTGCTCTTATTTTTCTATTAACTATATCATAATGCCCTTCATTAGCAGTTATAACAGAATCTTTAGTAACAACCTTTACTCTATCATACACATCAGCCATTTGTTTTGTTACAGTACCTCTATCAGCAGTTAAAACAGTTTCTTCTTTTTTCTCATTTATATTTTTTACATAGACATTTTTATTTAATTTTATTAGTTCTTTATCTATATAACCAGTAACATCATCTGCTTTAACTAAGGTATTTCCCTTTTCTCCATCATCTATTGTTAATACAGGTTTATCTTTTGCATAGACTTCTTTCTTTATTAAATCCAGTTCCATATAGTTAGATACTATTTTTCTATTTAACTGTGTGAAAGTAGATTTTGTATTAACTATAACTTTTTTAGCTTCATACTTATTATTAACTTTACTCATATATAAATCTGCTTTATCTCCTGTAAAGTAAACATCTCCTTCTTTTTGCTTAGATTTACCTTTTACATTTCCTGTAAAATGAACTACGTTATTAATATTTCCTTTAGCTTGATTAGAAGAAAAATCATTTCCATCAAGTGATTTTACATCTGCATTTTTAACAAAAATTTCTCCACTTTCTTTATTTACTTTTCCATAAGTGGATTTTACAGTATATTGATCATAATGTATTATACTATTTGTAGGAGTTTCTGCATCCTTAGTATCAAGATAATATACTATTTTTGGTCCAGATATGTTATCTTTACCAGAACTTAAATAAGCATTTCCAATTAGTTCTAATCTTCTATTTTCTTTATTATATAGAACTATATTTTGTGCTTTTGCAGATCTATCTGGCTCTTTCATATTAAAATTAGTTCCCTTTAATATAGAATCTTTTGGACTATAAGTAGCAGAACTTACAGAACCAACCATAGACTTTACAGGGTCATTAAATTTTACTGGTGTATTTACATGAACTAATTCATCTTTATATGAATATCTAGCATTATCTACAAGCATATTTGTTGTATCTTGTTTTACTTTTATTGGTCCATTTAAATCTACATAATCACCTTTTTTTATAATAATCTCTTTTGCTGTTCCAGACATTTTATCTTCTTTATTTTCAAAAGGAATAGGTCCTTGAAGTTTACCTAAACCACTTATATTATTATATACTAAATCATGTCCTTTCATAATAGTGCCCTTATTATTTAGTATAATTTCACCTGGACTTGTAAGTTCCCCTGTCTTTTTATTATAAGTAATACTTTTACCATTAATAGTAGAAGTTTCATCAGTAGACTTTATAACATAAGGTTCAGGTGCAGATAAAATTCCTGTGTCCTCCTTGTATGTTACATTCTTAGTTGTTAAACCATAATCTTTATTCTTTACAGTAATATTTTCTTTTGAATAAAAATCCTTAGTTCCTAAATTATATACAATATTTGTTCCTGTTATTCCTTCACCTTTTTCATTCCAAGAATCAAAAGGTTTATCTGTTGTAATTTCTTTTGTAACTGTATTATAATGTATATATTCTGCTTCTAAATTATTTGTAGGTGAAGTATATTTAATTTTATTTCCATACATGTCAGCTTCTTTTGTTTCACTTGAATATACAAAATTATCTAAATTTAATTTTTCACCCTTTGTAGAAGTTATATCAACATTTCCAAAAATTCTAATTTTTTTATCATTAATATTATATTCACCTTTATCTGCCAACACAGAATATATAGGATTTCCACCTTTAATTTGACCATAGACATTTATTATATCACTATTAGGTTCTTTTTCAATATAACTAACATCAAAAATATAATCCTGATATGTAAATTTAACATCCCCTGTTACTTTAAAACTTTGAGTTGTTTCATTTAAAACTATATCCTTACCTTTTAAGCCAACTTCATCATATTTCATATCAAACCCATCTGTTGCATATAGATTTCTTTCATTTAGATTAAAATAAACTTTTGAAAAAGTTCCTGATATTTCCTTTTCTTTTTTATTATTAGAAGTATTTTCAAGAGATTTTACATCTTTAAGAGTATTGATATCTCCAACTTCTCCTATCCTATTTGATAGTTTAATATTTCCTTCAAGTGTTATTATTTTAGTGTTATTATCATAATTCGCTTTATCAGCTAAAATAGAAAATAATTTGTTTTTAATTACTACTCCATCTTCCAATGTTATATTATCCATAGAAATAGTTGTCTTAAATTTATTTGCTAAGATTTCTACTCCCTTTTCTTCATTCTTTGCATACATAGGCTTTGTAGAAACAAGCTCCTTAGTCTCTTTATTAAACTTTAATTCAGAAGCTTTAATCTCCCAACCATTTGGACTTATCCCTAAAATATTAGTATCCAAAGTTAAGTTTTTATCTTTATCAAGAAAAACATTGTCTCCACTTAATATCATTCCTTGTATTATAGCCTTAGCTTTCTCAAATTTACTTTCTTTTTCATCTAAATAGTCAATTTCTTTTTCAGCTTCCACATGATAATCATCACTTTCATAAACTGCATTGATTGTTTCTACTATTTTTTTTATATCTCCAACTTCTTTATCAGAACCATAATAGTTAAAATATACAAGCACTAAGGCTACTACTCCTAAAACAATATATATTATTTTTTTCTTACTCATCAGTTCCTCCGACAAGAATTTTTTTCAATTCATTTAATTTTAATAAACTTTCCAAAGGACTTATAGAATTTAAGTCCATATTTTTCAGCAACTCTAAAACTTTACTTTCATTTTCAGATAAGATTTCTACTTCTTCCTCATTCTCTTCTTCAAAACCATTTCCAAAAAGTATCATCTGCTCTGCTTTCATCTTATTTTCTATTAAATTTTTTCTAGTTTCTAATTTTTTTAAAATTTTATTTGAACGATTTAAAACTTCTTTTGGAACACCAGATAATCTTGCAACTTCTATTCCATAAGATTTGTCTGCTCCACCTTTTACTATTTCTCTTAAAAAAACAACATTTTTACCATCTTCTTTTACCTCAACTCTAAAATTAATAGCTCTTTCAAGCTCTTTTTCAAGTTCAGTAAGTTCATGATAGTGAGTTGCAAATATTGTTTTTGCACCTATATTATTATGAATATATTCTGTAATAGCTGTTGCTATTGAAATACCATCATAGGTTGAAGTTCCTCTACCAATTTCATCTAAGACTATAAAAGATTTATTTGTTGCATTATTTAAAATGCTTGCAACCTCTGTCATTTCTAACATAAAGGTAGATTGTCCTGTAAGTAAATCATCACTTGCTCCAACTCTTGTAAAAATTTTATCTACAATAGGAATTTTAGCATAATCTGCTGCTACATAGCTTCCTATATGTGCCATTATTATATTCAAAGCTACTTGCTTCATATAGGTAGATTTCCCAGACATATTAGGACCTGTTAAAATAATTAAATTATTTTTATCATCTAAAACAATATCATTTTTAACATAAGTTCCACTAGCAATTAAAGTTTCAACTATTGGATGTCTACCTCCCTTAATTTCTAAAATATTTTCTTCACTTATTTCTGGTTTAACATAAGAATTTTTAGTTGCTATATGAGCAAAATTTGAAACTATATCTAAATTTGCTATCTTATTTGCCAATTTATATAAACTGTCTATATGCTCTTTAATCTCAGAAGTGAGTTGTTTAAATAATTCATACTCTAAGGCTTCTATCTTGCTTTTAGCTGTGATAACTTTTTCTTCATATTCTTTTAAATCAGGAACTATATATCTTTCACTATTTACAAGTGTTTGTTTTCTAATATAATCTTCTGGAACTAAATGCTCATTTGCCTTAGTAACCTCAATAAAATATCCAAACACTTTATTGTATTTAATTTTTAAACCTTTTATACCTGTTCTTTCTCTTTCTCTTTGCTCTATTTCAAGTATAAAATCTTTTCCTAATTTAGATATTTTCCTAAGCTCATCCAACTCTGAATTATATCCATCTTTTATAATTCCACCTTCCCTAACTGAAAAAGGTGCTTCAGTATCAATAATCAATTCTATTTTATTATATATATCTAAAAGGAGTTTTACATCTATATCTAAAATATTTTTTATTTCTTGATGTTCTTTTAAAAGCCTATAAGTCTCTAATGATTTTCTTATAGAGTCCTTTAATGATAGCAAGTCTTTCCCATTTTCCGTACCATAAATTATTTTTCCTGCTATTCTTTCAATATCATAAATATCTTTTAAATATTCTCTTACATTTTCTCTTAAAAGTACATCATTATAGAAATAGTCTACATAAAATTGCCTTTGCCTTATTTTTTCAATATCTAAAAAAGGATTTTTTATAATTTTTTTTAGTTCTCTACTTCCAACAGAAGTTACACAATCATCTAAAACTCCTAATAAAGTTCCTTTGGCTTCTTCATTTTTTTTAGGTACTAAATTTAAATTATTTTGTGTACTTATATTTAATTCCATTATATTGTCAATATTTTTATATTCTATCTTGCTAAAAGGTAATTCATTTCCCTTTTGTAATTCATCAATATAATGTAAAAGATTTGCAGCGGCTGAAATTGCTAAATCTTTTGATCTTAGAGAAAATACATCAATAGATATAATATCAAAATATGAAGTTAAATAGCTCTCAGCTTTTTTTACATTGGCAACCTTTGTAAATTTAACTCCTGTAAAAGATATTCTTTCTTCTAATAACTTTATATATTCAGAATATGTTTTTTCATCAAGTAAAATTTCACTTGCCTGTATTTTATTTATTTCTGCTAATGCTTTTTCAAAGAAATTTTTTCCTTTTATTTCAAAAACTGAAAATTCTCCTGTTGTTATATCAGCATAAGCTATTGCAGCTACATTTTCTGTTGTATTTATTTTTATACAGGCAATATAATTATTATTATTTTTATCTAAAAAATCTACATCAATTATTGTCCCAGGAGTTATGACTCTTGTTACCTCTCTTTTCACAATTCCTGTTGCAGATTTAGGATCTTCCACTTGATCACAAATAGCAATACTATAACCTTTTTCAACCAATTTTGCTATGTATGATGCCACTGAATGATATGGAACTCCTGCTAAGGGAACATCTTGCCCTTTTTCCTTATTTCTTTTTGTAAGAGTAAGTCCTAATTCTTTTGAAGCTATTTTAGCATCTTCAAAAAACATTTCATAGAAATCTCCTAATCTATACATTAAGATTTCATTTGGGTATTCCTCTTTTATTTTTTTATATTGTTGCATCAAAGGTGTGTCTGCTGACATTTTTATACCTCTCAATTTTATTTTTCTATTATTTATTTTATATAATTATAGTCCTTGACTATAACTTATATATTTTAACACATATATTGGAAAAATTACATTATTTTATTTAGAAAAATAAATTTAGTAAAGCATTTCTTCTAATATTTTTATAATTTCATCATAATCACTTATAGTATTTATTTTTCTTTTTGCTTCTGCACAATTTTCTATACCCTTTAAATACCAAGAAATATGCTTTCTTATATCAAAAATAAATTTATTATCATTATCAACTCTTGTCCTTTTTAAATGTTCTATTGCCATATTAATTTTATCTTCTTTTGTAGTTGGAGTTTTTATTTCTCCATATTTTAAAATTTCTCTAATATCTCTAATAAGCCAAGGATTTCCAAAAATTCCTCTTGCTAACATAACACCATCAACATTAGAATAAGATATTTTTTCCAAAGCATCTTTTCCTGTAAAAATATCTCCATTACCTATAACTGGTATAGAAATATTATCTTTAACCTCTTTAATATATTTCCAATCTGCTTTTCCTGAATATAATTGTTCCCTTGTCCTTCCATGTACAGTGATATGATCGCAACCTATTTCTTCTGCTATTTTTCCAATTTGAATATAATTTTCAGGTTCTTTATATCCTATTCTAATTTTTATAGAAAGTTTTGTGTCATCATTTAAAATTGATTTTATTTCGGATAATATTCTTTTTATTTTTTCTGGTTCTCTAAGCAAAGCTGCTCCATATCCACAATTTACAATTTTTTTCATAGGACAACCACAATTTAAATTAATATGCTTTACTCCTAAATTTTCTATATACTTAACACTAGCTTTTATTTTAGCAATATCTTCTCCAAAAATTTGAACTGCATTGCCCTCTCTTAATTTTAAAATTTTTGAGATAGTCTTATCATTTAAAACTGAAAGTGCATTTACACTTACCATCTCTGTAAATATTAAATCAGGTTTAAAATCCTCAAGTATTCCCCTAAATGTATAATCTGTTACTCCTGCAATAGGAGCTATATAAATTTTTTTCATATTTTTTCTCCAATCTTAAATATTTTTAAATTTTAGCATATTATTTTATATTAGAAAAGTGTATAATACATTTAAGAATAAATTTTAATTGAAGGTGAATTTTATGAAAAATAAATTATTCAATATTATATTATTTATTTTTTTATTAAATAGTTTTCCTGTTTTTCCATTAGACGATAATATTATTAAAGAAGTTAATCCTATTGAGTCTATACATTCTGATGAAAAAGATTCTGTTTCTTCTGATACTATTGATAAAGAAAATATTATTTCTGAAAATTCTTTATCAGAAGAAAGTATTTTGGAAGCTCCAAGAAAAGATTATACTTCTGATGAATTAAAAGCTACAAATATAATAAGCACAAATAAAGATTTAAAAAATAATAAAAAAGAGGAAGACAATAGAGAAGATAAGTTTGAAGAAATTACTGATAGAACAAATAGAATAACAGCCTTAGGCTCTGCTATGGGGGCTGTTGATTTAAGTAAAACTCCTACTAAAAAATTTAGAGTAGGGGCTGGAGTTGGACATTCAGCTAATAATCAAGCTGTCGCTGTGGGAATTGGTTATGCTCCAACAGAAAGATTAAGATTCAATACAAAAATATCCACTACAACAACTTCAAACAAATCTAGTGGTATTTCTGTTGGTGCTTCCTATGATTTAGATTGGTAATAAAAAAGCTATTACATTTTATTTATTTGTAATAGCTTCATTTCATTTATTTTATAGACCTATTAGATTTCCTGCTCCACCTAAAATAGCAGATACTAACTCATTTGGATTTGTTATTTTCCATTCACCTTCAACTTTTTGCATTTTTACATTTACATCATTTTCAACATACTCTACATTTTTATCATTTAGTACATTTGTAAAATATTCAACAGAAAATTTATTGAATTCTTCTTGTTTATCAGCTGGTATATTTTCTCCATACTTTTTTGTTACAGCTGCAACATACTCATTTACATATTTACCTAAATTTATTGCTTTTATAGTTACATTTAATTCTGAATTTTTCCCTTTTTCTTCAACTTTATTTACTTTAAATGTAGCTTTACTGATAATTTCTGCCATTTTTTTTGAGCCTTCATCAGCACTTTTCATTTTTTCAGTTAACACTGAATCAAATTCCTTAAATCTTTCCTCAAAAGCCTTTTGTGAATCTGGTTTTCCACAAGCTACTAACATAAATAATGCAAAACTTAACAATAGATAATGTAAAATTTTTTTCATTTTATTTTCTCCTCCTTAAAATCTAGTAATATTAATATGTAAATACAAATTTTAAAGTAATTGTTAAAAATTAATTTTGTGGTCCTTTTATAAATTCTTCTAAACCACCAAATATACCAACTACAATATCATCTGTATTTATTACTTTCCATTCCCCATTGATTTTTTCCATGTACACTTTTACATTTGTTTCTTTGTATTCTAATTCTTTCTTTGATAAATCAGAAAAATAATCAACAGTTGCCTTAGAAAATGCTTCTTCACCCATATTAGAATCTATCAATGGTTTTAAAGATGCCATAAATTCAGTTAAATACTTTGTTAAATCCACTGCCTTTATAGTTACATCAAGTTCAGATTGATTTCCATTTTCTTCAACTTTATTAACCTTATATGTAGCTTTTTCCAAAATTTTTGCCATCATTTTTGTAGCTTCATTATCGCCTTCACTCATTTTTTTACTTATATCAGTCATTGTTTCTTTGAAGCCTTTTTCAAAGGCTTTTTGTGAATCTGGCTTTCCACAAGCTACTAACATCAATAATGCAAAACTTAATAATATATAACGAAAAATTTTCTTCATACAACAATTCCTCCTTAAAACTTTACCATATACTAACATAAATTTAAGAAATTTTAAAGTAAGATATTATTTATTTTTAAACCACTATTTTTTTCAAATTTTTCAATAGACATTTCCTGTAAAAATTCCCCTAAACCTAAAATTTTAGAAAGTTTTAAATATGAATTAGTAAGATGAATAGGATTTAAAAATAGCTCATTTCCTTTCTTTTCCATAAAAATCATAGGGTTTGAAATAGCCTTATTAGCATAAATCATAGGAACAAAAAACTTTCCATTTGAACCTAATAAATACTGAAAATACCTTATAATACAAAGACAAATATAACAAAGAGTAAAATGTCCATGAAGATGTTTTTCAGAAAACTCTACATCTGTTATTTTAAATTTATCTTCTATGTTCCATGTATGTTGAAAAATATTAGATATCTCATGAGGCTCTATAAGTTCTTCATCAGTCATCAGATAAATATAACCACTTCTTCCATTTTTTTCCATATAATCTTTAAAGGCTCTTTTCTTTGACCAATAGATATAAAGTTTTAAGTTATTATCAATATTTATAATCTTATTTTTTTCAAGTATTTCATTTGTCTTTATATCTTTTTCTACAATTTTCCACTTTGTTTCTTTTAAAATTTCTTTTTGTATTTCTGAGTTTAAATTTTCAAATAAAATGGAACTTATAAAATTTCTTTTTTGAATTCTATTTTCTTGTGTAGAGACCAATACAAATTTAGAAATTTTAAGTGTTTTCTCTATTTCTTCCAGTTCTTTTTCTGAAAATTTTTCTTTGATGAATAATCTATAAGAAAGAGGAATACCATAAGAATCAAAAAATAATGCCATTTCAAAATTTAGTATTTCACTTTCTCCTTGAATATCTGAAACTGGCAATCCATATAAAACTTTCCAATATGAATTATATTTATAACTACTTACATAATAATAAGCTAAATCTTTTTCTCTTCTAGTTTTTTTTTCAAAAAAATTATTAAAACACTCTATTAAATCTTTTTCTTTTTTTTCAAGTTCTAATAAAGTTTCATAGAAATCTGAATGAGTAATAGATTCTAAATTAAGAAATGGTGTTTTTCTATTCTCCAAAAAAGTAGAGTAAGAACTTCCCAATCTATATACAACAAGAGAAAACAAAGTTTTTGAAAGTGCTTCTCCTAGTACCTCTTCTAAATCTATTTCTTTCCACAATGAATACACTAAACTATGTCCAAAACGAAAAAGTATGTTTTTAGATGTATTTTTCTTTCTTTCATCT
>ERZ773008.2628-NODE-2628-length-11609-cov-3.527956_pt1 | contig 11609 bp, 9 predicted proteins | sample MGYA00580664_ERZ773008 | MGnify/ENA primary metagenome ERZ773008 (study PRJEB29015, sample SAMEA2738016) | human oral metagenome | biome: human oral; feature: human-associated habitat; material: dental | place: China | collected 2048 ... | reverse complement strand
GCTCTTTTGTTGTCGTGCATAGGTGCCGCGGTGAAGGGGGATGTCCCGGTGCGGCGTGGGCTTAGTCTGCGTGGGGTTGCGTGGCCCTGTCCAGATGCCCTGTGTGTCGTGCTGTTGCGGCATCAAAAATCTTTGAGAGCACCAATCTTTGAAGGGGCTAATCTTTGAAAGCGCCGTATCCTTCGTTGAGAAGGTTTTCCCTCGAGGAGGGGCTCCTCAGAATGAGGGGCTTGGGGGTTGCGGCTTAGCCTGCAATGTTAGCGTGCAGTGCCGCCCTGCGATTCTTCCTCGCGACGTGCCAAAGTGCAGTCCGGGCAGTAACCGGTCACTTCAACCACGTGCTCCAGCTCCGAGAAGCCGTGCTGCTTGCCCATCGCCAGTGCCCAATCCTCAAGGGCGGGTGCTTCCAGCTCAATGGCGGTGCCGCATCGGCGGCAGAGCAGGTGGTGGTGGTGATCTTTCACCCGGCAATGGCGGTACAGGGTCTCACCCTCAATACCCTTGACCGAGTCCAGCTCACCGGCGTTAGCCAGCGACTGCAGCACACGGTAGGTGGTTGCGAGAGAGACCTGTTCCTTGCGGTTCGCGAGGATCAGGTGCAGATCCTGTGCTGAGATGAAATCGCCGAGTTCTTCCATGGTCGCCTTGATGATGCGACGCTGGCGGGTATTTCGGGCTTCGGCGGGCTTCGTAATTCTCCGTACGGGAATATGAGTGTCCATTGCTGAACCTTTCGGGGTGGAGATCCGCCCCATTGTGTGGTCGATCTTGTCTTACGACTTTACACTAGAGGCGTTCAAAAGGTGGTTGATTTGCGCTTTATCTCAAAAATTGAAGTCACCAACAGGCACGAATGAGGGTTAACGGTAGACTAAAACTATGAAAATGACGAAGTACACCCACTCATGTATCCGCCTTGAGAATGAGGGGCGCACCCTCGTTCTTGACCCCGGCAACTTTGCCGCTGAAGGCGAGCATGCCACCGCGCTGGAAGGCGCCGATTACCTGTTCGTGACCCACGCGCATCCGGATCATTTTGATGGCCCGTCGGTGCTGCCGCTGATTGCTCAGCGCGCCGAGTCGCAGACCCCGTTGAAGATTTGGGCTCCCGAGGCTGTCGCCCAGGTCATTAAGGAGGCTGTGCCCGCCGCCGAGGTCACCGTCGTTTCCTCTGATTCTGAGTTCAGTATCCCCGGTTTTGAGGTGAAGACCTACGGCGGTCAGCACGCCCTGATTCACCCGCTGATTCAGACCATCGCCAATGTTGGTTACCTGATTAACGGTGCCGTGTACCACCCGGGTGATTCGCTGGTGGTTCCTCACCGCGTGCGTGCGAATACCGTCCTGGTGCCGATTCACGCGCCCTGGTCGAAGGTTCAGGAAGTCATCGATTTTGTGATTGCGACCGGCGCTCAGCGTGTGGTTCCGATTCACAACGGCATGATTAACCAGAACGGCACCGGCATTATTGAGGGCCTGGTGACGAACTTCGGCGCGAAGTACGGCACCGAGCTGAAGCACCTGAACCCCGGCGAGAGCATTGAGGTTGAGGCGTAAGCCTGACCGTTGAGCTTCAACCGCGCCGATGACGGCGCATGAAGGAGAGTATTGTGAGCACGATTTTTACCAAGATTATTGACGGTGAGATTCCCGGCCGCTTCGTCTGGAAGGACGAGCACTGCGTCGCCTTCCTGGATATCATGCCTCTGTCGGAAGGCCACCTGCTACTCGTTCCCCGCGCTGAGGTCGACCGCTGGCCCGACCTGCCGGCTGAGCTGGCAGCGCACCTGTTCGCTGTGGCGCACAAGATTTCTGGTGCCCTGGACCAGGCCTTTGATAAGGACCGTGTGGCTCTGATGATTGCGGGCTTCGACGTTCCGCACACTCACATCCACCTGTTCCCGGCTGACGGCATGGCTGATTACGATCCCGCTAACGCAAAGAAGGACGCGACCGCCGAAGAGCTGGATGCGGCCGCTGAGAAGGTGCGTGCCGCCCTGCGCGAGCGCGGCCACGGCGAGTTCGTGCCCGAGGCGTAAGCGCCGTTTGTAGCGCGCGTATCAACACGAAGGAGCCGCCCTCTACAGATTTGTAGAGGGCGGCTCCTTCGTTGCTAGCTATATCCCGTTGCTATATCCCGGCGGGGTGAAGCTTAGTGCTTCTCAGCCTTGGAGATCTGATCAGCCAGGTCCTCGGGGGAGAGGTTAGCGGAGGAGAACTCGGGGGTCAGCGGCAGGTGCAGCTGCAGGCCGGTACCGGGGCAAATCTCGACCTTTGCGGAGCGCAGCTTGAAGTCGACCACGTGGCCGCCCTGAACGCGCTCATCGTCGATGAAGTGGGCGTGGCAGCCGGGCACCGAAATGCCCTGCTCGTAGATGGGGGTACGGAAGCCAACGATCGTGCCGGTCACGTTGTCGAACTGGACGATGTCTTCGTTCTCGGTGGCGGCAACCATCTTCGGGTAGGGCTTCTCCTGCTTGATGACAGTGCGGGTGCGGACCCACTCGAACTCGCCGTAAATCTTGATGGCGTACATGTAGTTCTTGGAGACGGTGAAGTCATCCAGAATCTGCGAGGCAGACTTGCGCAGCAGGTTCTGCGGCAGTTCGCGCTTAATCATGGGGACGAAGTTGGTGACCACGGCGTAGGGGGTCTGCTGGCGCAGGTCGGGCAGGGATACGGAGCCGTCGTGGCGCACCTGGTAGCAGACGCCGTCGAGGACGACCATTTCGCCGTCGAGGCCGTTGAAGGTACCCACACCGAAGTTGCCGTGGCTCAGGAGCTCACCGATGGTCATCTCGCCATCGTAGATGCCGTCCAGCAGCTGGGACATGAGGCCGGTCTGAAAAACTTCGTTACGGAAAACAGTTTCACCGTTTAGGATGGTCGGCTGATATGCCATGAGATTTCTCCTCGTTACAGTGGATGCGGCGTCAGACGGGTCGGTCGGTCATCGGCGATACTCGCCCCAGCAGATGCTGAAAGTATGAGGGGCGGTGGGGAGAACACGGTGTTCGATGTCGTTTCTCGCGGAATTCGTAGGTGCCGCCGGCCGGGCGCACGCACTTTCATTGTACGCCCGTCTCTGAACATATACCTACCGGTCAGCGTGCCAGCATCTTATGATGTGACCTCTAGAATTCTGAAAACAGTCAACTGCACGAGGGCATAAAAATAGACTGGCGTTCCCTCCGGTTGCACGACAAAAAGGGAAGGAACGCCAGCATCAACAGCTTAGCCCTTAGAGCCGCTCTAAGCGCAACTAAGACACACGAGGCTCACCGAGGCAGAAAAATATTAGACACGAACCGTCACCAAACGTAGCCCGGTGAACCTGCCACCCCGCAGAAACCCGCGAAACCCCTCCGCAGACCCCGCAGAACCCCTCCGCAGAAACTTCTCAGAGCACACAACAACGGCCTATACGCTCCCCAAGGAACGTATAGGCCGTTGCCTGTTTTCAGATTAGACGCCGTAGTACAGCTGGTACTCAAGCGGGTGCGGAACCAGCGAGAGCGGCTCCAGCTCGTTCTTACGCTTGTAGTCAATCCACGCCTGAATCAGGTCCTCGGTGAAGACGCCACCCTCGAGCAGGAAGTCGTGGTCAGCCTCCAGAGCAGCCAGCGCCTCTTCCAGGTTAGCCGGAGCCTTCTTGATGCCCTTAGCCTCTTCAGCGGGCAGCTCGTACAGGTCCTTATCGATCGGTGCCGGCGGCTCAATGCGGTTACGGATACCGTCCAGGCCAGCCATCAGCTGAGCAGCGAATGCGAAGTAGGGGTTAGCGGAGGGGTCCGGTGCGCGGAACTCCAGGCGCTTAGCCTTCGGGTTGGTGCCGGTAATCGGGATGCGGATACCTGCGGAACGGTTACCCTGCGAGTACACCATGTTGACGGGAGCCTCGTAGCCGGGAACCAGACGCTTGTACGAGTTCACGGTCGGGTTGGTGAACGCCAGAACAGCGGAGGAGTGCTCAATCAGACCGCCAATGTACCAGCGTGCGGTGTCAGAGAGGTTAGCGTAGCCGCGCTCATCGTAGAAGAGGGGCTCGCCGTCCTGCCACAGCGACTGGTGGCAGTGCATACCGGAGCCGTTGTCACCGAACACGGGCTTAGGCATGAAGGTCACGGACTTGCCCCATGCGTCTGCGGTGCCCTTGATGACGTACTTGAACTTAAGCAGGTCGTCCGCTGCCTTGGTGAGGGTGTCGAACTTGTAGTTGATTTCTGCCTGGCCGGCTGCGCCCACCTCGTGGTGGCTACGCTCAACCTCAAGGCCAACCTCGTCCATTGCTACGCACATTGCGTCACGCAGGTCAGCCTGCTTGTCGACGGGGGAGACGGGGAAGTAGCCGCCCTTGACGGGGGTCTTGTTGCCCAGGTTGCCGCCCTCTTCCTTGCGGCCGGTGTTCCAGGGAGCCTCATCGGAGTCGATCTTGAAGAACACAGAGTTCGGCTCGACCTGGTAGCGGACGTCCTCGAAGACGAAGAATTCAGCCTCGGACGCGAAGAACGCGGTGTCTGCAATGCCGGTGGACTGCAGGTAAGCCTCAGCGCGCTCAGCGACGCCGCGGGGGTCACGGTGGTAGGGCTCGCCGGTGCGGGGGTTCACGATGGAGCAGATGATGACCAGGGTCTTCTCAATGCGGAAGGGGTCAACGTACGCGGACTGAACATCGGGGATCAGCTGCATGTCAGACTCTGCAATGCCCTGGAAGCCGCGAATGGAGGAGCCGTCAAAAAGCTGGCCGTTGACGAAGAAATCGTCATCAATCGCCCTAGCGGGCAGGTTGAAGTGCTGCTGCACGCCGGGCATGTCGGTGAATCGGATATCAACGAAGACTACTTCTTCGTTCTTGATAAAGTCGAGAACTTCCTGGGGGCTGGTAAACATGAGGACTGCTCCTTGTTTGACTGACCGTGAAGGAGGGTATCTTCCCCCATCGCATTCAGTCTGTGGTTTAGTTTTTGGCCGCGGGTAAAACCCTGTGACATATCAAGCATAGTGGTTATTTTTTGCGCGTGCGTGACTATCGTGTTTCGGTAATGTTACAAATCCTGGAAAGGAGTTACATCTATGTTGCCTTATGAAACACCGCAGAGAATCTAACGCCCTCCAGCAAAGCCAGCAGCAATGCCGGCAGCAGAGTAATAACCGGGTGTAACAAAAGGCTCCAACTCTCCCCACTTGGGGAAGAGCCGGAGCCTTCAAAACCCTATCTCAGCGCCTCGTTTAGCGGCCTCGCATCGCACGACGGTCCGGGCGAGCACGCATCGGGTCAACGCCCTTAGGAACAGCGTTCATCGGGTTACGCATAGTGTTCAGGGTGCTCAGGCGACCAGAAATAGCCTGCATTTCCTGCTGAGTCAGAGCCTTCGGAAGCTTGTTCATCGTCTTCACAACGTCCTTGAGCTCAACCTGACCCTCTTCGTGACCGGTCTCAATCACGTGAACCGGAACGCCGGGAGCCACACGGTTCAGGTGCTTCTTCTCGGTGTTCACCAGGGAAGTCACGCGGCTATGAGGGCCCTCGGTCACCAGCACAATACCGGGACGGCCCAGCGCACGGAAGACCAGATCCTGGTGGCGGTTCGCAGCAACGGGCTGCTCCTCAACAATCCAACCGCGGCGCACCGAGTTCATCGCCGCACCACTACGACCGGGCTGGTTCTCAATCTGAGCAAAAGCCGCAGTCTGCGCGCGGCGACCCAGCAGAAGCATCGCCACGATAGCGGCAACGCCCAGACCCAGAATCAGGAAAGTAATCCAGTTACCCAGAGCAATACCGATGAGGAGGAAAACCAAAAGGGTACCCAGAGCCGACAGACTCAGAATCCAACCGATATTCGGGTCGGACTTCTTGGTCATCTGGTAGACCTGCTTCATCTGGGCGAAAGTGCCCGGAGTGCGTTCCTTCTTCTTTTTCTTCTCTTCGCGCTTATCTGCCACGATTCTTCCTCGGCTGGTTCTTCCGCGGCCCCGAGAAGCGCCTCAAACGCTCACGGAACCATAGTGACGTAACGATGCAGTGTATGCCTGCAATTTTTCTAGTTTACCCTACCCGCACAAGGGGCGGGGTATAAGGGGAGGCTCCCCGAACACCGGATGAACACCGGGTTCGAGGAGCCTCAACGCTCTCAGAAAGATTCTGAAAAGGCTTAGTAGCCCGCAGCCACCAGGGAGGAGGCTTCCTGCAGGGCTGCGCCCTCACCCTCAATGTGGGCAAGGTTCTCAGGAATCGGGTAGCCGTTCTTACGCATTGCACGAGCCCACAGGCGACCTGCACGGTACGAAGAACGAACCATCGGGCCCGCCATAACGCCAGCGAAACCAATCTCCTCAGCCATGTTCGCGAAGTCCACGAACTGCTGCGGCTTCACCCAACGCTCAATCGGGTGGAAGAGCGGGCCGGGGCGCAGGTACTGGGTGAGGGTAATGATGTCACAGCCAGCATCGTGCAAATCGCACAGCGCCTCGTAAATCTCCTCATCGGTCTCGCCCATACCCAGAATCAGGTTGGACTTGGTGACCATGCCGCCTTCCTTAGCCTGGGTAATAACATCCAGAGAACGCTCGTAACGGAACGCCGGGCGAATCTGACGGAAGATGCGGGGGACGGTCTCCAGGTTGTGCGCAAACACCTCAGGCTTAGCGTCAATCACCTTCTGAACATGCTCGGGAACACCCTTGAAGTCGGGGACGAGCATCTCAACGCCGGTGTTCGGGCACATCTTGTGAATCTGGCGGGTAGTCTCTGCGTACAGCCACGCACCGCCGTCTTCCAAATCGTCACGAGCAACACCGGTCACGGTTGCGTAACGCAGACCCATGACCTTCACGTTCTTAGCAACCTTGAACGGCTCAGCGTAATCAACAGCAACGGGCTTACCGGTCGCAATATTGCAGAAATCGCAACGACGGGTGCACTCGGAGCCACCAATCAGGTAGGTTGCCTCACGGTCTTCCCAGCACTCGTAAATATTGGGGCAGCCGGCCTCTTCACACACGGTGTGCAGACCCTGACCGCGAGCCAGCTCGCGCATCTCGTTGTATTCGGGGCCAACAATAGCCTTGGTCTTAATCCAGTGAGGCTTCTTCTCAATGGGAACCTCAGCGTTGCGGGCCTCCACACGCAGTAGCTTGCGTCCTTCAGGTGCGGTGCTCAAAAGTCTTCTCCTTGGTCTCGGTGTGCCCTCTGTGCAGGTGGGCCACCTTCTATATTACGCCCGCTCAGGCGTAGGTGAAACTGGTTTTCGTATATGACAAACAAAGCCGGACGCGTTACGTACACGGCCCGTTCGATGCTTCTTGGCTGCGTCTAACCCTGTGTTTAGTTCTGCGCCGCGACGGGCTCGAAGGACTCCGCCAGACGGTCCTGATACTTCAGAAGCTCCGCCTCCAGCGGCTCCAGAATATCGGCGGGGGTGACGGTGCGGCCCAGTTGCTCCGAAATAGTGGTCACACCGGCATCGCTAATACCGCAGGGAATGAACTGCTGGAACGGCGCGGTGTCGTTGCAGCAGTTAATCGCGAAGCCGTGCATGGTGGTGTTACGCGAAACGCGCATGCCCAGCGCTGCGATCTTCTTGTCCTGGGTGATGCCGTCGCCCAGAATCCACACGCCGCTACGGCCCTCAACGCGCTCGCCCTTAATGCCCAGACCAGCCAGGACGTTAATGATGATCTCCTCAATGATGCGCACATACGCCACCACGTCAATGGGTTCGGGCAGACGCAGAATCGGGTAGCCGGTCAGCTGGCCGGGGCCGTGCCAGGTCAGCTTGCCGCCGCGGTCAATCTTGACGACGGGGGTGGACTTGTCTGCGGGGTACTCGTGGTCTTCGGTGCGTTTACCGGCGGTAATCACTGCCTCGTGTTCGAGTAGAAGAATCGTATTCTGGCGGGTGCGGTTAGCCACCTCATCGTGGATGCGGTACTGCTTGTCCAGGCACTCAACATAGTTCACATAGTTCGGGGCGAAGCCCACGCGTTCAATCGTCACAGACATACTTTCTACCTTAGTACTGCTAGTGGAGGGAAGAAAATTAGGGCGCCCTGAATCACGTGATGAGCGAACACGTCGGAATATTACGTGAGGGTGTGCTCGGGGGTAGGAAGGAAGAGTGGGTAGGTAAATGCCTGAATTTATCCGTGGGATTCTTTGGGGGCGTTTGAAGTATTTTAATGTGCCTAAATATATTATTTGATGCAGTTTGATAACATAATGGTATGAGAAGCAAAGAAGCACACGTTCTAGAAAGCATTGCCAACCCGGCTCTACCCACCCTGCAGATCGTCGAGTACCGGGGTGAAACCACCGAGAACGCGCCCTCCGTAACCTCCGCGCACCCCGCGCACCCCCTGCATTCGGGACGCTACACCCTGCGCACCATTCCCCGCTCTGCCCAACCTGCCCAGTCTGCGCAGTCTGCCCCGCCGGTTCCTAGCGCACCTACCCTGCGGGCGGCAACCAACGGGTACGGATTCGAGGAAAACACGGATGCATCCGCTCAGGGGCACGCCCAGACCCCGCAGGTAGCCGCCGCCCTGCGTAACGCGCCCGGACTCGCCAAGCTCCACGCTGTTACTGATGAAAGCGCCGATTGGCTGTGCCTCTGGTACGAGCCCCTCGACGCGGGCACCCTCGACAAGCTCCTGCGCGCTCGCACCCTGACACCCGCCGAAATCATGACCCTGGCGCGAACCCTGCACCGAGCGCTCGGTAGCCTAACAAAGGTAGGGGAGGGGTGCGCCGAACTCAGCGCCGAATATATTGGCCTGAGCGCCGCCGGAGTGCCCAAACTCCTGCTGCCTGATGCCGTTTATCGTGAAGCGGCTGCCCTAGAGGCGGAACAGCTCACCGCCGCCTGGGGCAATTACGCACGCTCCGCGGCCGCCCTGCTTTGGCAAGCAGCCTGCGGGCACGCACCGGAACCCTCCGCCGCCCGCGTACCCCTCTCACTGCGCATGGTTTCAGCGGGTATGGGAGCCACCGGCACCGCAACCGAAGGGGCACCCAGCAGCGAGTGGATTGAACGCCTCGGCAGAGCCCTCGAATACCTGCTGGACGCACCCGCCCAGGAGGCGGCGCTCGCCGGACTGGGCTCCGTGGTCGCCCTCGCGGAGGAGGTGCCGCCTCGCCCGCTCAACGTCTACCTGAGCTGTTCAGAAAGAGCCCGCGCCCTAATTCCCGCAGCAGTGGAATCTGAACCGGTACAGAAGCTCTCAAAGGCACAGAAAGCGCAACGCTATCTAGCGGAACGTTTGCCGGGCGTGAAGAAAGCGAGCATGAAGAAAGCGGGGCGCGTAGCTACGACGGGTACATCCCGCCTGACGGTGCTACGCGGCGCGTTCACCCGCCCCACTGCGCGGCTGGGACTGGCCTCGCGGCTGGGACTGGCCTCGCGGCTGGGCATCGCCGCGCTCGCGCTGGGGGCTATCGCGCTGCCGCTCGGGTTCACCCTCTACGGGCAGAACGCCCCGGCAACGGCACAGCCCGTATCCGCTCAAGCCGTGAACGCAGCGGGGGAGCAGGCACCCGACGGCACGGCAACACAGGATCAGAGCGTACAGGATAAGGCATCGCAGGGCGAGCAGATTCTGCGAGCCCTCATCGACCAGCGGAATCACGAACGGCGCATGCGAGGCGGCGCAGAGCTCACCCTAGACACCGCCGAAGAACTCAGCCGCGACAGCGAGAACATCCGCGTGATGGCGGTGGTCTCCGCACCCGGCTACCGCGCCGATAAAACCGAGCAGGAAGCCCGCAAACTCAGCGAAGAAAACGGCGTCACCCGCCAGAAAGTCATCTTCGACCTGCACCGCGGGGAGAAAGGCTGGGAGATAGCCCGCGCCGAACCCGTCCCGGCATAGCTGACACTGTAGAAGCGAGGATACAACAAAAGCGGCGGCCCCACCCACCGAAGTGGATGGAGCCGCCGCTTTTTGCTCACCGTCCGGGAAAACCCGGAGAGCTACGCTCGGTTACCCATCAGGGCACCGCCACAAGGAAACTTCCTTGAATCTTTGCAGGTCTTAGAGGCCCAGCTCAGACTCGAAGTTTGCCTCCTCCAGGCGGGTCTTGAGGGTGTGCAGGAAGCGACCAGCGTCCGCACCGTCGACCACGCGGTGATCGTAGGTGAGGGACAGGTAGCACATGGAGCGGATAGCGATAACGTCGTTACCGTCAACATCCTTAACAACCATGGGGCGCTTCACGATGGAACCGGTACCCAGAATTGCAACGTTCGGCTGGTTGATGATCGGGGTGTCGAACAGTGCACCGAAGGAACCAATGTTGGTGATGGTGAAGGTCGAACCCGACAGCTCCTCGGGGGAGATGTCGCCGGTACGTGCGCGGCCACCCAGGTCACCAATAGCCTTTGCCAGGCCAGCAATGCCCAGGTCAGAAGCGTTCTTGATGACGGGAACCAGCAGACCCTTGGGGGTGTCCACAGCAATAGCGATGTTCTCGGAGCCGTGGTAGGTGATCTGCTTGTAGTCTTCGGTCATGGAAGCGTTCAGTGCGGGGTGCTGCTGCAGAGCCTCAGCGGAAGCCTGGACGAAGAAGGGCAGGAAGGTCAGCTTAGCGCCCTCACGAGCAGCGAAGCCGTCCTTAGCCTTTGCACGCAGCTGAACGATGCGGGTCACGTCAACCTCGGTGACCTGGGTCAGCTGGGTGGAGATGTCCAGGGACTCACGCATACGCTTTGCAATAACCTGGCGGATACGTGCGGTCTTCTCGACGGTGCCACGCTTGGGGGAAACCTCGAAGGTGTGCGGTGCCTTTGCGGAACCAGCAGCCGGAGCAGCAGCTGCAGCGGGTGCAGCAGCGGCGGGAGCAGCGGAACCCTTAGCAGCGATAGCAGCCTGAACATCCTGCTTGCGGATGCGGCCACCAACACCGGTGCCCTTGACGGTGGACAGGTCGATGCCGTTGTCCTTAGCGAGCTTACGAACCAGCGGGGTCACGTATGCTTCGCCCTCAGCAGCTGCCGGAGCGGCAGGTGCAGCGGGAGCTGCAGGAGCTGCAGGAGCTGCAGCGGGTGCTGCCGGAGCTGCGGGAGCCTCAGCAACCGGAGCGGGAGCAGCCGGAGCAGCGGGTGCAGCAGCAGCGGAAGCGTCGCCGATGATAGCCAGAACCTGGCCAACCTCTGCGTCCTCATCCTCGGGGATGCGGATCTCGAGCAGGGTACCTGCTACGGGGGAGGGAACCTCGGTGTCAACCTTGTCGGTGGAAACCTCAACCAGGGGCTCGTCAACCTCAACCTGCTCGCCAACTTCCTTCAGCCAGCGGGTAACGGTGCCCTCGGTGACGGACTCGCCCAGTGCGGGCAGTACGACCTCGATGCCTGCAGCAGCAGCTGCGGGAGCAGCCGGAGCAGCGGCGGGTGCTGCGGGAGCAGCAGGAGCCTCAGCAACCGGAGCGGGAGCTGCGGGAGCCTCAGCAGCTGCGGGAGCAGCCGGTGCAGCAGCGCCGGAACCGTCGCCAATGATAGCCAGAGCAGCGCCGACCTCGACGTCCTCGTCCTCGGGGACGAGAATCTGCTCAACAACGCCTGCTACGGGGGAGGGAACCTCGGTGTCAACCTTGTCGGTGGAAACCTCAACCA
>ERZ773008.2627-NODE-2627-length-11611-cov-3.460194_pt1 | contig 11611 bp, 4 predicted proteins | sample MGYA00580664_ERZ773008 | MGnify/ENA primary metagenome ERZ773008 (study PRJEB29015, sample SAMEA2738016) | human oral metagenome | biome: human oral; feature: human-associated habitat; material: dental | place: China | collected 2048 ... | reverse complement strand
TGAGTGAGTACGACGACTGGAAACAAGAAAACGACCGATGGGAAGCCTATCTCTACCCCAATGGAGTCCTACGCAATAAACTTGGTATCACCAAAGCTGCGAAATGGCACAAAATGGAACGTGACTTCGGTATTCTCCGCGCACGCGGAGGTAGTTCCCTGCAAGGTTAGGCCTAATCTCTACCTTGGCGGTATTCTCCGCGCACGCGGAGGTAGTTCCATTATGCGGCCTTTCTCGCGGTGAGGAGTCCGGTATTCTCCGCGCATGCGGAGGTAGTTCGTACTTGTGGTTGGTACTCAGGCGATAGAGGCGTCGCTGGATATCGACCTTGATGTGCTCCGCACCGAGCTTTGCCCGGCGGAGTCGCTTATTCAACGGGCCGGTCGGCTTTGGCGCCGCGACGATGCCGACCGGGCGGATCGGGTGCCTGGGTTGGCGCATAAAACTATTTCCATTGCCGCCATTGATAATCCTAAGGAGTGGCAGACCAAGCCATATTTCGCGGCGCAACTCGACCGAGTGACCGACTGGATTGCTGCACTTGATGAGGTTGATGGGAAGAAGTCACTGCGCTTTCCCGACCAAATCCAGGATTTTATCAATCAATCGTCCATGAGGCTCGCCGAATTGCTCGACATCTTGAACAACAAAGAAGACGATAATGCGAGCGGCATGGACGAGATCGCTGAGCTTATCCACAAGATCAATGCCGGTAATAATGCTCGTATTAAGTTCTCCATGAGGCTTGCCGACGATGCAACAAACACCGATTTTTTCACCATCACCAATAAGGATGAGCTCGCCGAAACCGCCACCCGGCTCATCGACCGGATCACCATTCCCGCAATCCTGCACGACCCAACCGGGACAATTCCCGGCGCCTGGACGGGAAGCATTGCGGACCTCAACAGCATCAAATGGCAGGACACCGAAGACATTCGGGAGGCGTTGCGGGCGGTCGTGGAAATCCCGGACACCAGCAGCTATAAGGTGCTGACCAGCGAGGCCACGGACATTACCAGTAGTTCATCCATTCTATGCTGCTACAAGGTGGTAGAAAATGCCAGCTCATACCCGTTAGCATTTTCAACAATCCCGACACAGCTGAATAAGCTTCAACGCACCTCCCAATTAATGGTGAAGAGCTCCTCAGTAGAAACTTTTGCATTAAGAGCACGCACAGCGTTATCAAGGTAGGCATCTGATTCATCACGGAGTTTATCGCGTTGGCGGCGGTACTCATCATCTGCGTCTTCAGCTCGGCGACGCCATCGACGTGCCTCACGGGTGTGTTCGAGCCGTTCGACAGTACTAGAGGCTTTGCGAGCAGCCTTGCTGGCGGTGGATTCTTTGGCTTGGAGGTCTCGGATCTTCGCATCAAAAGTAGCTTTAAGGTCAAGGCGCGCAGCGTCAATGAGAGCTTCTTGCTGTAGGTAGAAGGTGGCATTACGCTCTTCAACATCCTTGGCAAGTTGCTTTCGTTGAGCATTAATCGCATCACTAAAACCATCGGTATTCACGGCTTCAGGTACCACGTTGATGCAAGTAAGATCAAGAAGGTCGCGGATCTGGTCGTGGTCCATGGGCGTACCGTCATCGAAGAATCCTGCCAGCAATAAGTAGGTCTCGCGCAGATTCTGGTCACCGGCCTGCATAGTAAATGTTATGTCGTGGACAGTGAGCCGACCACTCTTGTTGCGTAGTCGCCTCGCAATGGTAGTGACGCGCCTTAAATCCTTAATCTGGAATATGAGTCGAGCCGGAGGCGTCTCGTGTGTTTTCGCAGAATGGATCACCCACTGGCATAAGTTGCTGGAATATCGATACTGGTGGGCACCTTTACGTGGTTCGGTCTTGAAAAAATACTCCCCAATGGTGATCTCTGGTGCAGGGGGTTGGGTAAGAGTGAACTGTGTAGCTGTGTCATTAAAGTTAGCTAAATCGGCTAGTTCATAGCGCGTGAGGGCGATGAGGAGCCGCTCAAAGGCATTCAAAACGGTACCAGTTTGAGCGTCGTAAGATTTAAGTTTATCGCGGACTTTCGGATCTAGATTGTCAAAAACCTTCTTACGGGTGCGTTTCATCTCTCGGTTGATCTGATCAGCATAGCGCGCTTCAAGATCAGTAAACGCGGCGTCAATCTGCTCAGCGGTAGTACACCGCTCAAGAATCGCAGCAACATTCTTCTCAAAGTCCAAACCATCCTCGATCTGTCCGAGCACTTCGTCTGAGGCCCCAAACACCGAGGTAAAGAGTTGGAACTTTTCAGTGAGTAGCTGGAGGATACGTTCCTCAGCGAGGTTACCTTTGTTTGAGAAATTCACGACAATAACGTTGTGTTTCTGTCCGAAGCGGTGCACACGACCAATTCGCTGCTCCACGCGCTGAGGGTTCCACGGAAGGTCATAGTTGACAAGCATTGAGCAGAACTGCAAGTTGATGCCTTCGGCGGCGGCTTCAGTGGCGATCATGAGGCACCCACGCTGACGGAACTCATCGACGAGGGCTTTACGACGATCAACTGCGGGAATCCCGGTGATGAGGTCGCTGCCTTTGTTCTCCTCCAACCATGTCCGATAGATCGCATTGGCTTTGGCACTAGTGTTGGTGCCATTAAACAAGACAAGCCCTTCACCCCAGCCTGCCTCTGTGAGGGAACGTGCCAGATATTCCTGGGTAACGGTGGAATCGGTGAAAATAATCGCCTTCTCAGGTGCCCCAATCTCACGGAGCTTCGCAAATCCTTGTTCAAGAGCATCAACCAGTTTCACGGCTTTCTGGTTCACAGTGATAGAACGTGCAAGTACAGCGTAATCACGGAGTTCTTGTGCCTCGTCGAGCATCTCAGCACATTGCCGATCACCGATGGATTCGGGCGAGGCAAGTGTATTATCAACTTCCTCTCGCTCATCACCAGTCAGGTCTGGATCTTCGATGAATGCTCCAGCATCGTTACGGCGTTTACCACTGCAAGCCTCGGCCTCCAGGCGATCCGCTATCTTCTCTAACGTGGAAGCCACCGCGTAGGAAGACGAACCAAGACGTTTACGAAGAATCAGTGCAGACAGGTGACGTTGCGATTTGGCAAAAGCCCACAGAAACGGCCGCTGCAGGTAAGAATTGATGAACTCATAGAGCTGGATCTCGTCCTCGCTAGGAGTAAAGGCAACAGTCAGTGGCATCCGGGTGGTAAAACGAATGTACTTATTCGCGTCCTTACGCAAGGTTCGCTTTGCGATTTGTGCAACCCTAGCTGCCAAATCATCGTTACCCACTCCATCAGGATTGTTGATGTAGCGTTCTTTGAATGTCTCCAGAGAGCGGAAATATTCGGGAGCGAACACACTCACCAAACCGTAAAGCTCTTCCAGGCGGTTTTGTAACGGAGTAGCCGTGAGCATGATGGTTTTTGTAGCACCACGACAGATCTTTGCAACGTTCGCAGCGATTTTCGTTTGACCGTTCCAATAAGAACGCAGCCGATGCGCTTCATCACACACAACCAAATCCCATTCACGCATGAGATTAAGATTCTGAGAGTTGGCGAACTCATAAGAGCAGATAAGAATTTGTTCATGTGCGCCCAAGCTGGTGAGTTCATCAAGGTTACCACGTTCCAGCAAGGATGCAGGGAGGGCAAATTTCTCGTTGAGTTCCTGCCTCCATTGCTGACGCAAAGACGAAGGCACGATGATTAAGATACGGCGTTTACGCTCAGCCCAATACTGGCTAATCACGATGCCTGCCTCAATAGTTTTCCCAAGGCCCACCTCGTCAGCCAAAATCACGCCAGAGGTAAACGGGGTCTGTAAAGCAAATAAAGCAGCATCAACCTGGTGAGGTTTTGGCTCCACCTGCGCATCAAACAACAACCCGGCTATGCGACCGACGTGGTCTGAAGCGTAGGAACGGTCAAGTTCATAAGCATAGAACTTGGCCTGATAATCGCTGAGCAAACCGGTATTTACCTCCACTCTTAGATACCCCACTGTTCAGGTACGCTGATTTTGTAGTCCACGCCGATGGCTTGAAAATGCTTGATTGCGGCGTTGATTTTCGCGTTTTCGCTTGAGCGACGTTTCGTCGAATCCAAACTACTCTTGGTCTCACGTATCAGGTAAAGGTGTTCGGTTCCGTCTTCGATCTTGATGATAGCCCAGTCCGGATTGTAGTAACCTACTGGGGTGGGAATACGAAACTTGTCGGGCAGTTTCATAAACAGTTTGATATCTTCCCGTCCATCCAGGTATTGAGCAAACTGTCGTTCCACCGCAGAGTCCAACACAACGTAGTCGAAATCGGTTTTATCCGTGTTCGTAACCTTATAGAGTTGATCAATGAACCGGTCTTTTTCCTCCAAACCGTCGGCTTGTAATTCGCGCAACTCGTAGATGGAGCCCCTGATAGGTTCGTACTGGATCCCCTCAATCAGCACTTGGGCGAGTTCAGTTTCGATACAGGAGGAGACCATTTTGATGAAGTCATTCGGGTTACCCAAAAACTCCGGGAGTTTCCCGCTGCCTAGCAGTATGTCAATGATCGTTTTGCGAGTCAGAGATGTTGCCTCTTGGAGCTGACTGACAATATCAGGCAACGGGTAGGAATCAGCGAGTTGATGGTTACGTGTACCCAAGACAGAGCCTTTTGCTCCACCACGGGTAATCTCCACACCAGTACGAGTCACTTGAATTCGGATCGGATCAACATGCGGTGCAGCCTTGATACGTGCCACGCATTTATCCACTAAGGAAGTACGGTTGAAGCTAACCCGATAGGTAGTGCGCTGGGTGATCTTCTCCCAAAATGCTTCAAACTCCGGCGTAGCGTACACCTGCTTATTGAGAGCACGGACCACGCGCTTGCGCTTGGGTTTAATCACAGCATCGATCTTGCAACCATCAACAATGTTGATGATGTCTTCTTCATAGTCCGCGTATTGACTGGGTAGGCCAAGCGTGAACCCAAGCTGTTCAGGGACCCAGGTACCCATAACCTCACCGGAATCATTGATATAGCCACGCTCACGCAAACACTCCCAAATTTCACCCGAACGGCACGAGCCTAACCTGGATTCTCTGTTATCTTCCATAACAGGTAGGTGAGCGAACTCGCTACGGCGCACAAACCCGATTGCGACACCTGCCTCCGCATACTCGTCTTGAAGCGCAGCAGCAAATGCTTGATACGATTCATTGGCCACCACTGTCAGCTGTACAAGTCCACGATCTGTGATCCGCTCACCATCCTGATTGACTGGCAGGCGTAGCCCACGCCCAATGGTCTGACGGCGTTCAGTAACTGAGGCCATATCACGCAACGTGCAGATCTGGAACACGTTTGGGTTATCCCACCCCTCACGCAGAGCAGAGTGAGAGAAGATGAACCGCACCGGTTCATCCATACTCAGCAACCGAGCTTTGTCCCGCATTATCAACTCGTAGGCATCATCATCAGCCTTCGTCTTGCCTGACGAATCCTTAAACACCATCGGCGCACCCCTACCTTTGCCTTTCATCTGGGCAAAGTAACCAGAGCGAACCTGAATAGGATCAGCAGACATGAAACGAGTAGCATCCGGGAATTTGGCAAGCTCCTCCCGGTACAACTGGTCAAACCAAGTGGCAAAATCCCCGTTCGCATCGAAATTATTCACCCCGGATCCAAGGTAGGATGCAACCTTGTCAATGAAAAACAAGGACAGTACCTTAATGCCCTTGGTGTGTACTTGAAGTTCTTTACGCATGTGCTCACGGATGGTCTCACGGATCATCTCCTTGAACACTGCTTCTTGGTTGGAGCCGATTTCTTCACCAACACGTAAGATCCCATAGTTTGAGAGCTCAATCTGCTCGGGTTGCACGCTGATTTCATTGATGCGCCAGTTGCCTGCGTAGGCTGGGTTTTCACCTGAAACACGCTCCAGGTCATCCCCTTGGACAACCTTGACCTTGCGCTTGGTATAGGAGCCATTTTTCTTCCGGCATACCAACTCCAAGTTCGCGCTAAATGATGGTTCCCTACGCACCTCCAACAGCTTCACATACGGCTTTGCAGTACTACCAAGCTCCTGGGCGTCAGCAACCACGATGGTTTTCACCAGGCCTAACTTATGGGCATCCAACGGATCAAGGCGATACACTACGTTGCGAATAGTGCGGTGGGTTGCTGAGTAGCGCAATGTACATAACGGTTCGAGGTCCGCGATAGCTGACTGTGCGAGCAAAGACTCCATATTCTGTGGTTCATCCATGATAACAATCGGGCGAGTCGCACGAAGATAATCCAGTGGCCGTAAACCAGCAAGCTTGTCTCTGGTCTGGTGGATGATGCGCGTGTTCTTATCCCCACGCAAAGAATCAATTGTCATCACCAAGAATTGCAGACTTGTAGCGGTGGCAAAGTCACGCACCTCTTCTGCCCGATCACCCGCGTACACCATGGCATCCATGTTGATTTCTGAGTACAGGTGTTGAAAATGTTCACGCATCAAGTTGACAGAGGTTTTTACCCCCTCACGAATCGCAACTGATGGCACCAAGATAATAAACTTGGTGAACCGGTAACGCTTCGCTAACTCAAAGGCAGTGCGCAGATAGACATAGGTTTTGCCCGTACCTGTTTCCATCTCAATATCGAACTGCAACCCATCTACTAACCCATCCGTGACGTCCAAACCATTGCGATCTTGAACACGGCGGAGGTTAGACAAGATCGTGTCTTCATCCAGCACCAGATTATTTCCTACAGCACCAACTTCAGTCGCAATGTCAAACTCGCCTTGACCAGAAAGTTCACGCAGGTCAATCAACGACGACTGAGCAGGAAGCAACCTGAACGACGTTACTAACTGATCCGCATCCGCTGGTTGACCGTCAAAAAGATCAACGACAGCATCAATTGCTGATACCTGATAAGGCTGGTGGGGATCAAACTGAAAACGCATCGAAACCCATACCCCTTACACAGTCCACAAGTCCACACCGTGAATGCGGCATTCTTGTACCAGGTTTGTCTTTAGCTCGTCGTCGCCGTGGAAAGCATCTTCTAGGATGACAAAGCGTTCGGGTTCGAGAGCAACGATTACTCGAAGCTGTTCCAGCGTGGGCTTGACGTGCTCGTTCAAGTAGGCGAGCATTAGCCCATTAGCTACACTGAACACTTGCAGACCAGCTACATCCATGTTCTCGACCTGCTCGGTCAGCGAGAAACCCAACTTGAGTATCACTTCGGTCAGCAGTGCCTCAGGGCGTGCAGCATCATCTGTAGACTCACCCATCTGGGTAAACAGATCAGACAGCCTATCCGCATCCACGGAAGCGTCAGCATGCCACTTTGCGAAATTCGTATCCACCAGCTTGTACGCACGGAAACCCACATCTAAAGTCTCAGCTCGGCCATCCAACATGGATGCTTCTTCCGCAAGGATCTTCGCTCCAGCACGACGAATGCGCTCACGAGAAATGTCCGCGACTGTTTCGAATCCCTGTTCACGAGCTACAGACCTTGTCGGAATCGGCTCCGGCAACTGAACAGAGATGCAGTGCCGATTTCCGCCATCTTCAGCATTGAGCTGCATGACAGCGTCGGCGGTGGTACCGGAACCCGCGAAGAAATCGAGGACGAGGTGGTTTTTGTTGGGGGAAATCAGCACTTGCAATAGCCGTTTAATCAGGCGTGTTGGCTTCGGCGTTTCAAAGATTGCTGTTGTACGAAACAATGCTCGAATCTCTTTTCGAGCTTCATCGTTATGCCCGGCAAACTCATGTGTCCACCACGTACTAGGAACAGTTCCCTGCTGCACTTCGCTTAAATATCTCTTCAGCTGTGGCGCTCCAATACCATCCTTGCCCCAGTAAATACGATTCTCATCGATATAGCTTCGGAGAGTTTCCTTAGAGAACGCCCAGCATCGCCCGGCCGGAGGATTGTAAGTACCACCTGTATTAGGGTTGGTTATCGGAAAGTCGTTTGCAGCATTATACGTACGCACTGAAAGATTATCTGTACGATAGCGTCCTCGACCATCACCATCATCATACTTGTAAGGCTTATTATTCTCGGCAGTGCGCGGAAATAAACCGCGTACAAATTCATCTGATCGACTAAATAAAATAATAAAGTCATGCATATCCGAGAAGCGTTTCGCATCATTGGCTGGAGCATATTTCTTCTGCCAGCAAATGTTTGCATAGAACATATCAGAAGAAAAAATTTCTTCCATTATCATGAGTAGCCGAGGCAATTCATCATCATCGATACTGACAGCAATAACCCCATCCTCCCGCAGCAAATTCCTCGCCAGCTTTAGCCGCGGGTACATCATGTTAAGCCAGTTCGAATGGAAACGTCCTAATGACTCGGTGTTAGTAGAGAGTTTGCCATCATCATCACGCTGACCGGTGATGTCTAGATAAGTCCCAATAGGATCAGTGTAATCGTCCTCATACACGAAGTCGTTCCCCGTGTTGTATGGCGGATCGATGTAGATCATCTTGATCTGCCCGTAGTAATGCTTCTGAAGGATCTTCAGGACTTCGAGGTTATCGCCTTCAATGACTACATTCTGTGTGGTATCCCAATGCACCGAGTTCTCACGGTCGGGTGTAAGCGTAGCCGTAGTTGGAGTCTGAGCTGCCCTGATCGCCTGTGTCTTACCTGGCCAAAATAAGCCGAAACGCTCCCCCCCCCCCCCCGCAGCATCGGCGCCAAGAAGCGTTTGCAGAGTTACAAGGTCAATTTTGCCATCGGCAATCACTTCAGGAAATAACGATGCGAGCTTCTGAGCGGCCTCACTCTGGAAGTCAGGTGAGCTGGCGGGAACTTCACTGATTAAGTCACTCATGAGTTTTCTCCGTTAGTTCTATTGGCTGGGATTGAGGCATTGTCTCAAGTGCGAGACATCAGAAGCAAGTCAGGTGGCGACTCTCCATGGGCCATATTGTAATGCTAGATCCGCCGAATGGTCTCGAAGTCGGATAGCCCCTGGTTTTTCGTTGAGGTCTCCAAACGTATAGATCACGGTAGGTTCGTTCACGTTGGTGCATAGCTGCCATGAGTTGGAGCAGGGGTTCAATATTCGGATGACAGGCCCGCAGTCACGTCCACTGTTTGATATGGATGGGTTGTTATTGACTTCGCGGGTTCCGCAGGATGATGAGCCGGAGTTAGATGAGGAAGACACGGAGGATGCGGCGTAGCATCAGGCCTAGTGCTAGGCGCTTTAGGCGTCGTAAAGCGGGAAACGTAGAAACCCGCCCCACCACGGTTACCCAGGTGGGGCGGGTTGTGCAGACCAGAAATTGCGGATTCTTGGCTGACTACATGTCGAATGCTTCGTCCAGCGGGACGGAGGCACCCGTGAAGTCACCGTACCCATCGTCACCATAGATGGCGTCACCGTAGGTGGGGATGGAGTACGCGGCATTGCGGGCAGCCTCGGTGGGCTTCACCGCAATATTGCGATACCGGGCGATGCCGGTGCCGGCCGGAATGAGCTTACCAATAATCACGTTCTCTTTCAGGCCAATCAGCTTGTCGGAGCGCTTATTGATGGCTGCGTCGGTGAGCACGCGGGTGGTTTCCTGGAAGGATGCGGCCGACAGCCAGGACTCGGTGGCCAGGGAGGCCTTCGTGATGCCCATGATTTCGGAGCGCAGCTCGGCAGCCCGACCACCGGCCTTGATGGCCTCCGTGTTGGCGGCCTTGGCCTCCGCAAGGTCGACGAGGGTGCCGGGAAGGAATTCGGTAGAGCCGGATTCGATCACGGTGCCGCGGCGCAGCATTTGGCGGATGATGATTTCGATGTGTTTGTCGTGGATAGCCACACCTTGGGCGCGGTACACGGCCTGCACCTCATCAACCAGGTGCTGTTCCACACCACGGCGGCCCAGGATTTCCAGAACATCGTGGGGGTCGGCGGGACCACGCAGGAGGCGGTCACCGACGTTCACGTGGTCACCTTCGGCCAAGGTGCGTTCGATCCAGGCGCCCGGGTTGGAGCTCATGGGCACGCGCACGTTAGCCAGGCCCTGGCGCTTGGACAGTTTCTCGTACACCACATCGTCCGAACCATCATCGGGGCTGATGGTGAGGGTGTAGAAGTTGCCTTCGTCTTCCAGGTGTACCGTGCCAGCCACCGAGGCGATGGGGGCACGGTTCTTGGGCACGCGGGCTTCGAAGAGTTCCTGCACGCGGGGCAGACCGCCGGTGATGTCGCCACCAACACCACCCTGGTGGAAGGTACGCATCGTCAGCTGGGTGCCGGGCTCACCAATGGATTGGGCGGCCACAATGCCCACGGCTTCACCAATGTCAACCTGCTTGCCGGAGGCCATGGAAATGCCATAGCACTTGGCGCACACGCCAGTGGCGGTTTGGCAGGTGAGCACGGAGCGAACCCGGACTTTGTCCACCCCGGCGTTGACGAGTTTGGTGACCAGTTCGTCGGTGAGGTAGTCGCCGGCTTCGGCCAGCACTTCGTCGCCTTGGGTGACCGCCTTGGCGAGGGCACGGCCGGACACGGAGGTTTCGATCATGGGGTGCGGTGTGTAGCCCACAACGTTGCCTTCGACGTCTTTGACTTCCTCGGAGATGGGGACGCGGATGCCTTGGGCGGTGCCGCAGTCTTCTTCCCGAACGATGACGTCCTGTGCCACGTCCACAAGACGACGGGTAAGGTAGCCCGAGTCGGCGGTACGCAACGCAGTGTCGGCCAGGCCCTTGCGGGAGCCGTGGGAGTTGTTGAAGTACTCCAGCACCGACAGGCCTTCCCGGAAGGAGGTTTTGATCGGCCGGGTGATGTAGTCACCCTTGGAGTTCACCACCATGCCCTTCATGCCGGCCAGCGTCCAGATTTGGCGCATGTTACCGGCAGCACCGGACTTCACAATCATGGGGATTGGGTTGTCGTCCGGGTAGAGCTCTTCCACGGCCTTACCCACCGTGTCGGTGGCGTGCTTCCACAATTCGACCAGGCGTTCGTACCGGTCGCGGGTGGTGAGGGCGCCCTGCTCCCAGTATTTGCGTTCGATCTCCTGGGCCTCGGCCTCGTAGGATTCGAGCATTTCTTCCTTGTTGTCCAACACCAGCACGTCGGACATGGCGATGGTGACACCGGAGCGGGTAGCCCAGTAGAACCCGGCGTCCTTCATCTTGTCCATGGTTTGGGCGACGGTAATCATGGGGTATTTAGCGGCGAGGTCGTTAATGACGTCACCGAGCATGATTTTGTCGGTGCCGCCGCCTTTACGCACCATGACGCCTTCAAGGTACGGGTAGTTCCAGGGCAGCAGCTCGTTGAAGAGGATGCGACCCAGGGTGGTTTCCGCCAGCCAGGTTTGGCCCTGCTCCCAACCGTCGGGGAAATGCTCCGCCTCGATGTCGGCGGGCGGCCGCAGGTGGGAGATGCGCACCTTGATCTTGGCTTGCAGGCCCAACACGCCGCGGTCCTTGGCCATGATGGCTTCCTGCCGTTTCTTCTTCTGGTCCTGGGAAAGGAAGACAACCTCGTTCTGATAGTTCTTGTACATCGTGGATGCCTCTGTATTGAGTGCTTCCACCTCGGCCTGCCACTTCTTGCTGACTTGGTTCAACTGCTCGTTGGCACGCTCAT
>ERZ773008.2623-NODE-2623-length-11615-cov-3.364533_pt1 | contig 11615 bp, 9 predicted proteins | sample MGYA00580664_ERZ773008 | MGnify/ENA primary metagenome ERZ773008 (study PRJEB29015, sample SAMEA2738016) | human oral metagenome | biome: human oral; feature: human-associated habitat; material: dental | place: China | collected 2048 ... | reverse complement strand
CCGGGCTAGCACCGCAAACACCAGTACCGCAATAATGTCCGTCATCAACGTTTTCATGAACTCATACTTCCTACATGCATGCCACCGCGGGCAACGGAAATAAAATATGTCACCCACCCAATGATCGTAATCAATGCAAAGGAAATAATCCGGTAAACGAACACCACACCAAACGCCGACGAAGCCGTCATGCCCACCGCGACCAGGCTGCCAGTCATGGCCGCCTCCACCGGGCCTAGGCCCGCGGGCGTGATCTGTGCCGTGCCCACGATTTTCGCGGTGACAAACGCCAACACCACCCCCAGCACCGTTGTGTTGTTTTCCACCGCCCGAAAACCCGGAAGCACATCCGTTACCGCCCAGACGCAGAGCCAAACCGCCACAATGTCGAACACCCAATTCATGAGCGACAGGAGAGTAACCCAGCTGAATTTGCCGGGAGTGAGCGATACCGCGTCAAGCTGCCCGAAATGCTCGTCAATGCTGTCGAGGATTTTTGTCGGTCGCCGGCGCACAATCCTGCCGGCCCGGATAATGACCGCCACCACAAACCGTTTTGCCGGCTCCGGGTGATTCGTGACCCACCACACCAGCGACGCTAGCCCCAGCATGATTGCCACCGACCCCAACATGGGCCATAGGCTGAAATCCGCCCCGAAGAAAAACACCGAAATCAGCCCCAGCGCAATCAACCACACCGTGGACAGCGCCGCTGACACCACAATAAACCAGGAGGAAACCAGCACGTTGACCCCCCAATTGCGCATGGTGTGAAATTGGTACACCGCCGACAATGCCGCGCCCCCCGGGAATGTCGCCGACCAGGAGTTAGCGATAAACGTGAGCTGGAGCGTGTCCCGCGAGCGCACGTTGGCGCCGCCGGCATTGAGCAGTGTGTGCATCACCTCGGCCATGACCACTATGGAGGCAATCACCGCGAGGAACGCGAGCACCAGACCGGTGGGTTTAGCACTTAAAACTTCCTGGTAGCCGGTGGCGAGGAACGGCATCTTGTCGCGCAGCAGCAGGGCCGCGATTCCCATGATGACCAGTGGTCCGAGAAATCGCACCCAGTTTTTCCAGCTGGCGCCGGTTTTGGGGCTCGCGGGATTTTCGTGGCTGACTGTCAAGAAGATCCTTTCTGTGGTGTTGGCGGTGCTAGTCTTCGGATTCTAAACGCTTGAGCAGTTCCGTGAAGGGCACTTGTTTTGTGTTGCGGCCGGTGGTGGGGGAGAAATGCCGGTGGGTACTGGGGTTGGTTGTGCGAGGCTTATCGAAACGCTGCGGCGGCAAGCTCCCTGTTGCCAACTCTATCGTTTCTTCCCGCCGCGGATGTTGGTTGCTTGGTTGCTTGCTTGACGACGCCCGGTCCCGCTCCATTCGAACACTAGCACGGGAGTCTGGTTCGGGAATATTTGTTCGAGGCCGGCGCACTGGCCTGGCCGGCTGTCGTGGCTGGGCCGCCCGCGGCGGTTGAGGTTGGGGTCGGGGCGCCCGTTTTGGCAGTCCTGCCTGCCCCCGACCCCGACCTTGGCCCTGGCCCTGGCCCTGGTTCCGGGAAACTCGGTGCCCCAGCGCCCCGGCCGCGGACTTCACCCATGGGGGCGCCCACCAATTGTCGTCTTGCAGTAGGTGCATGACTGCCGGGACCAGCATCATTCGGATGATGGTGGCGTCGAAAAGCAGGGCGAAGATCATGCCAAAGGCAATGTACTTCATCATGACAATGTCGGAAAACCCGAACGCCCCGCACACCACAATCATGATGATGGCCGCCGCGCTGATAATCCCGCCGGTGTGGGCAGTGCCGAATTTGATGGCAACATCAGTGGCGGCGCGACGCTCGCGTGCCTCCACCATGCGCGACACCAGGAACACCTCATAGTCGGTGGACAGTCCATAAATGATTGCCATGATGAGCACCAGCACCGGACTCATGAGCGGGCCTGGGGTGAAGCCGAACAGGTTTGCGCCCACACCATCGACGAACATCCAGGTGAGTAACCCAATGGTAGCGCCCATGCCCAACAGCGTCATGATGACTGCCTTTGCCGGCAGCACCAGTGAGCCAAACACCAGGGCCATGAGCACGAAGGTTGCGAGCACAATATAGAAACTCATCAACGGCAGCTTGTCGAATAAAGCTTCGATAGATTCGATTTCCAAGGCTGGGGTGCCGCCAACATATACCTTTACCCCGGGTGGTGGTTCTATCGCCCGGAGCTGGTCGACAACCGACTGGTTATGGGCTCGATCCACGATCCCCGCCGATAGCACCGTGATGCCATCCTTCGTGGCTGAGGTGGGGGTGAATCGTCCGGTTAGGCCCTCTACCTGGGCGGCCTGTTGATACACCTGTACGAGTTGATCGTTGTCGGCGTTGGTGACCACCAGTTTGATGGGTTCCGTGCGGAATTCGGGAAATTCTCGATCGAATGTGCTTTGCGCCGTGCGCACCTGATTGGTTGGCGGCAAGTAGGTTTCGTTGATGCCACCGAATTCCACGTCGCCGATCGGAAGGGCCAACAACATGAGGCCACCGACAATGGCGCAGGTCACCCATACTGCATGCTGCATCGACCAGTTCGGCAGCCGATACCACCAGGTTTCGCTGAGCTTCTTCGATCCCTTCGACCCTTTCGACGCCGTGGCTGGTGCGGCTGCGGCAGCGCGGGAGTGGGAGTAAGAGCGGGAACGCCCACGCCCCCTGGCGGAACGCTGCCCAGCCTGGCCACCTTGCCTGCCCCGACCCAAGGCGTGCGCAACCATTCCCGTTACCCCCGCCCACCTGGGTCGGCGCATCATGAACTTATCAATATTGTGCCCAAGCAGGCTGAATAATGCCGGTAGCATGGTCACCGACAGGACCGCCGCCAATCCCACGGCGCTGATCGCCCCGTACGCCACCGATTTCAAAAACGCCTGTGGAAACACCAACAACCCGGACAGGGCCACCGCCACCATGGCGGCGGAAAACACCACGGTCTTGCCCGCAGTGCCGGTGGCTCGCCTGACCGCGGTGCGCACATCCTGCCCGCCACCCCGGTTGAGTTCCTCCCGAAACCGGGACACCATAAACAGCCCATAGTCGATGGCTAGCCCCAGCCCCAAGAGGGTCACCACCGAGTGGGCAAACACATTGACCTGCGTGAACCCGGCCAGTATTGATAGCATCCCCAGGGACCCGACGATGGACAGGCCGCCCACAATCAGCGGCATGCAGGCCGCCACCAGGGACCCAAACACAACAAGAAGCAGCAATGCTACGGCTGGTAGCGCGTAGAATTCGGCCCGGCTAATATCCTGGCTCATGCCCTCATCCAGGGCATCCGCCACGGCCGTGGCCCCCGCTATCTGCGTCGATACGCCAGGAAACATCCTGCCGGCCCCCGCGAGTTGGACCTTGATGGCCCGGAAGTCTTTCAGGGTTTGATCCCCGTCCCCTTTCAACGCGATTGCGGCGAAGGCGGTGCGTTTGTCTTGGCTGATGAGCCGGTCGACCCGCTTGTCGAAATAGCTGGTGATGTGGTCAATCTGGTCGGGGTGGTTGGCCAGGAGGTTGGTCAGGTATTCCTGGATGTGCCCAAACTCTGGTGACTCGTCAATGGTGCCGGTTTCGGCAGTAAACAGCAGGATGACGTCACCATTATTGTCACGGCCAAATGTTCGCGCTTCGATGGCGGCGGCGGTCGTGGAGTCGGAGTTGGGATCATCCCACCCCTCTTGACTCATGCGGTCCGAAAGCCGCATCCCAAAGGTGAGGTAGAGCAAGATGATGACGGCAACAACTACGAGCGGAATAACACGTCGGTGCTGGTAGGCGAATTCACCCCAGCGAGAAAACATGGTGACAACATCCCTTCTACCGATCGTGCCTGGCTACTTGTCGGACAGCAGCATGGACAGCGGTCGGAATGGCTGCAGCCAGGCCCCGGTCGCCGGCAGATTATCCAGGCTGATGCGCGGCAGCGGCTCCCGGAACACGCCGGGGATTTCCTCCAGATCCACGAATGTGAAGATTTCGGAGTTCACCGCCCAACTGGTGTGTTCGTGGAAACCCAAGATGGTGACCGGGATGCCTTCGTCGGCAAGCTCGGTGAGGAGTTCCCGGAAGTTTTGCCCATCCGCGCTGGCCACGATGACGCCGCGCAGTACACCTTCGGCGTGACGGTGACGAATGTGCGCCACCATGTCCGGGTCGACGTCGGTGTCCTCGGTGAGCTTGGGCTTGGCGAACACCGCGAACCCGACATTGCGCAGTGCCTCCACCCACGGCCGGATGGCGTCGGTGCCGTTTGGGGCCACATTGGTGAACACGGTGGCTTCGGCGGCGATCCGAACCCCAGTGTGGTGGGCTAATTCGCCCGCGCGGCCCAGCACCCACCTGCCGATGGCGTCGAACCGGGGCCGGTGGGCTGCGGTGGGCCGGGCACCCAAAATGGCGCCCAACCCCATGTCGATATTGGGGGCGTCCCATACCAACAGGAGCGTGTCGTCGCCCATTGGCTCGGGGGTTTCGGCTGTGGATCGTGCCGCGTGGGCAGGGTTCCCGGGATAAAATTCATTCGAACTCATGTGCGCCTCCATAGGAATTCGGTGATGGTGTGGTCTTGGTCTAAACCTTTGCCCTCAAACTTGGTGATGACCTGCCGGTCGGTTAATTGCGGGCAGTCCGGCCAGGGCCACCCCATGTATTCCAGCTGTGGTTCTACCTCGGCGAGTTCGGCAATCCATGCAGCATAATCGGCATGATCGGTGGCAACGTGCAATACCCCACCGGGTTTGAGCCGACTAGCAATGAGGTTTAATACGCCGGATTGAATGATGCGACGTTTGTGGTGTCGAGCCTTGGGCCACGGGTCTGGGAAGAAAATACGGACACCATCCACAGTACCCGGTTCGAACATGCGAGTGAGTACTTCTACGCCGTCGCCGCTAATCATGCGAATGTTGGTGATGTTCTCCCGCACGATGGCGCCGAGGAGTTTCGCCAGCCCAGACTTATATAGCTCTACGGCAATGATATTGGTGTCGGCCTCGTGCGGTGCCATGGCCGCGGTCGAGGTTCCGGTGCCGGAGCCGATTTCCACAATGGTTTTCGCCCCACTACGCCCAAACCAGTCGTCGATGTTGATAATCCGATCGGCGAGCGTGGTGCCGAGCGTGGGCCAATACTCGTCCCAGCGGGCGGCCTGATTATCAGTAAGCGACCCGCGTCGAAAGCTGACGCCGCCGAGTCGGGGGTAGTCCAGGTCGTTATGAAAAAGCTCATTGAAGTCGGTTTGTTGCGGTCTATTCATGCTGGTTTCCTGTCGGTAATCGGTAGGATTCTTAAGAGTAGTGGGGGTGAAGAAATGGCGCTAACTGGCACGCCGGATCGTCACTAAGCTTGTCGACGCCGGACCCTCGCGGTGGGAAAAATGACCGAAAATCACGCCAATTCACCCCTGTTTAGGGGAATGAAAATGTGCTGTTTCGTGGTTATTGGGCCCCCGAAAGGGGCGAATGTCGATAAGTGAAAAAAGTTATTTCCGCTGGACAAGGCCCATTATGGCATAAATGGTTGTGATAAACCCACGGAATTATGACATTGGTCTCACCAGACCCGCCTACCTGGGGGTGATTTGGTCGCTACTGTTGAAAACGGAACCAAATATGACAGGAGGATTTAATGTCCAAAGTGGAAATCCCGGGACTTGTAGGCGAGGCTCCCACTAAGAATGAAGCATTGTTGCATTGGATTGCTGATGCTGCGAAATTACTCACGCCTGACGAGGTGGTCTTTGCCGACGGCTCACGAGAAGAATGGGATCGTGTTTCCCAAAAGTTAGTGGATTCCGGAACCCTCATTCGTCTGAACGACGAAAAGCGCCCCAATTCGTTCCTGGCCCGCTCCAACCCCTCTGACGTGGCTCGGGTTGAATCACGGACATTCATTTGCTCAGCCACCGAAAAAGGCGCCGGACCCACCAACCACTGGGTTGACCCGGATAAGATGAAAGCGGAAATGACCGAACATTTCCGGGGCAGCATGCGGGGTCGCACCATGTATGTGGTGCCGTTTGGCATGGGGCCGCTTGATAGCGACGACCCCAAGATTGGTGTGCAGCTGACGGACTCCGAATATGTGGTCATGTCCATGCGCATCATGACCCGCATGGGGCAGGCCGCGCTTGACCGTTTGGGTGACGGCGAATTCGTGCGATGCCTTCACTCCGTGGGGCATCCCCTAGAGCCGGGCCAAAAGGATGTGACGTGGCCCTGTAATGACACCAAGTACATTACCCACTTCCCAGAAACCAAAGAGATTTGGTCCTATGGTTCCGGCTATGGTGGCAATGCCATCCTGGCTAAGAAGTGCTTTGCCCTGCGTATCGCCTCCATTATGGCTAAGGAAGAAGGCTGGATGGCGGAGCACATGCTCATCCTGAAGCTCACCTCCCCTGAAGGCAAGAGCTATGGTGTGGCCGCAGCCTTCCCATCGGCATGCGGCAAGACGAACCTCGCCATGATTACCCCCACCATTCCCGGCTGGAAGGCCGAAGTGGTGGGCGACGACATCGCCTGGATGCACCTGCGGGCGGACGGTCTGTACGCCATTAACCCCGAAAACGGGTTCTTCGGTGTGGCCCCTGGTACGAACTACGATTCGAACCCCATTGCCATGCGCACTATGGAACCGGGCAACACCATGTTCACCAACGTTGCTATGACCGACGATGGCGACATTTGGTGGGAAGGCATGACTAAGGAAAAGCCAGCTCACCTCATCGACTGGCATGGTAATGACTGGACCCCTGAATCCGATACTGATGCCGCTCACCCGAACTCCCGTTATGCGGTTCCGATTGAACAATGCCCGATCGTCGCACCCGAGTTCGAAGACGCTCACGGCATTAAGATCGACGCCATTCTGTTCGGTGGCCGCCGCCCCGACACCGTGCCGCTGGTGACGGAATCCTTCAGCTGGAACCATGGCACCATGATCGGCTCCCTGCTGTCCTCCGGCCAGACGGCTGCCGCCGAAGGCAAGGTTGGTGCCCTGCGCCACGACCCCATGGCCATGCTGCCGTTCATTGGCTACAACGCTGGCGACTACCTTCAGCACTGGGTGGACATGGGCAAGAAGGGCGGCGACAAGATGCCCAAGGTCTTCCTGGTTAACTGGTTCCGTCGCGGTGACGACGGTCGGTTCCTGTGGCCCGGCTTCGGCGACAACAGCCGCGTGCTGAAGTGGATCGTGGATCGCATCGAGGGCAAGGTTGAGGCCAATAAGACCGTGGTCGGCAACACCGCTCGTGCCGAAGACCTGGACCTGAGCGGCATTGATTCCCCGCTGGCCGACGTGGAAGAGGCCTTGAGTGCCCCCGCGAAGGATTGGGCGAAAGACCTTGATGACAACGAGGCCTACCTGAAGTTCCTTGGTGACAAGGTGCCATCCGAGGTTCACGAGGAATTTGCTGCCCTGCGCAAGCGCATTGAGGACGCCCTCTAACCCCTAATCAACCCACTAACCCGGTCCCGTCTGCTTCCCGCGGCGGGGCCGGGGTTTTGGTCTGACAGTTCGGTGGGCTGTTAAGCCGAGTGGTGGTGCCGGTTTTCTGTCGTTGAGCTGCGTGTTTGCTTTAGCTTGGTTTCCGGTTTTCGGGAGTTTTCTTTCTGGGTAAACCGGCGTGGCTGGTTGGAATCCCAGCTAAAGCAAAAGTCCTGCCTGTTCTGGCTGCATATGTGCTGAGCTTGGGTTCTGGTTCCGGCGGGCGGATTTAGACCGTTAACAGATGGAACTCAAGCTAAAGCGACGTTGATGCTCAGTCGGGGGTTAGCTAGGATCCTGCTGCATGTCTTCTAAGCTCGGTTTCTATTTGGTGTCGCTTGTTGGCCTAGGGAGAATATTGGCCTGAAATTGAAACCCAAGCTTAGAGCACCTGATATCCCCCGCCTTGCCAGGTCAGTATTTGTGCTGAGCTTGGGTTCCATCTCAAAGGGCACGCATTTGGGGCGTTATCAACCAGAATCCAAGCTTAGAAGGTGTGCGGTAGGGATCGTGGAGAGATTAAGGGGATGGTTGGTTTTGTTGGTTGAGCTGCGCCTTTGCTTTAGCTGGGATTCTGATTTTCGGGAGGTTTCTTCCTGGGTGAACCGAAGCTGCCAACTAGAACCCAAGCTAAAGCGAAAGCCCTGCTTGACTAGCTGCATAAGTTCTAAGCTTGGGTTCCGGTCGATACCACCCTAAATCTGTGCCTTCCGAAGTGGAACTCAAGCTCAGCAGGTGTGCTGTCCGGCCAAAGTATGATGGCTGCAAGAATGCTGAGCTGTACTTTCTCGATTCAGATGCTCTGCGCAGTCTTGTTCCCGATTAGAACCCAAGCTCAGCAGCTGAGCGGCAGATGATGCGCAAGGAGCGTAGGAATGATACGTTTGTTCCCGGAGAAAACGTGGAAGAAATCTTGCGAGTGAACCAGGTTTTTCAGTATTTATGCAGACCATAGAGGGCTGCAAACTTGCAGCTATCCATAGGGTGATGGGGGTAGCTCAGGGGTGGGGTCAACAATGCGGTGTTCGGACAAGTTTAAGCCTGTAGTTGACATTCATGGTGTGTACTTTGCAGCCCAGTTTCCTGAGAATCGAAAACCCCCGCGGTTTATACGCGGGGGCCAACGAGAAAGGAGGTGGTATTTATGCAGGTAACCATTATAAATATGGCTTCCCACCAGGTGAATACCGGAAATGAAAACGAATCCTTGATTGGACTCGTTTTTTATTCTAGGACGGAACCATCCCTAACGTCAAGCAATTACGCGGCTTTATTTTTGATTTAAATTGTGCTGGTAAACACAAAAATAAAGTTTTTCGCATATATAGTGGGCTTTTCATTTTATCTGCCCTCATTAGGTGTGGCTTTTTGCAACACAATCACAAGATTACTCACAAAAAATTCTCGGAAAACGGGCATTGAAACGAACCACCATGCCCACTTCGGGTGATAGCGGGGGAATAGGGTCACTACCTTGGCATTGGTCTGTGAAGCCCATCGAATACCGCTCGAACAGGACACGTCGAAAAGCGAAATACCAAATACATTTTTAGGCTTATGCCCATGCCTTTTAGTGTAATTGTCTCTGGCAAAATTTCCGCCGAGATAATGTGCCCAAAAGCCGGTTTCATGGCCGCCAAAAGGGCCGAGCCACACGGTATAACTCAAAATTACGAGCCCACCCGGTTTACATACTCGAAGCATTTCCTCCCCCATAACCCAGGGGTGGGGAATATGCTCGGCAACGTTTGATGAATATACAACGTCGAAGGAATTATTCCGAAACGGGAGCGCCATGCCATCGCCCCGTACCGAGTTAGCTACCGTAATCCCGGCCGCTGACATCTCCCCCACATCGGGTTCTAGTCCAATATAATCTGCGCCCTGGGCGGCAAATTCCGCCGCAAAATACCCCGGTCCACCCCCGACGTCTAATACCCGCGTCCCTGATAGGCCATAACCATGCGTGTCCCGATGAAGCGCCGTGACCAGCTCGCATGTGTCTTTTGCCAGGCGGGAATAGAAATAATCTGGGTCGGATTGCTCTTTCCGAACGTCGAGAAGTAATTGGATTGATCGTCGTAATGTGGCCCGTCGGCGAGTATGAAATAACCGAGTGTTCATGATGCATTAGGGTAGATGAAGTTATGAAGATCCTCTTGTTGTGCTGGCGTGATACCACCCACCCCCAAGGTGGTGGCAGCGAGCGATACCTTGAACATGTTGCCCGGTATTTGAGCGACCGCGGACATGAGGTGATTTATCGTACCGCCGCCCACACCGACTGTCGTCGTAAAAGTGTTCGAGATGGAATTACCTTCTATCGGGGGGGTGGAAAGCTGGGGGTGTACCCGCGCGCAGCAATCATGATGCTGTTGGGTCGGTGTGGTATCGGTTCGTTGAAAGACGTTGATGTTGTGGTCGATACGCAGAACGGCATCCCGTTTTTTGGACAGTTTTTTAGCGGGAAACCAACCGTGTTACTTACGCACCATTGTCACCGCGAGCAGTGGCCGGTTGCGGGAAAACTCCTGGCCAGCCTGGGTTGGTTTCTTGAGTCCCGGGTTTCGCCGCGGGTGCATCGCAACACCCAGGTGGTGACTGTTTCGGCACCAAGCAAACAGGATCTTATATCGCTGGGGTTTCCGCCGGACAATATAACCATTATCCATAATGGCGTTGATCCTATCCCCGCGACCTTGCCCCAGCTAGAGGACGACGGTCGGATCCATATAGTGACGCTATCGCGCCTGGTCCCCCACAAACAGATCGAACACGCAATCGATGCGGTGCGGGGTCTGCCCGACAATGTGGTGCTCGATATCATCGGTTCCGGCTGGTGGGAAGACAAACTCCGCGACTATATTGGCGCCGATCCGCGCATCACCCTGCACGGCCAGGTGACCGAGGACTATAAGCATGCGCTCCTCGCCCGCGCCGCCGTCCACCTCATGCCCTCCCGCAAAGAGGGGTGGGGGTTGGCGGTGGTGGAAGCCGCCCAGCATCGCGTGCCCACCGTGGGTTACGCCAGCGCCGGCGGCCTCCGCGACTCTATCGACGATGGGGTGACTGGGTTGCTGGTGTCCGACCCCATCGAACTCCAGGCCGCCCTGCAGCGCTTGCTTATCGACGACGCCTTTCGCGCCGCCCTGGGCAGCGCTGCCCAATTGAAAGCCCAAGACTATTCCTGGGAGGAAACCGGTCGCAGGTTTGCCGACACCCTGGAGGCGATGGGGGAGGTGCCATCCCTGGGGAATCAGATGGTGTGATGGAAAATGTATTTTCCGCCGATTATGCGTTTGCGCAAGACGTCATGGATGAGGTCGAGACCATCGTCGATCGGGTTGGTCCGCTGGGTTTTGTGAAAAACATTTTGCTCTTCTACCTGGGAGATCATGGGATTCACGATGGCGTGGTGTGGGAGTGTGTGGTGAATCTTTCCGAGTCAGCCCACGAGTCCCCTAGTTACCGAAAACACATGGATGCGTTGCTTACCGAGTACGGGGAGGATCGTTATCCCAAAGTTAGGCAGGATTCGGCGAATCTGCAGGCCTGCTTGATTGCGACCCAGTGCATTCTCGCTGGGCTGTCGGTGGCGGAGGCGCCGCTGGAGTTGCCCTACACGGTTTGTGGGCTGATCGTGGATTCGGACTGGGGCTTCGACAAGCTCCATGAGGGCATGATGCAGATGCTACCGCCGCCGGGCCACCATGCCGGCGACAATGGGGATGCACAACCATGCTGCTAGCAGCCCCAGCCCGGCATAGAACCCACCACGGTGGGCCACCGGCTGATTGCGCAGATCAATGAGTTTGCCGTCGGCCACCACATGGGACACCCCCAACTTTGCCAGCTGGGTTATATCGCGTGCCTCCCATGCCGCCCTGGCGGCCACATACCGCGCTGAGGCGGGATCAACCACCTGGCCATCGACCACCAATTGGCCCGCCTCCACCGAGCCCACGGCCTTATACAGCGGATCAATCATGGTTCGGCCCGCGTAAACCACCAGGCCGGCCGAATCCATGTTTGCCACATCCCCGGTCGGCTGCGCCGCCTGCACTTCCCGGACAATGGCGGG
>ERZ773008.2621-NODE-2621-length-11617-cov-3.476302_pt1 | contig 11617 bp, 7 predicted proteins | sample MGYA00580664_ERZ773008 | MGnify/ENA primary metagenome ERZ773008 (study PRJEB29015, sample SAMEA2738016) | human oral metagenome | biome: human oral; feature: human-associated habitat; material: dental | place: China | collected 2048 ... | reverse complement strand
TGAAAATTGATCCGCTGGCAGTTTATTTTGAAAAACGTCCTGGTACAGGTGCAGTAATTCGGACGATTCCAGAAAAGAAATGGAAAGATGGTCTATGGTTAGCTCGCAGAAAACGTTGGGGATTTTTCTCACGTCCAGTGAATATTTACGAAGCTCATGCAGGTTCCTGGAAGAAAAATGAGGATGGTAGCCCGTATTCATTTGCTCAATTAAAAGATGAACTGATTCCTTATTTGGTTAAAATGAATTATACTCATGTGGAATTCATGCCACTAATGGCGCATCCACTTGGATTGAGCTGGGGTTATCAGCTAATGGGATATTTTGCACTTGAGCACACGTATGGAACGCCTGAAGAGTTTCGTGATTTTGTTGAAGAATGTCATGTCAATAATATCGGAGTTATCGTTGACTGGGTGCCGGGTCATTTTACTATCAATGATGATGCCTTGGCTTATTATGACGGTACACCTACGTTTGAATATCAGGATCATGACCGTGCCCATAATTACGGCTGGGGCGCTCTTAACTTTGACTTAGGAAAGAATGAAGTGCAGTCTTTCTTGATTTCTAGTATCAAGTTTTGGATTGACTTTTATCACTTAGACGGAATCCGTGTGGATGCTGTTAGCAACATGCTCTACCTAGATTATGATAGTGGTCCATGGCAACCAAATATTGACGGGGGCAATCGCAACTACGAAGGCTATTACTTCCTTCAACGCTTGAACACGGTTATCAAACTGGCTCATCCAGATGTCATGATGATTGCAGAGGAAAGCACGAGTGATACAAAGATTACAGGTATGGCAGAAATGGGTGGTCTTGGATTTGACTACAAGTGGAACATGGGCTGGATGAATGATATCTTACGTTTCTACGAAGAAGATCCAATTTACCGCAAGTATGATTTTAACCTTGTAACCTTCAGTTTTATGTATGTCTTTAATGAAAATTATCTCCTACCATTCTCACATGATGAGGTTGTACATGGTAAGAAGAGTATGATGCATAAGATGTGGGGGGATCGTTATAATCAATTTGCAGGCCTTAGAAATCTTTATACTTATCAAATTTGTCACCCTGGTAAGAAATTGCTCTTCATGGGTAGTGAGTTTGGGCAATTCTTAGAATGGAAATCTGAAGAGCAATTGGAATGGTCTAACTTAGAAGATCCAATGAATGCTAAGATGAAATACTTCACTTCTCAACTGAATCAATTCTACAAAGACCATCGCTGTCTATGGGAAGTCGATTTGAGCTATGATGGAATTGAAATCATTGATGCAGATAATAGAGACCAAAGCGTTCTTTCCTTTATTCGTAAAGGTAAGAAAGACGAAATGTTAGTCTGTGTCTTCAATATGGCACCAGTTGAACGTCATGAATTCACAATTGGGCTTCCTGTTGCAGGTGTCTATGAAGAAATTTGGAATACTGAGTTGGAGCAATGGGGTGGTGTTTGGAAAGAGCATAACCAAACAGTTCAAACTCAAGAAGGATTGTGGAAGGATTATGAACAGACATTGACCTTTACTCTACCAGCAATGGGAGCAAGTATTTGGAAACTCAAACGTCGCATAAAACCTACTAAAAAAGTCACTAATAACACTCAAAAAGGAGTAGAAAATGAAGAATGAAATGCTAGCTTTAATCCTTGCTGGTGGGCAAGGAACTCGTCTCGGTAAACTCACTCAAAGCATTGCAAAACCTGCTGTGCAATTTGGTGGGCGCTATCGTATCATTGACTTCGCTCTTTCTAACTGTGCCAACTCTGGTATCCACAACGTTGGTGTCATTACACAGTACCAACCTCTAGCTCTTAACAACCATATCGGAAATGGCTCTAGCTGGGGTTTAGATGGTATTGATTCTGGTGTTTCTATTCTTCAACCATACTCAGCTAGTGAAGGAAATCGCTGGTTTGAAGGAACAAGTCACGCTATCTACCAAAACATTGACTACATTGACAGTATCAATCCTGAATATGTATTGATTCTTTCAGGTGACCACATCTATAAGATGGACTATGATGATATGCTTCAGTGTCACAAGGACAATAGTGCCAGTTTGACTGTTGCTGTATTAGATGTACCACTAAAAGAAGCTAGCCGTTTTGGTATCATGAATACAGATACCAATAATCGTATTGTTGAGTTTGAAGAAAAACCTGCCCAACCTAAATCGACAAAAGCTTCAATGGGTATTTATATCTTTGACTGGAAACGACTTCGCAATATGTTAGTTGCCGCTGAAAAGAACAATGTAGATATGTCAGACTTTGGTAAGAACGTTATTCCAAATTATCTTGAGTCTGGAGAAAGTGTCTATGTCTATGAATTCAGTGGTTACTGGAAAGATGTTGGTACTATCGAATCTCTTTGGGAAGCAAATATGGAATATATTTCTCCAGAAAATGCTTTAGATAGCCGTAACCGTCAATGGAAAATCTACTCTCGTAACCTCATTTCTCCACCAAACTTCTTTGGAGAACATGCGCATGTAGAAGATTCGCTCGTAGTGGATGGATGTTTGGTTGATGGAACAGTAAAACATTCGATTATTTCAACAGGAGCACAAGTTCGTGAAGGTGCAGAAGTCGTTGACTCTGTTATCATGAGTGGAGCCGTTGTAGGTAAAGGTGCTAAGATTAGACGTGCTATTATTGGCGAAGGTGCAGTTATTGCCGAAGGTGTTGTGATTGATGGGACTGAGGAAGTTCAAGTTGTCGGATATAACGAAGTAGTGGGGGTAGCAACAGATGAAGATTGATAAATATTCAGCGATTTTAGGTAACACAGTTGGATTTCACGATATGTCAACATTGACAAACAATCGTCCTGTAGCAAGTTTGCCATTTGGCGGTAAATATCGCTTGATTGACTTCCCTCTTTCAAGTCTTGCAAATGCTGGTGTCCGTAGTATCTTTGGTATCTTCCAACAAGATAATATTTCTTCTGTATTTGACCATATCCGTTCTGGACGTGAGTGGGGCTTGTCTACACTCCTCAGCCACTACTACCTTGGTATCTACAACACTCGTGTAGAAAGTAGCACTGTTGGTAAAGAATATTATCAACAACTTCTTACATATTTAAAACGTTCTGGATCAAACCAAACAGTTTCAATTAACTGTGATGTATTGATTAATATTGATCTTAATCAAGTATTCCATTTACACAACACAACAAAATCTCCGATTACAGTAGTTTATAAAAAACTACCCAAGAAAGATATTTCAGGAGTTAATGCTATCTTGGAAGTTGATGAAACTGACCATGTTTTGTCACATCACTTGTTTGATGAAAATTCAAACCAAGACTTATACAATATGTCTACAGATATTTTTGTAGTTGATACTCCGTGGTTGATTGAACGTCTGGAAGAAGAAGCTAAGAAAGAAAATCCGGAGAAATTACGCTATGTTCTTCGTGATTTAGCAGCGGAATCAGGTGCTTTTGCTTATGAATATACTGGATATCTGGCTAATATTCATTCTGTAGAATCTTATTACCAAGCGAATAAAGATATGCTCGATTTACATAAGTTCTACTCATTGTTCACTCCAAACCAAAAGATTTATACTAAGGTTAAAAATGAAGAACCAACATACTATGCATCAAGCTCTAAAGTAGCTAAGTCTCAGTTTGCTTCTGGTAGTATTATCGAAGGTGAAGTAGTCAACTCTGTATTATCTCGTAATGTCCGTGTACATGAAGACAGCTTAGTCAAAGATAGCCTCCTCTTTACACGTGCGGTCATTGGTAAGGGAGCTCAGGTAGAGTATGCTATCTTAGATAAGGGTGTTGAGGTTGCTGAAGGTGTTGTTATTCGAGGCACTGCAGAACATCCTGTAGTTGTTAAGAAGGGCGAAAAAGTAACAGAGGATATTCTTTCATGAAAATTTTATTCGTAGCAGCAGAGGGCGCTCCCTTTTCAAAAACAGGTGGACTGGGAGATGTCATTGGAGCTCTACCCAAGTCATTAGTTAAGGCAGGACATGAAGTTGCTGTTTTCCTGCCTTACTACGATATGGTAGAAGCTAAATTTGGTGATCAAATTGAAGATGTTCTTCAATTTGAGGTATATGTTGGTTGGCGTAGACAATTTTGTGGAATTAAGAAAACAGTTTTAAATGGAGTCACCTTCTACTTTATAGATAATCAATACTATTTCTTTAGAGGCCATGTATACGGTGACTTTGATGATGGGGAACGCTTTGCTTTCTTCCAACTTGCAACTCTTGAAGCAATGGAGAGAGTTGGTTTTATACCTGATGTTCTGCATGCGCATGACTATCATACGGCTATGATTCCCTTCCTTCTTAAAGAAAAATACAGATGGATTCAAGCCTATCAAGGAATTAAGACTGTCTTGACCATTCATAACTTAGAGTTTCAAGGTCAATTTTCAGAAAGTATGCTTTGGGATTTATTCCGTGTTGGTTTCGAACGTTATGCTGATGGTACAGTACGTTGGAATGATTGTCTCAACTGGATGAAGGCAGGTATTCTATATGCAGATAGAGTATCGACTGTTTCTCCAAGTTATGCTTATGAGATTATGACTACTGAGTTTGGTTGTGGTATCGATCAAATTCTTCGAATGGAGTCTGGAAAACTATCTGGTATTGTAAACGGAATTGATACAGACCTCTACAATCCTGAAACAGATCCACTATTGGATTATCATTTTTCAAAAACTGATTTGTCAGGGAAGGCTAAAAATAAAGCAAAATTGCAAGAAAAAGTAGGTCTGCCTGTTAGGGATGATGTACCTTTGATTGGTATTGTCTCACGTTTGACTCGTCAAAAAGGCTTTGATTTAGTAGTTGAGAGTTTGCATCGTATGCTACAAGAAGATATTCAGATTGTTCTTTTGGGAACTGGTGATCCAGGTTTTGAACAAGCATTCTCTTGGTTTGGTCAAGTATTCCCTGATAAGCTTTCTGCAAATATTACTTTTGATGTAAAACTTGCGCAAGAAATCTATGCTGCTTGTGATCTTTTCCTTATGCCAAGTCGTTTTGAACCATGTGGTCTTTCTCAAATGATGGCCATGAGATATGGGACACTTCCTTTGGTCCACGAAGTAGGTGGTCTGAGAGATACAGTTCAAGCCTATAATCCAGTTGATGGTAGTGGTACAGGATTCAGCTTTGATAATTTGACCCCATTTTGGCTTAACTGGGCTCTACAAACAGCCTTGGATGTTTATCAAAATCATCCAGCGACCTGGAAGAAACTACAGTTACAAGCTATGGAGCGTGATTTTTCTTGGGATACAGCTTGTCAATCCTATTTGCACTTGTACCAAAGCTTGGTAAATTAAAGCAACAAAAATCGTATGAAACTTTCATACGATTTTTTGGGATGATATTTAGTTAGGAAAAGTAATGTCAAAAGTAAGAGGTCTTTGCGTGCTCGATGTTGACGGCACACTAATAGAAGAAGAAGTTATCGATATGTTAGGCCGAAAAGCAAACTGTGAGCAAGAAGTCTCACAATTGACTAGTCGAACGATGAGTGGACAAATAGATTTTGAAACAAGTCTAAAAGAGCGTGTTTCTTTATTGAAGGGGATCTCAGTCGAAGTATTTGATCAAATTTATAAAGAGCTTCATCTAAGTAAAAATGCTCATGAGTTTATCTCAATTCTTCAAGAACATAGAATTGCTGTTGGCATCATATCAGGTGGTTTTGTACCTATCGTTGAAAAGTTAGCAAATAGTTTAGGGATTCATTTGTTTGCTGCAAATCAGTTAGAAATAAATAATGGAAGACTAACTGGTCGACTTATTGGTCAGGTCATTACTCGAGAAGTCAAGGAAGAAATTTTTCTTCAATGGGCTACTCAATTAGAAATATCTTTGGATAGAACAATTGCCATAGGTGATGGAGCGAACGATTTAAAGATACTTAAGAAAGCAGGAATCGGAGTTGCTTTTTGTGCTAAAGATATTCTAAAAAAAGAAATCAAACTACATATTGACGAAAGAGACTTAGTAAAAATATTGGACTTGATTGATTTCCTTTAAAGAGAAGGAGAAGTGTATGAAAATTGTAATTGCGCCAGATTCTTTTAAAGAGAGTCTATCGGCAAGTGAGGTGGCAAAAGCTATTAAGCGAGGACTAGAAAGAGCCTTACCTAAAGTGGAATGTTTATGTTTACCAGTGGGCGATGGTGGAGAAGGTACTATAGAAGTCATCAAAAACTCTTTAGGACTATTAGAAAAAAGTTCTCGAGTAACTGGTCCTTTTGGAGACGAGGTACAAATGCCCTATGTCCAAAAAGGGGATCTGGCACTTTTTGAAGTTGCAGATCTTGTAGGGCTTGCTAAGATACCTCATAAAAAGAGAAATCCTTTAGATATTTTTACAAAAGGGATAGGAGAGTTAATCAGGCATTTGGTAAATCAGGGCATTAAGGAAATTTATATCGGTGTTGGTGGAACTGCCAGTAACGATGGAGGAATTGGAATTGCATCGGGGCTTGGTTTTCAATTCTATGACCAAAGTGGGAAAGACCTTTTAGTCAATGGTCAAGCACTGCTCGAAATAGCTGAACTGTCAAATCAAGATGCTGTTTCCTTACCTTTAGATGTACAGATAAAAATATTGTCAGATGTCTCCAACCCTCTCTGCGGTAAAGATGGTGCAACCTATGTATTTGGAAAGCAAAAGGGATTAAATCCTGAAAAATTCAAAGTAGTTGATAGGGTTATTAAGGAATTTTATAGTAATTTCTCACCTGAAACTTTAAAACTAGCAGGTGGAGGAGCAGGTGGTGGCATTGCAGCTGGTTTGTGTGCATTTGCTGGAGCAGAAATCGTATCTGGAATTCAGACTTGTTTGGATTTGATACATTTTGATGAAAAGGTTGAAAATGCTGACCTAGTAATTGTTGGTGAAGGTAGGTTAGACTCTCAAAGCTTGGCCGGTAAGGCTCCAATTGGTGTAGCAAAAAGAACACCAAAAGGTGTTCCAGTTATTGCAATATGTGGTAGCTTGTCAGAGGATTTACCTCAATTACCATTTGAAAATCTAGTTGCAGCTTTCTCAATTTTAGAAAAGAGCGAACCATTGGAAGACAGCTTTACAAATGCTGCCCACTATTTAGAGAATACAGCATTCAATATCGGTCAACTTTTATCAATAAAGTAGTTTAACCAAACCATTTTTTCCAAAGAGAAGTTGGAACCTTTGGCTCTTTGTCTTGCCAAAATTCAGAAAAGGCCTTTTTAAGGTCTTTTTCTTGGGTTTGGACAGGACTATCACTGTGTATGACCATACCGAAAGGAGAAGAATTATGATCTTCTGAAACAATTGTCGCTTGGCAATTAGCATCTTTTGCTTGTTTTAAATAAAAAACCTGCTTCTCAAAAATAACTTGAGGGGAAATTTTGACAAATAGAGGCTCCGTATTTTCTTTTAAACAATTTAAAATAGTTGGAAAGCCGTTTTTGAATTTGTCATCATTTGTTGTCTCAATATCTGCAAAACCTAGTACTCTTTCCTCAAATGTACCGAGAAAGCGTCTTTGTTCATCAGGATTTAATTTTAGGCCACCATTAGCTTTTTCTAGAATTTGTTTTGATAAATCAGTCATAAAAATATTATAACATAAAAAAAATACCCTAATCAATTTAAGATATAGAGTATTTTTTTCACCATTTTTTACTAATACAGACATTAAATTTTGTCTTTATTTTACAAAAAAATTATATCACAAATGGTAAAATTATTCAACTGGTTATTTTTTATAAATTATGCTAAAATAGATGTTGGTAAATTTAAATAAAAAAATCAAACTGTAAATGGAGGAAAGACATTGGATATTGTAGCTAGTGTGGCAAAAGAACTGAACTTTAAAGTGCCGCAAGTGGAAAATACGATAAAACTTTTTGATGAAGGGGCGACTGTACCGTTTATTGCTAGGTATCGGAAGGAAGTTACGGGGAATCTGGATGAGGAGCAGATTCGGGATGTAATTGAGAAAACTACGTATTACAGGAATCTGGAAAAGAGGAAAGAGGAAGTTATAAGGCTGATTGAGGAGCAAGGAAAACTAACTGAGGAATTGCATAAAAGTATTGTAAATGCGATGAAACTGCAGGAAGTGGAAGATCTGTACCTGCCTTATAAGAAAAAGAAAAAAACAAAAGCGGATATTGCAAAAGATCAAGGGTTGGAACCTCTTTCAGAGTTTGCATTAGCCAAAGGGACTACAATGGAGCAACTGGAGAAAGAAGCTGAGAAATATGTTACGGAAGAAGTGGCGGATGTTAAGGCTGCAATTGAAGGAGTGCATTTGATAATTGCTCAGGATATTTCGGAAAATATTAAAATCAGAGAATTTTTAAGGGATAGAATTGCAAAATTTGGGATTTTGACTTCTAAAGTTATTGAGAAAAATAAAGAAAATGATGAAAAAGGTGTTTATCAGGATTATTATGAATATTCGGAGCAGATTGGTAGAAGTGCTTCAAATAGGATTCTTGCGTTAAATCGTGGAGAAAAGGAAAAAATACTGAAAGTTGACATTGATATTGATGAAAAAACAGAAGAAGTTATAACAAACTTTATTCTGAATACTTTTGAAAATAAAAATTTAACTGAATTTTTTAAGGAAGTTATAAAAGATTCGCTGGACAGACTGGCTTATCCATCTATAAAGAATGAAGTGAGAAATATCTATACGGAAAAAGCGGAAGAAGAAGCAATCAATATTTTTTCTGAAAATCTGGAAAAACTATTGTTACAACCGCCTTTATCGAAAAAAACACTTATGGGATTGGATCCAGGATATAGAACAGGCTGCAAGATGGTAATTATTAATAAAGATGGATTTTACGAAACAAATGACGTACTTTTTCTTGTAGATGGAGTACATAACGAAAGACAGCTTGCTGCTGCAAAGAAAAAAATATTGGACTATATAGCAAAATATGACGTAGATATTATTGCAATTGGAAATGGAACAGCTTCGAGGGAAACGGAGGCTTTTGTTGCCGATGTAATAAAGGATTCTAAGAAAAAAGTTTCGTATCTGATTGCAAATGAGGCTGGGGCTTCAATTTATTCTGCTTCCAAAATTGCTATTGAGGAGTTTCCTGATCTGGATGTTACGGCAAGAGGTGCGATTTCTATTGCAAGAAGAATTCAGGATCCGATGGCAGAACTTGTAAAAATTGATCCAAAATCAATTGGAGTGGGAATGTATCAGCATGACGTAAATCAGAAAAAGCTAAATGAAACTCTGGAGCAGACAATTGAACATGTTGTAAATAACGTAGGAGTCAATATTAATACAGCTTCGTGGGCATTATTAAGTTTTGTTTCTGGAATTAAGAAGAATGTAGCCAAAAATCTTGTGGATTATAGACACGAAAATGGTGATTTTAAGGACAGAAAACAGCTTAAAAAAGTAAAAGGGCTGGGAGATAAGGCATTTGAGCAGATGGCAGGATTTGTTGTTGTGCCTGACAGTGAAAATCCGCTTGATAACACGATTATCCATCCAGAATCGTATCACATTGCAGAAATTATCTTGAAGGAAGCTGGCTGCAAAGTTGAGGATTTAAAAGAAGATTTGGATGTTGTAAGACAAAAATTGCAGAAAATAGACTTGGAAAAAATTATTAAGGAAAATGATTTTGGAAGAGAAACAGCAAAGGATGTTTATGAAGCGCTATTAAAGGACAGACGTGATCCCCGTGATGAATTTGAAAAACCGCTTTTACGTTCAGACATTTTGAATATGGATGACTTGACAGAAGGGATGGTTCTGGAAGGAACTGTGAGAAATGTGGCAAAATTTGGAGCATTTGTTGACATAGGACTAAAAAATGATGCTTTGATTCACATTTCTGAAATAGCAGAAAAGTTTGTTTCAGACGCTACAAAGGAACTTTCTGTGGGACAAATTATAAAAGTTAAAATATTGTCACTAGATAAGGAAAGAGGAAGAATTGGACTTACAAGAAAAGGGCTTTAAATAAGAGTTTGAAAATTAGATTTAATTTGTTTAAAGTTAGAATTGTTTAATTTTATTTGTTTAGTTTTGGAATAGGCTAAAATTTAATTTAGAAAAAAATTTGTACTTTTTAAAAAAATTTGATAAGATATATTATAAAATGTTAATTGTTTTAACAAAATCATAGAAAGAAGGTTTAGAAAAAATGGAATTTTTAGTAGGTTTAATACCAATAATTTTATTTTTAATTTTGTTAGCAGTTTTAAAAAAATCTGCGTTGTTTAGTACTTATGCGAGCTTGATTGTAGCGATTATTTTGAACTTTGTCATGTCAAGCTGGCGAATTCCAGTTCAAGGGATTATTGCTTCACTTTTTGAAGGGTTTGCAGTGGCTTGGATGCCAATTGGATTTGTAATAATAGCGGCTATTTTTGCTTATGACTTATCAGTAAAAAATGGTAAAATTGAAATTATCAAAACGATGTTAGGAAACATTACATCAGATAGACGTGCACAAGCTTTAATACTTGCCTGGGGATTTGGTGGATTTATAGAAGGTATTGCAGGATATGGGACAGCGGTTGCAATTCCAGCGGCAATTATGATTTCTTTAGGATTTTCTCCTATGACAGCGGCGATGATTTGTTTACTTGCAAATTCGACACCGACAGCATTTGGAACAGTAGGGCTTCCAGTTACAACAATGATTTCAAACTTTGGATTAAATCCTCAACAGACAGCATTATTTACATCATTGCTATTGTTAATATTAACTTGTGTTATTCCTTTTATTTTAGTAGTTTTTGCAAATAAAGAAATAGATGGCGGAAAAAATCCAGCTTTTGGAAAAGGAATTTTACCAGTAGTTATCGCATCAATTATTGGATATATGGTACAGCCATTAATAGCTATGACGACTGGAGCTGAACTGCCTACAATTATTTCAAGTTTAATAGCAATGATTTTAATGATTGTAGCGACAAAAATGTTTGTTAAGGCGGAAGAAGGATTTGAAACTGTGGCAGTTTCTACTAAAGATGCAATTTTAGCTTGGCTTCCATATATTTTAATGGTAGTTTTAATTGTAGGGACAAGTCCAGTTGTTAAAGTTATAAATGAGCCTTTACATGACCATACAATTTCAACAATTGATTTTTCATTTGGGCATTGGGCAACTTGGTTTAGAGATGCAAAAAGTGCAAAAGAAGCTGGAGTTGCGTTTAAATGGATTTTGGCACCAGCCGCACCTTTATTTGCAGCAACAGTTATCGCAGGATTTATTCAAAAAGTAAAAGTAAAAGACATGGTTGAAGTGCTAGGTCATACAATTTATCATAAATTAGATAAAATGTTAGTAATTATGGGAATTGTAGCACTTTCAGTAGTTATGAAGCACAGCGGAATGACAGCAAGCATTGCAGATGGTCTTAAAACATTAACTGGATCAGGATTCCCGTTCATTGCACCATTCTTAGGTACAATTGGAACATTTGTTACAGGAAGTGATTTATCATCTAACTTGTTATTTGGTGGAATTCAAGTAGGAGTAGCGAAAGGATTATCACAAAATCCAGCACTGCAATCACTGTTAATTGCAGCTAATACCGCTGGAGCTACAGGTGGTAAAATGATTTCACCACAA
>ERZ773008.2620-NODE-2620-length-11619-cov-98.035368_pt1 | contig 11619 bp, 8 predicted proteins | sample MGYA00580664_ERZ773008 | MGnify/ENA primary metagenome ERZ773008 (study PRJEB29015, sample SAMEA2738016) | human oral metagenome | biome: human oral; feature: human-associated habitat; material: dental | place: China | collected 2048 ... | reverse complement strand
ATAAATTTAAAAAGTGTTATAATTTATTTTATATAAGTATAGTTTGAAAGGAGCCCTTTTCATGAAACTAAATAAATTATCTTTGTCTTTAGCAATTACATTGGCCCTTGGTTCTACATTCAGCATGGCTCACGCTGAAACAACGGCGACTCATATAAAATCCGAAGTATCTAATGTGGCTACTAGAGCTGAAGTTTCTGCTAAGGCGGATGAACACCGTGTTGATACATCTGTTAAAAACGATACTAAACGTATTGATACATCCGTAAAAAATGATGCTAAACATGGTAGCACAGTTGTAAAACGTGATGCAAAACATGCTGATGCATCTGCTAAAAACGCTGCTAAACGCACTGATACATCCGTAAAAAACGATGCTAAACGCGTTAACACTTCTGTAAAAAATGATGTTAAACGCATTGATACTTCTGTAAAAAATGATGTAAAAGAAGATGCTGTAAAGGTAGAAGGTAAAAAAGCTGTAAAAGCTAAAGAAAACTTACCTGCTGGTATATACCCTGACACAAAAGATAACTGGGCTCGCGATGCTATCCAAGCAATGACACAAGCCGGTTACCTTTCTGGTTATGCTGATAATACATTCAAACCTAGTGCACAAATTACTCGTGAACAAGCAGCTGCTATTTATGGCAAAGTGCTACAACACAACTTAAACGAACAAGAATTAGCAGAGATTGCAACAAAAGAATCCTCTACCTCCTACTCTGACGTGGAAGCAGATCGTTGGTCTAGCTCTGCTATCAAATTAGTTAGTGCTGCAGGCGTAATGGAAGGCACATCTAAAACAGCTTTCACACCTAGCAAAACTATGGACCGCGAACAATTCGTTGCATCTGCTGCTAGTCTAGCTAAAAAATTGAATCTTTCTACACCTGTAAAAGCAGAAAAAGTAACTTTCAAAGACGAAGCTAGCATCTCCTCTGCTTACTTGGCAGATATCCAATACATGGCACAACGAGGCATCGTAGCATCTGGGGCAACAGAAAACTTTAACCCTAAACAACCTGTAACAAGAGCACAAGCGGCAACAATCTTGAACCGCATGCTTAATGGTGCTGGCCTTGCAACACCGAAACACAGTACAACTGAAGCTAAAGCAGAAACAACTGTAAAAGAAGATATAAAGAAAGCTGATACAGCAATCGAAAAAGAGGCCTCCAAAGAAAATAAAGATGCAAAAAAAGATATGTCCAAAACTGATAAAGACATGAAAAAAGAGGCAGAAAAGGCAGATAAAGTAGCCAAAGCTGAGGCAAAAAAAGCTGACAAAGACTTAAAGGGCAACAAAAATGCTACAGTAGCGGAAAAAGCTGAACCTACTCGCACAGTTCGCCCTGTTCGTCGTAGCACACTAAAAGCACTTGATCAAAAGCAACAAGCTGCATTAGAAGACAAAGTATTTTCTGAATTAAATAAAACTTATAAAACAGAAGATGCATTCCAAAATTATGGCGTAATGTACTGGCGTGACAATCAATTACACGTAGCTTTGAAAACAGACAGCGATATTTCCACAGTAAAAGCTAACCTTGCAAACCGTGGTGATTCTACTGTAAATAACTATGTTGTAGTTGAATCCTCCCAATACAGCCAAGCTGAATACGATGCAATCGATACAAACTTCCGCAACTACTACAACAAAAATGAAAAAGCAGGTACAATTCTAGCTACATTCCCTGATGTAGAAAATAACCAACTTTACGCAGTTGTATCTACAGCATCTAAAGAAACACAACAAGGGATCTCTAAATTATTCGGTTCCAAAGTAAAAATGACAGTAAAACGCTAATCGGCGTTACACTTAACCAGCCAAGGCAGCGTATACTCGACAGTACTACGCTGCTTTGTTGTATATCACTATGCATGCCAACTAATTGACTATGATGCGACGGATATAGCTTTTTATGCTGGTGAAAGTTTATATTCTACGGCTATCAAGCGCTAGCCTTTACCATGATTAGGAAGGATTTTTATGTACAAGAATACCCCTCACGCATTACGTGCCCTCGTACTCGGCACATTATTGACTACAACAGGCCTTGGTTTTGCTTCTGCAAACACAACCACTACAACTCATGCTCCTGCAACCACTGTTAAATCCACTAAAATGGAAACTACTAGAGCAGATCTAGCTAAAACAGAAGTAGCTAAAATGGATGTTGATAAAACGGAAGCAACCAAAATCGAAACAGCTAAAATTAAATCTACTAATACTGCATCACCTGCAATTGTAAACACCTCTATTGGTACACCTCAAGATATTCAAAAAATCCGCGCCCACATCTTTACAGATGTGCCTAGTGATTTTTGGGCAGCTAACTCGATTAGCACTGTAACAAAAGCAAACCTAATGAAGGGGTATTCCGATGGTACATTCCGACCTAACCAACCTATGACACGTGAAGAAGTAGCAGCGCTCTTCAACAATATTACGGATGATGGTACAGCCGCCTTCTTATCAAGTAAATTTAAAGATATTACATCTGACCGTTGGTCTGCTCTTGCTATTGAATCTGTAGCTCGCAAAAATATCATCAGCGGCTATGGTGATGACACTTATAAACCTGAGAAATATATGTCCCGCCAAGAGTTTGCGGTAGTAGCAGATAACTATATCCATTACTTAGGATATACCACTGAAGACCCAACAGTTCTTGATAATATAGCCTATGGAGACCAAAAATTTGTAGCTCCTTGGGCACAAGATGCCGTTCGCGAGCTTGCCTATCTTGGGTTCACAAACTACGCTCCAGGTACATTGTTTAACCCTGAAAAATATGTAACTCGTGCAGAAGCAGCGGAAATTGCGTACCGCATGACACAAACAGAACAAGCACTTGCCTTCCACAATACATTGTTCAAGCAACAAGTAGAAAACAAAACAGCTAATATCATCGACAAAGCATTAGGCTATGGCAATGATTTCACCAAATTCCGTCAAGACGGAGCTCTATTCTGGGAGGCAGGCCAATTACATGCATCTTTAACGGATCAAAAGAAAACTGACCTTGTTTCCAAAGCGATTACAGAGGCTCATGATCCACAGCTAGATAGAACTGTAGTCGTATCAAAAGGTAAATTAAATCAGGCCCAACTAGAGGAGTATCAATCCGATGCCATCGCCCTTTACCAACAAAAAGAACCTCAAGGAAAGATTCTTTCCATCTCTCCAAATACTGATACGAGTGCCCTTCTCATTACCGTTGATTCTATTCAAAAATCGACGTTGAAAGCATTTAAAAAGAAATTCCATGATAATGTATTCTTACAATTACCACCGGAACCGCTTACAAAGTCAGACGGAAACATTCAATTCCCATTACCACCGCGCGTAAACTATTATAACGACAAACAATAACATAGACAAAAAAGAACCGCCCCCTTAGGAGCGGTTCTTTTCACAATTAAACAGCTGTTACTATACACACATAATCGAATTTACACAGTTCGATTATTTTTTTGTTACATCATTTTCGCGGTCACGCAAGATACCAACTGGTACATATACCGTACCTGCGCTATGGATTGAATCCACATCTTGTTGCAAGATCATTACAACGGAATAATCATCTGTTGTGTAGAATTCAGTAGGCATTTTATCGATATTTACATCGCCACCTAATTTATCTTTCACATCTTGATTATTATTAATCGCATTCACCAATTCTTTTTTATTAAGACCACCAAGATCGTACAAGGACAATTGGCGACCTGTTGTGGTGTTAAATGTGAAACCTTTTACATAGTTTACACCATTGGCATCATGATCACGCATAGTATATGTGTGAATCAATACGCTGAAAATACCGTTTTTATCTGTTTTAACATCATAGTACATAACTACATTTGTTTTATCAGATTCTTTAGCATTTAACTTTTCTACATCATTTTGTATTTTAGAAACATACTTTTTGATGGTCGTATTGATTGCTTTTTCTACCGCAGGGCTAACAGATTTAACCTCTGGGAATACTAAATCCAAATGATCTGTAGTAGATTCCACAGGTGATACAGCAACCTCTTTGCGATCCATATAACGGTCCGCATTTGGAGCTACCACTTCAACTGCATTACGATCTACTTTAGACGCTTTAGAGCGCAACGCACGGTTCTGCTCAGGTGTAGCAGTGCTAGAAATACGATATGTTAAATCATTACGATTTACACGTTTCGCATTTGTTTGATTTGCTTGTACATTTACAGTATCTTGCGTTACAGGTATTACTTCGCTTGCTGCGAAGGAGACTACTGGCAATGCAGCAGCCATAATGATGAGTACAGACTGTTTTAATTTCATTGTTTAACCTCTTATTGTTCTTGCTCAGCTTTCATAGCAAGAGCTTCTTCTTTATTGAACTTGTGTGTAACAACACGGCGAACAAGATAGAGACCAGCGAATATGAATGCAAGCAATCCTAACCATTGTGCTGTGCTTTCAAATTCAGGACCTACTAATTCAAGTGGAGCTTCCCCACCACCAGTTGTAACAGACAATACAATAATAACAGCTATGATTACACCAATCAAGCTTTCACCAACGATCAGACCAGAAGCAAAGAGAACACCGCGGCGATTGGATTGCTCTACATCGTAGTCAGCAAGCTCACCGGCACGCATTTTAGCACGAGCTACAAGATAACGACCTACGAAGTAGCTGATGAAAGAACCAATAATAAGCGGTACTTCTAAAGTAGGTGGTAAATAAATACCCATACCAACAGCCAACGGAGGCAATGTTAAGGTAGCAGTTGTGCTCTTGAGAATCAAGTTGACGATAATCGCCACAACACCAACGCCAACGCCGATTAAGATATAGTCCCAATCCATGCTAGAGTTGAAGATACCTTGCGCAATGGTAGTCATCAAAGTCGCTTGAGGAGCAGATAATGCAGCGTTTGGATCCATTTCAGCACGTGGTAACGCACCTGTGAAACCATATGCTTGGTAAAGCAAGTTAAGAACTGGAGCAATTGCAATGGCACCGGCTACAGAACCAAGTAACAAGGCAATTTGTTGACGCCAAGGTGTAGCACCAACGAGTTGGCCAGTTTTCAAATCTTGTAAATTATCATTAGAAATAGATGCAATCGCAATAACTACGGATGTCATAAAGATAGCCATAGCGGTAGCGAACTGAACACCTTCTTGTGTAGCAAATAAATTATTTTCCGCTGCGATAAAGTATACAACCAAGGAAGAAATAATAGTCGCTAAAATACCGATACCAGAAATTGGAGAAGCAGATGTACCGATAAGGCCTGCCATATAGCCACATGCTGCAGCTACGAAGAAGCCAATCAATAAAGCTACTACGATACCTACTACAACGAGTGTCCACATTAAACCTGCACTAATAGGTACGACAGATACGAAATCCCAGAATGTAAATACTAATCCAATAAGAATAAGTATGAATACACCTAAAACGGATTTTGTACTCATATCTGTATCCATACGATGCAATTCACGTTCAGCAGAACTGCTATTCATAGATTTTACAGAAATCTTCATGCCTTCGATGATAGGTTTGATTAAGGTAATCAAAGTCCAAATCGCAGCAATACCAATAGCACCAGCACCGATGAAACGAACTTTAGATTTCCAAACAGCCATTGCAAACTTGGCAGTAGCACCGCCATCTGGAGCAAACATATTAGTGAAGTAAGGTACGAAGCCAGCCCACGCGATGAGTACACCAACGAGGATAGCGATACCAGAAGCGATACCAATAAGATAACCAGCACCTAACAACGCTGTAGAGAAGCCCAAAGGAATTTGAGTAATCCCTTTGCTACCTACAGGAATCCAAAAGCTCATGCTATCGCCAAGCACTTTGAAACCATTTGCACAAAGGCTAATAAGGCCAGCTACAAAGCCACCGGATACGATGTCGGCCATACCGGAGCTAGATTGAGGGCCTTGTTCACCATTGTGAGAGCCAACCTTTAAAATTTCTGCTGCTGCACGGCCTTCAGGATATGGTAGATCGCTATTCACTACCATGGCGCGACGCAATGGAATGGTGAATAATACACCTAGAGAGCCACCACAGGCACAGAGCAAGAATGTTTGCCAGAATGGAAAGCCATTCCAATACCCAAGCATGAGTAAACCTGGCAAAATAAAGATAATGGCGGACAATGTACCAGCCGCAGAAGCCTGCGTTTGTACCATGTTATTTTCAAGAACATTAGAATCCTTGAAGAACCGTAAAATTGCCATTGAAATAATAGCTGCCGGAATGGATGACGAGAACGTCAAACCTACCTTCAAACCGAGATATACGTTAGATGCTGTAAAAATAACAGTAATCAATGCACCAAGTAGCATCCCACGTAACGTCAGTTCCGGCAGATGAAGGTCATGGCTCGTAAAGTCATGTTTCATAAGTACTTACCTCCTCTGTGAAATCATAAACTTAAAACAATATACTAAGCTACTTTCATTTTATCGTGTTAAAGCGATGATTTCAATATATATGCGATATTTATAATGTATACATTACGAGGAAGCGATAGGTGTATATGCGCATTATGCATATACACCTATCAATTATATGAAAATAGAAATCATTCTCTTTTATTCTGTACAAATATACAGGATTTTATATAATTAAAGTACCGACAATAGAGTCGGCATGTCTTTTAAGGAGGTTGTAAACATTATGGAAACAAGAATTGAATACGATTCAATGGGACCAGTCGAAGTCGACGCTAGACGAATTTACGGACCTCAAACGCAACGCTCGTTCAATAACTTCAAGATCGGTGACCACCGCATCCCTATTGAACAAATCAAAGCGCTTGCGCTTGTCAAAAAAGCATGTGCTTTAACCAATGCAAAGTGTGGCGCAGTAACTGAGGAAAAAGCGAAACTCATCGCTCAAGTAGTAGATGAAATCGTGGACGGCAAATGGGATGAAGAATTTCCGTTAACCGTATTCCAAACAGGCTCTGGCACACAAACTAACATGAATGTGAACGAGGTAATCGCTCACCGAGCTAAACAGTTAGATGAATCCAATCCGCTTCATCCTAACGACGATGTAAACCGCGGCCAAAGTACAAATGATACATTCCCTACGGCAATGCATATCTGTGCGTACTTTGAAATTACAAAACGCGTAATTCCTGCATTGGACGGCCTTATCGAATCTTTTGAAAAATTGCAAAAAAAAGGGAAAGGCTTGCAAAAAGTTGGTCGTACCCACCTACAAGATGCTACTTTTATCATGGTAGATCAAGAAATTAGCGCCTTTGTGGACGGCCTAAAAACTGCCAAAACTATGCTCCTTCAAAATGCTGACCACCTCCTCGACGTAGCACTCGGTGGTACTGCCGTTGGTACAGGTGTGAACACGCCTAAAGGCTATCTAGACGTTATGGAAACTGTATTGCCAGAGGTAACAGGCGCTCCATTCCGTGTTAAGAATAACAAATTCCAAGGACTTGCTCTCAAAGATGCATTTATGATGGCTCACGGTGCACTTAACACATTAGCGACTACCCTATTCAAAATCGCTAACGATGTGCGCTTCTTAGGCTCTGGCCCTCGCTGTGGCTACGGCGAATGGCATCTTCCTGAAAACGAACCGGGCTCCTCCATCATGCCAGGCAAGGTAAATCCTACACAATGTGAAGCCTTGACCATGGTATGCGCCCAAGTATTCGGCCATAATACGACTATGACACTCTGTGCAGGTAGCGGTGCATTCCAATTGAACGTGTACATGCCTATCATGATCTATGACTTTGTTGAAAGCTGTCGCCTCCTTGCAGATGCTATGAATTCGTTCACAACACACTGTATCGACGGTGTAGAATTTGTACCTGAAAAACTCAACTTCTTTGTAGAACAATCCCTCATGATTGCTACATCCTTAACACCATACATCGGCTACGATAAGAGCGCTAAGGTTGTAAAAGAAGCGTACAAACGCGGTTGCTCTATTAAAGAAATCATCTTGGAAGAAAAACTAATGACCGAAGACGAATTTGCTGAAGCAGTTCGCATGAAATAAAATCTCTCTCATCTCTATGACATATCTGTAACATCCTCTCATACCTCAAATGAACGTGTAAAAGGGACTGTAAGCCAAATGCTATGTAAAGCATTTGCTTACAGTCCCTCTTTTTATTTGTTCCCTATGGTTTTCTAGTATTTCATAAGGTTTATAGTCATTAACAGGATCAAAGATAGGATGAAAATCATATCTTTCGTAGTTAACAGTTCATAGGTCTCGTTAAATGTATCATTCTTAAATGCCTGTATTATCAGTTCTTCTTGTTTACTGAGTTCTAGGTATAGATCTAAATGGCATCCAACTGCCACTAGTACTGCTATTTTGAGATATCCTTTATATATATCTGCTGTCATATCATAGATTAGAGAGATATCAAATAGCACAAGTAGAATGGTACATATAAGAAATTTATGGATAAAGGATTTACTATACATGATTGTATCCCTATAAGGAGTATAACTTATGACCTAAGCCACGCCATCAAAGAATGTAATGACTGTAATTTCTCGTGGGCAGTTGATACGAATTGGGAACCAGTGGCCTGTACCGTTATTGACGTAGCACACGCTTTGTTCTTCAACGTAGCGCCCTTTTGTATATGGAGTGCCCGTTGGCACTACAGGAACGCCCATAAATACAATTTGACCGCCATGGGTATGACCAGAAAGGGTCAACGGAATCTTGTGTTCAATGGCCTCTTCAAAGAATTCAGGGTGATGGGCCAATAGGATAACAAAGGCATAGTCCGGAATACCAGATAAAGCCTTATCAATCATAGCTTCTCGGCTATCTTTTTGACGACTGTTGTCGTATGTAACGCCTGCAATATATACAGGTTGTTTGCCACCCATAATTTGAATATTACTATTCACAAGGATATTCATCGGTGTATTTCGTTTGAAGGAATCAAGCACTTTATTTACATCGTGATGGTACTCGTGATTACCTAAGATGAAATCTACACCGTCAGGAATTTGTTTTGCAAAGGTCGTCAATCTTTCACAGACCTCAGGCAACCATTCTAGTTTATCGATGAGATCGCCTGTAATAACGACGCGATTAGGCTTTTGTAAAAGCGCCAATTTTAAGATTTCATCAAAGTCGTCTAAGTCGATACTAGGGCCCACGTGAATATCACTAAGTTGCACGATTTTATAGTCTTTTAGACCTGGCGGCAAGTTGGTGTAACCAAATTTTTCATTCGTAACCACTATCTCTTGTTGACCGGCAAAGGCAGCGTAGCTAGAACCACCAATAGTCGCCAAAGGCACTACGGTTGCAGCAGTTCTAAAAAAGGCACGTCGGCCCGTTCTGTTTTCCTCTGGCGTCTTGTTCCAAATCTTATTAACTGCCCAGTATAACAAGCTGAAGACGATAAAGATAGGAATAGCCAAGAATAAGCCAAAGAGGAAACCGTAGCTTTCAGTACGGAACATATTCATTAGGGGATAGTACAACGTGCCGTATAAATCCACTTGATGTAACAAGTAGTATCGGATGGCACCGAACCACGCACCGATAATAATTATATAACCTACCCAAGCAGGCCATTTCTTTTTAGGCTTCCACAAGTTGAGGAATAGCGCCCAAAAGCCTACCAAACCTAATACTAGGATGGTGCCAAAAATTATATTAAATAGCATTCTCATTCATTGCTCCTACAAATTACTTTGCTATCTCCGTCAATTTACCATGAGGACCCGCCCAAGCATAGTCGGCGAACTCATCGCGCTTGATGAGCATCCAGTCCTTAGGCAATTGCGCCTGGATATTCGCAATCGATATATTGTTAGCATTCCCTGCATATGTTAAATCACCACGGAATGCTTTCATAAACCATTTTCGATGAGAGAAAATATGTGTTATCTCTTTTACAAGTACTGGTTGCAAGGATAGCTCAAAGCCAAGGGCCTGAACTAATTCCTCAAGACCTCGTTCCCCATCCTCAAAGTTAGATACCATTTCCACAGATGGGAATTCCCACATAGATCGTAAAAGCCCACGATTCGGCCGTTTATGCAACAAATAATAGCCTTTATAATTTAAAATGCCCACGAATAAAGGCACCTCTACTACCTTTGTTTTCTTGATGCGCACAGGCAGTTTATCTGTATCCTCATGTTGATAGGCAGCGCACATATTTACAATAGGGCACTCTCCACAGCGTGGCGTCTTTGGAATACACACAGCAGAGCCAAAGTCCATCAAAGCTTGGTTAAAGTCACCAGGTCGATCGTGCGGCAAGGTCTCCTCTACGATAGCCGTAATAGTCTTTTTACCCTTAGTGCTTAAAATATCGTCAAAAATACGATATAGACGAGCATAGATGCGCAATACATTGCCATCTACAGCCGCTTCTGGTTCGTTGTACGCCATAGATAGTACGGCCCCAGCCGTATAAGAACCTACGCCCTTTAGGGACTCCATGGTCTTACGATCATGAGGCACGATACCACCGTAATTTTCAACAACATCCTTTACACCGAGCCGTAAATTACGAGCACGACTGTAATAGCCAAGCCCTTGCCATGCGTGAACCACCTCATCTTCGGAGGCCTTTGCCAAATCCTCCAAAGTTGGGAATAGACGCATCCAGTTGTCATAATAGGGCTTCATAGCCTCAATGCGCGTCTGCTGGCTCATCACCTCGGAAACCCAAATCTTATAAGGGTCCCCACAATCGCGCCACGGCAACTCCCGTTTATGCACATCATACCACGCCAATAGCTGTGGCACCCACTTTGGGTTCTTTTTATCAGTCATATTACCTCAAAATAGTATAAATTATGGAGCATATTACCATTCTCATGGTCATATATCCCCTTTTTACATTTTAAAATCCACCAAACCATCATTTTGATGTTAGTAAATTTATATTAATAATTAAATAGGTATACTCTAAAATTCGTCGGCATAGTATAAAGAATACCTATATTCGACAATATAACACAAATAATCTATACGTATCAGCCGTTAATATACAAATCAATGCGCGCCAAGTGTTCGCTTTCAAGAACGTTATCAACAGTGGTCAAATCCATCTTGTCCACCATGTTATTATCTCGGCCGAACACAATAGGTCCTTTTAATTTCTTTCCTTCTAACAACATCGGCAACCATCTACGGTCACCATCCCACATATGTTCGTAAGGAATTTGATTCGGTTCTAGCCAATGAGGCTCCATTTCATCTGTTTCCTCTACAGTACCTGTGAAAGTACGCAAGAAATACACATAGCTTACGTGCGTTAAACTTTCATCAAAAGGAAATTGAAAATCAAAAACCGCTACACATTCTAAGTCTTCCGGTCGCCCTTGAAGGCCAGATTCCTCGAATAATTCGCGAATGGCACACTCTCGGAAGCTTTCACCATTATCTAGTTTACCCCCGAAACCATTATATTTATCAGCCCCAAAACCACGCTTCTTACGCCCTAGTAATATACGATTTTTTTCATCAATGGGAAATACGAGCGTCGTCGGTTTCATAGGACCTCCTTAATCATAAAAATAACACTCTTTTATTATACCATTATTTTATGTACGAATGCCTTAGTTGTGGTATGATTAAGAATA
>ERZ773008.2619-NODE-2619-length-11622-cov-15.874989_pt1 | contig 11622 bp, 8 predicted proteins | sample MGYA00580664_ERZ773008 | MGnify/ENA primary metagenome ERZ773008 (study PRJEB29015, sample SAMEA2738016) | human oral metagenome | biome: human oral; feature: human-associated habitat; material: dental | place: China | collected 2048 ... | reverse complement strand
TTAATCAAATGAACAACTTTTTTTATTTTTTTAAAATCAAAATGCACAACAGGTTAAGTAAGTTTTTTATATTATAAGCAAGGAAAAAATATGAATGATAAGAAGCTCATTATTAAAAATACTCTATACCAAGAATTAGTAGAAACCATAGGTCAAGTACTCATAGAGGGACGAAATAAAGCACTCCAAACTGTGAATACAACTTTGGTACTTACTAACTGGCAAATAGGTCGTTATATTGTAGAGTACGAACAAAAAGGGAATGAACGAGCTGAGTATGGTGCTGAATTAATTAATTGCTTAGCACATGATCTTACTCTTATGTATGGAAAGGGCTTCAGCAAGAGTAATATTATTTATATGCGTAAGTTTTACTTGTGTTTTCAAAAAAGTGAGACACTGTCTCACCTTTTGAGTTGGAGTCATTATTTTGAAATATTAAAGTCTGAAGACCCCTTAGAAATGAGCTTTTATACTAAGCAATGTGAGCGAGAAAACTGGAGTGTAAGAGAGTTGAAACGACAAATGAAAAGCGGTCTTTTTTATAGGTTAGCACTAAGTAAAAATAAAGAAGAAGTATTGCTATTAAGCAAAAATGGTCAGGAGGTGCAAAACCCAAGAGATATTGTTAAAGATCCTTTTGTATTAGAGTTTGTAGGAATACCTGAGAAGCAAGTCTATTACGAAGGAGAATTAGAAGAGAAATTAATAGCTAACCTGCAAGACTTCCTTTTAGAATTAGGTAAAGGGTTTGCTTTTATTGGAAGACAGTATAAAATCAATATAGGAGCGCGCCATTTTTATGTAGACCTTGTGTTCTACCATCGTATATTGAAATGCTTTGTGCTTATAGACCTAAAAAGAGGAGAAATAGAACATAATGATATTGGGCAAATGAATCTGTACCTGAATTATTTTAAAAATGAAGAAAATACAGAAGGTGATAATGAACCCATAGGTATTGTTCTAGGAGCACTCAAAGATCAGGTGCTAATTGAGTATGCTATGCAAGGTATATCAAATCAACTTTTTGTTAGTAGATACCAACTCTATTTGCCTGACAAACAACAATTACAAGATGAGTTACAAAAAATCATAGACAATAAATTATAATCATATTATGACCTACAACACTATCGCCGAAACACAAAACTACATCGTTTTAGACAATTATACTAAGCTTTCTAAAGTGAGCGAAGCTCCCGCTACCTACCAAAGCGAAAATGCCTTAGAACGCGAATTTATTGAGGATCTGATCGCTCAGGGCTACGAATACCTGCCGCAGCTTACTACCCCTGCGGCACTCTTGAATAATGTGCGCACGCAGCTGCAGAACCTCAACAGCGTAACCTTCTCCGATGCCGAGTGGCAGCGCTTTGTAGAGGAATATTTAGATGCCCCCAGCGATAACTTGGTAGAAAAATCGCGCAAACTGCACCGCGATTATATCTACGACTTTGTGTTCGACGATGGGCATATACAAAACATCTATTTGGTAGATAAGAAAAATATCATTCGTAATAAGGTACAAGTAATCAACCAGTTCGAACAGAAAGGCTCTCACGCCAATCGTTATGATGTAACGATTTTAGTGAATGGGTTGCCCTTAGTGCAAATCGAACTCAAAAAGCGAGGCATTGCTATCCGCGAGGCGTTCAACCAAGTGCATCGCTATAGCAAAGAGAGTTTCAACAGCGAGAGTTCTCTATACAAATACCTACAACTCTTCGTCATTTCTAACGGTACTGATACTCGATATTTTGCCAACACCGTAAAGCGTAATAAGAACAGCTTCGATTTTACGATGAATTGGGCAAGAGCTGATAATTCTCTTATACGTGATCTGAAAGATTTTACTGCTACTTTCTTTCAGAAAAACACTTTGTTACAAGTGCTACTTACCTATTCGGTGCTTGATGTAAGCGACACACTACTGGTGATGCGCCCCTACCAAATAGCCGCTACCGAACGGCTACTGTGGAAGATAAAAAGTGCGTATCAGGCTAAACACTGGAGTTCTATCGAGGGAGGTGGCTACATCTGGCACACTACAGGTTCGGGCAAAACGCTCACCAGCTTTAAAGCTGCCCAATTGGCTACCCAGCTCGATTTTATCGATAAAGTGTTCTTTGTGGTAGACCGAAAAGATTTGGATTATCAAACGATGAAGGAGTATCAACGTTTTTCGCCCGATAGTGTAAATGGATCAGGTAGTACTGCTGGACTCAAACAGAATTTAACTAAGAATGACCATAAAATTATCGTTACTACTATCCAGAAGCTCAACAACCTGATGAGGGGCGAAGAGCATTTGCAGGTATATGACCAGCAAGTTGTCTTCATCTTCGATGAGGCACATCGCTCACAATTTGGCGAAGCGCAAAAGAACCTTAAGAAGAAGTTCAAAAAGTACTACCAATTTGGTTTTACAGGCACCCCTATTTTCCCCGACAATGCCTTGGGCAGCGAAACCACTGCCAGCGTCTTTGGTCGCGAACTGCACGCTTACGTGATTACCGATGCCATTCGCGATGAAAAAGTACTGAAATTCAAAGTAGATTACAACGATGTGCGTCCGCAATTTAAGGGTATAGAAACCGAGCAAGATGAAGCCAAACTCAGTGCTGCCGAAAACAAACGCCTCTTGCTACACCCAGAACGTATTAGGGAAATAGCTACGTACATCTTGCGCAATTTCCGCCTCAAAACCCACAGAAATGAGGGCAGTAATAAGGGCTTCAATGCGATGTTTGCCGTTAGTAGTGTAGAGGCTGCCAAATGTTATTACCAAGAGCTCAACGCCTTGCAAAAAAATAGCGACCGACCGCTCAAGATAGCGACTATCTTTTCTTATGCTGCCAATGAAGAACAGAATGCTATAGGCGACATTACCGACGAAACTTTCGAACCTTCCGCTATGGATGTCAGTGCCAAAGAGTTTTTGGAAAAAGTCATTGTCGAATATAACGCGATGTTTAAAACAAGTTTTTCATTAGAAAGCAAATCGTTTGAAAACTACTACCGCGACTTAAGCAACCGTGTGAAAAATCAAGAAGTCGACCTACTGATCGTGGTAGGCATGTTCCTCACCGGCTTTGATGCCCCTATGCTCAATACCCTATTTGTGGATAAGAACTTGCGCTATCACGGACTTTTGCAGGCTTATTCTCGCACTAATCGCATCTACAACAGTACAAAAAGTTTTGGTAATATTGTTACTTTCCGCGATTTAGAAAAAGCTACCATCGATGCTATTACCCTTTTCGGCGATAAGAGCACCAAGAATGTAATCCTCGAAAAAAGCTACCAAGAGTATCTCGAGGGCTTTACTGATATCATTACCGGTAAAGCTTGCCGAGGCTATAACGAAATTGTAAAAGAACTAAAAGAACAATTCCCCGACCCTGATGAGATTCACACTACAGCCGATAAGAAAGCCTTTGTAAAGCTTTTTGGTGAATATTTGCAGGTAGAAAACATCTTACAGAACTATGATGAATTTGCTCATCTCAAAGCCCTGCAAACCATTGATAAAAAAGACCCTGAAGCGTTAAAAGCCTTTGCTGAGGAGCATTTCCTAACCGAAGAACAAGTCGCTTCTATGGTACAATTAGAGGTACTCAAAGACCGATTAGTGCAAGATTATAAATCTACTTATAACGATATACGTGATTGGGTAAGCAAGGAACGCGAGAACAGAGAGCAAGAAAAACAGTTAATTGACTGGGAAGAGGTGGTTTTTGAAGTAGATTTGCTCAAATCTCAAGAAATAGATCTTGATTACATCCTCGAACTCATCTTAGAACACCACAAAAAGAACAAAAACAAAGAGGCTTTAGTAGAGGAAGTGCGTCGCATTATCCGTGCCAGCATAGGCAACCGTGCTAAGGAAAGCCTTATAGTAGATTTTATCAACGAAACTAATTTAGATACTATTGACGACAAACCGACTATCATAGCAGCGTTCTTCACTTATGCCCAAGAGCGACAAAAAGCTGAAGCGGCTGAGCTAATCGCGGAAGAAAACCTAAATGAAGAGGCGGCTAAACGATATATACAGCTTTCTCTAAAACGAGAATACGCTAGCGAAAACGGCACTGACCTCAATAGTATTTTGCCAAAAATGAGCCCGCTAAATCCACAATATCGAACCAAGAAACAAAGTGTATTTCGTAGAATAGCTGCCTTTGTAGAGAAGTACAAAGGCGTAGGAGGAGAACTGTAAATAGAGAGCGGAGATAAGGGGACAGTAAGCAAGAGGTAGTGAATATTAACAATTACCCATTGACAATTAATCATTGTTTTTGTACCTTTGCGTCTTTTAAAAATACACATTGCTGCTTTGTGAATGGATTAAGCAATTTTTACCCCCTCGTAAGCAAGGCTAAATTTTAATTATAACTTATTGATTATCAACTTAAAAATAACGTTAAGCAATTTTTGAGGTAAAATAAGCAATTTTTACCCCCTCATAAGCAAGGCTAAATTTTAATTATAACCTATTGATTATCAAATTAAAAATATCGCTAAGCAATTTTTGAGGGGAAATAAGCAATTTTTATATATAAATAAGCAAGGAGAAATGATAAACGAGTCTGTATCAACCATTAATAGTATTATTACTAAACAATACTTAGAAAAACAGCTTGAAAACCAATATTTTGAAAGGAAAGGGTTAGGAGAGAAGGATACGAAACCTACCAAAATTGCGGAAGAGCTCATCGGTATGCTCAATGCTGATGGAGGGGTATTGGCCTTTGGGGTAAGTGATAAAGGGGAAATACAAGATCTCAACAGCATTGCTGACAAATTAGATGACTATAGAAAACTGGTCTTTGATTTTATTATTCCCCCTTGTAATATTGTATTAGAAGAAGTATTTATAGATGGAAAACTAATCTTTCTCTTTCATGTAGAACAAGATGTAGAGCGTATATATTGTCGTAAAGATAATGAAAAATTTTTTCTAAGAATAGCCGACAGTAACAGAGAACTAAACCAAGAGCAAATAAAAAAACTTGAATATGATAAGAATATTCGTCGGTTCGAGGATGAGGTTGTCCCTGACTTTGATACTGATGACTTAGACCAAGAATTATTGGCTGCCTACAAGGCAAAAGTAAATTTTTCCGGTCAGATATATGATTTGCTCTACAAGCGTAACCTATTAGCTAAAAAAGGGGATACTTATCTGTTCAAAAAATCAGCTATATTATTGTTTTCTAAGGTGCCTGAGCGTTATATTCCTTCTGCTTCTGTACGATATGTTCGTTATGAAGGAATAGAAGCAAAAGTAGGAACAGATCACAATGTGGTGAAAGATGTGCGTTTTGAAAACAATATCCCAAGAATCATTGATGAACTTACCTCCTTTTTACGCACCACTTTGCGGGATTATTATTTCTTGGATATAACCATCGGAAAATTTAGGAAAGTGCCTGAGTATCCAGAAGAAGCTTGGCTCGAAGGTGTGGTCAATGCCCTTTGTCACCGCTCCTATAACGTACAAGGCAATGAAATCTATATAAAACACTTTGATGATCGCCTCGAGATTAGCAATAGTGGCCCTCTCCCAGCTCAGGTTACTATAGAGAATATCAAGACAGAGCGATTTGCCCGTAACCCTCGTATAGCCAGAGTCTTAGAAGACTTAGGCTATGTTCGCCAGCTTAATGAAGGAGTCGCTCGTATCTATGAATCCATGGAAAGATCCTTACTCGCCCAGCCTCAATATAAAGTACAGAACAACAATGTATATCTGACGCTACGCAATCGAGTAAGCTCTCATGAAAAGACCATCTCAACGGCTCTGATGTCAGCTATAGAAGAAGGATGGAAAGAATATAATGAAACCAAAAAAGCTATTCTGCTTTATCTCTTTAGAAATGGTTCAGCTACTATCACTGAACTGGCAACACATATAGGTATCAATCAGAATTCTATCCGTAATTATTTAAATGAATTCATACAACAAAATATTATGGAAAAACATAGCCAAAAACAGCGTGATCCCAATGCAAAATATACCTTTAAAAAAGATTAAGCAATTTTTACCCCCTCGTAAGCAAGGCTAAATTTTAATCATAACCTATTGATTATCAGCTTAAAAATATCGATAAGCAATTTTTGAGGTAAAATAAGCAATTTTTTAATATTCCTAAAACCTAAACCCTAAAAAATAATGGAAATTACCAAAGCAAACCGAAAATGGTTAGACAACCTACACCTCCCTCACCCTGTAGTGATAGCAGGTCCTTGTAGTGCCGAGACAGAAGAACAAGTCCTTAAAATCGCTCATGCGCTGAAAGATACCGACGTTACTTACTACCGTGCTGGTATCTGGAAACCTCGTACCCGCCCTGGTATGTTCGAGGGGGTAGGCGCTTTAGGACTCAAGTGGCTCGAATGTGTCAAGAGGGAAACAGGTATGAAGACCGCTACCGAGGTAGCCAACAAAGACCATGTACGATTGGCCTTGGAACACGATATAGACCTGCTCTGGATCGGTGCTCGCTCCACAGTGAGCCCCTTCATCGTGCAGGAAATCGCTGACGAACTCAAGGGTACTGACAAGGTTGTCCTTGTCAAAAACCCTGTAAACCCCGACTTAGCCCTCTGGATAGGCGCTATTGAGCGACTTCTGAGAGCTGATATCCAAAACTTAGGGGTTATCCACCGCGGTTTCTCTACTTATGAGAAAACCAAATACCGCAATATCCCTGAATGGCAATTGGTCATAGAGTTGCAAAATAAGTTCCCTGACCTCCCGCTGATCTGCGACCCTTCCCATATCACAGGCAAGCGAGAGCTGATCTTCGATGTCTCTCAGACAGCCCTTGACCTGAACTTCAACGGGCTGATGATAGAAACCCACTGCACCCCCGATGAGGCTTGGAGCGATGCGGCACAACAGGTTACTCCCCAGCGATTAGTACAGATAATGAATGACTTACGCATACGAAAAACCTCTACTTCCGAAGAGGACTATGTAAGCCAACTCACTGGGTTACGCTCCCGTATCGATATCTTAGACGACCAGCTCTTAGACCTGCTTAAAAAGCGTATGGACATATCCGATGAGATCGGGCAGCTCAAGAAAATCAACAATGTAGCTATCCTACAGAACCAGCGCTGGCATGAAATACTCGGCAAGGTGATCTTGGAAGGAGAACAGCACGGTCTCAATGAGGAGTTTATCATACAACTCTTCAAAGTTATCCACCAAGAATCCATCAACCGACAAGAGAAAATAGTAAAAGCAAAATAAGCATGTACCGCCTTTTTTTTGATTTTTCTTTTCACCCTGATTTTCAATTATACTTACCTCAAGCCCTCTTAGCTCAGCAGCATAGCCATAGCTGGTTTCTGCTCAAAAAGGCCTCGCCTGAGGTAATGAAGAATATCTCCATCCCACTAAGAGCCTCCGAAAAGGAGGCTTTAGCCATTACTTACAGCCTCCAACCTCATGTACTTGCGCAGAAATACAACCCTAAGAATCTCCCCATCGAGGAGCTCTTCAAGAACAAATCCCAAAAGAAATATATCCAAGAACAGATAGAGGAAAAAACCAATACACTTCTCTCCCTGATAGCCAAGGAAGCACTATGGCTTACCACCCATTGCCAAAAGGAACAACCTATAGAGCGGCAACTTATTGAGGTTTCCCCTAAGGAGCTACATCCTGTATTGGAATTTGAGAAAACTCCAGAAGGGATTGCCTACCATTTGTTCCTCCTTGCAGAAGAAAGGCTCGTCCCCGCTGAGCACCAAATCACCCTACTCAGCCAGAAGAAATCATGGATAGTTATCGACCAGAAGCTCAGCCTCCTTGAGGATATTCCTGCACAGCTGGTCAAGCCTTTTCTGGGAAAGACTTCTGTGGAGATTCCCCAGAGGATGGTTCAAGAGTATTTTGACAAATTTCTCAAGGAAATCCTCCAAAGGGTAGAGGTATGCTCCGTTGGCTTTGATATACTGACCAAGGACAGTGTGCAGGGCACCTCCCTTCACTTTGTCCACGACTTCCTTTCTGGGCAATACAAGCTCTATGTCGCCTTTGATTATGGCGGATATACCTTCTATAGTAACCAACGCAGGGCGCAACAGTCCCTCTTGGATATTACTCCTGAGGGAGATATTCATATACAACACTTTAGGAGAAACCCCTTAGAAGAAGCGCGTAAAGTACAAATACTAAAAGACTTAGGACTACAAGAAGTAGAAGGGTTCTTTTGGGTGGATGATCCTTATCCCTTTGCTACTTACCTGCACCTATTACCTTACGGAGAGGTCTTGGAAGCCCAAGGGCTACCCCTTACTCCGATAGAAATTGAAGGGAAGCAAACCTGTTTGCAACATTTTGATATTCAGCTTAATGAGACTACAGGACAACAGGACTGGTTCGATGTAGATATCTGGATTACCCAAGGGGATTTCCGCTTGCCTTTTGCCTCCCTTATAAAAAACCTGAGGGAGAACAACCCCCTCTATCCCCTACCCGATGGCTCTTGGCTGGTGATTCCTAAGGAATGGTTTGCTCGGTATGAACGGCTGGCAAAGTTTGGCCAAGAACATCAGGGGAAAATACGCCTTGCCAGAAGCCACTATGCCCTCTTGGACACCCTTGCTGAAGCTAAGCCCAAGGAATGGGTCAGCGGCATTCACTATCAGCCATCACCACGCCTGAAAGCCTCCCTACGCCCCTACCAAAGGGAAGGCGTAGAATGGCTCTTGGAGCACTACCACAACCAGATGGGAGCTTGCCTTGCCGACGATATGGGGCTGGGGAAAACGCTCCAAATCCTGGCCATGCTCATCGCAGTACATGATACTTACCCCCTGAAGCAGACGGATTTCCCTACAGATATTTTCCAGTTAGGACAGATGCAGCGCGAGCCCCTCAAGGCACTTATCGTGCTACCTTCGTCCCTGATTTTCAATTGGTATGAGGAGATCAAGCGCTTCACTCCTGATCTGAGGTGTACCCAGTACATAGGCAATGACCGGAAAACAAAGGTACGCCGCTTGCTCAACTATGATATCGTGCTAACCTCCTACCCTATCCTTACCCGAGATATTGCGCTCTTGGAGAAACATCCCTTCTCCTTCATCATCTTGGACGAAAGCCAGCGTATCAAGAACAAGAATTCACAGGTATTCAAGGCAATAGATAGGCTACAGGGAACCCACCGCTTTTCCCTCAGTGGTACCCCTATAGAGAATTCTCTAAGTGACCTATGGGCACAGATGCAGTTTATCAACCCCAATATATTGGGAACTTTCGCCCAGTTCAGCAAGTATTTCCTCCCCGAGATACAGAAGAAGCACAACCCTATTGCCTTAGAAGAGCTCAAGACAATTATCAATCCATTCCTGCTGAGACGTACCAAAGAGCAGGTACTACAAGACTTACCCGATATGGAAGAACAAATCATCTATTGTTCTATGAGTGAGCTACAAGAGAAATGGTACGAACAGGAGAAGTCCAAGGTACGCAACGCCCTCCTACAGGTAGCCCCTCAGGGCAAGAATATTCATTCGCTGAACATGCTCATGCGCCTAAGACAGATTAGCAACCACCCCCTACTGGCAGATCCCAAGAGCGACATCCCCTCTGGGAAATATGAAGAGGTAGTCAGCTGCTTGGAACAGCTGTTATTATCTGCACAGAAAGCACTTATTTTTAGCAGTTTTACCTCTCACTTAGAAATATATCAAAGATGGTGTGACGAGCAGAAAATCAAGTATGCATTGCTCACAGGAGCCACAGCGCTACCCGATAGAAAGGTACAAGTGGAGCGGTTTCAGAAAGATAAAGAAGTACCCTTCTTCTTTATCTCTCTCAAGGCAGGAGAAGTAGGGCTGAACCTAACGGCAGCCTCGTATGTGCTTTTATTAGACCCTTGGTGGAATCCCTTTGCCGAGCGGCAGGCCATAGCCCGAGCCCATCGGTTGGGACAGGAACAGAAGGTCAATGTGATTCGGTTTGTAAGCCAACATACTTTAGAAGAGAAGATTATTCGGCTACAGCAGCACAAGAGGGAACTCTCCGAGCACATCATAGAAGAAGATACCCTGATGAAGGAAGAACTATTAGAATTACTTGAATAAAAAAGCGGCCTCTTGGCCGCTTTGTTTTAAACCTTATTCTTTATGAGCATTACTTCAATAATAGAAATGGCGGTTTTTTCTGGTACAGTTAGCAATTCAGCTAATTGGTTGATCATATCCTTTTCTTCTTCTTCTAAGATACCATCAGAAGTAGCGATATCTACTGCGCAAGCAAAAGCAGTAAGACGAAGTTCAGAAGGAAGACCTTGCACTGATTTTTCTACTAAGCTTCCTGGGCCTTCTTTCTTAAGAATACGGAAAAGCTTATCAAAAAGCTTATCAAAAGCAGAGCCAGTGTAGCTGTCATAGATACGAAGACGGTTCATGTAATTCACGATTTCGTCCCATTCTCCATGGCCTACGTTACCATCGGCTCCTGCCATAGCAAGAGCAATCCCTGCGAAGGATTCTTGTTCGTTTAGTTTCACTTCCTCGGTTACTCCTTGGAAGATCTTTCCGAATAAACTCATAAGTTTTAATTTTAAATATTGGGCAAAGATAAGAAAAAATCTGAACAAAAAAACTTTTATCCAAAAATTTTTTACAAATTAATGATACTGATATTAATTACTGTTGGTATCAATCATTAATCGGTTTGTTTGCTCATCAGGGAAGATGACCGTAGGTTGGAAGGTTTTGGCCTCTTCGAAATCCATAAGGGCATAGGAGATAATGATTACAATATCCCCCTTCTGTACCTTGCGAGCGGCAGGGCCATTGAGGGTAATGGTACCAGAGTTTCGCTCACCCCGAATGATATATGTCTCGAAACGCTCGCCATTATTGACATTCACGATAGAGACCTTCTCTCCTACGATGAGGTTGGCCGCTTCCAAAAGAGCTTCATCGATAGTGATGCTCCCTATATAATCCAAGTCTGCACCGGTTACTTTTACACGGTGGATTTTTGATTTTAATACTTCTATTTTCATGTGACAAAGGTAAAAAATATTTGGATAATTCTTCCGTTTTTCTTTGCTTTTTTGTATATTTGTCCTCTTGAACCTAACCAATATACTATCTTATGAGAAAGTTACTATTTTTAGTCCTGCTAATAGTAGGCTGTAAGCCCTCCTATGTGACTGAAATTCCGCGTGATACGAATCTTCGCACAGGAATCCATCTAAAAGATCCTAAGCGAGTGGTCATCTTTGCTGAAGATGCCACCTACTATAAGTATGCACAGAAACACCCTGAGTATAAAGAAATTAAGGCGCGCATCTCCTCCCTACTTCCTGCTGCTTCAGAGAGCTGTTTCTGTGGGATTACCCTACAAGGAGGTATCATACGGATAGACGGGGAGAAATCGTGGATTATTGACACAGAGAAGCTGCCCTATATAGCTGCTTTGGTACTGTACAATGGCAAAGGAAAACCCGAGGTAGTACTCGATCCTAAGCAATACGAGAAGCGTCTTCGGCAGATGTGGGGCAATAAGTCCACTCGGTAAAAGAGCTTCAATAAAAAATCTCTTCCCCTGTGGGGAAGAGACTTTCGTATTGTAAAAACTAA
>ERZ773008.2616-NODE-2616-length-11630-cov-3.324406_pt1 | contig 11630 bp, 9 predicted proteins | sample MGYA00580664_ERZ773008 | MGnify/ENA primary metagenome ERZ773008 (study PRJEB29015, sample SAMEA2738016) | human oral metagenome | biome: human oral; feature: human-associated habitat; material: dental | place: China | collected 2048 ... | reverse complement strand
GGCGAAGTCGTGCGTATTGAAGACATGTTAAATGAAGGTGATATTGAGAAAACAGACATTTCAACCCTCTTTTTGGTCATAGCCCGCATGAGTGTTGACGACACAAAAGATGCCATTTCGCGTATGACCGACTCTGCTGAAACGGCATTCTACGAGGGCGATGGCCTGCTGAAACTGGTATTTCTGCCCAGTAATATCACCTATGAATTCTCTACACGCTTTGAAGCCGACGGCATCAAGTTTGAAGAACCCAACGACAATATGTTCTCATTCAACTCACCATTGGGTGCCTGTCCAACGTGCGAAGGCTTTGGAAACGTTATTGGAATTGATGAGAAACTTGTCATTCCCAACTCTACACTCAGTGTCTATGACGGCTGTGTACAATGCTGGCATGGTGATAAAATGGGGGGATGGCTGACGGAATTCATACGACGTGCGGCTACAGATAACTTCCCTATATTTGAACCTTACTATCAACTCGACCGCAAACACAAAGACATGCTTTGGCATGGACTGCCCAGTGAAAAGGGAAAAGACATACATGATAAAGTCTGCATTGATGCCTTTTTCCAAATGGTGAAAGAGAACCAGTATAAGATTCAATATCGTGTAATGATGAGTCGGTACAGGGGAAAGACTGTATGTCCTGACTGTCATGGAACCAAATTGAAGAAAGAAGCCACATGGGTAAAGGTGGGCGGAAGAAGTATTACCGAGCTTGTTGAGATGCCAATCAGTAAACTTAAAGATTGGTTTGATAAGCTTCAACTCGAAGAACATGAGGCAGACATCGCCAAACGCTTGCTTACTGAAATTAAGAACCGATTAGGATTTCTGGTTGAAGTGGGGCTGGGCTACCTCACACTCAACCGCCAATCAAGCACACTCAGCGGTGGAGAGAGTCAGCGCATCAATCTCACGACATCGTTAGGCTCTTCATTAGTGGGTTCACTCTATATTCTCGACGAGCCGAGTATCGGTCTCCATAGTAGAGATACCGAACGATTAATCCATGTACTGAAAGACCTTCAGAAACTTGGGAACACGGTCATGGTGGTTGAACATGACGAAGAAATCATGCGTGCTGCCGACTATCTGATTGACGTCGGCCCCGATGCCGGAAGCCATGGAGGTGAGATTGTATTCCAGGGAAGTACCAAAGAACTGAACAACACCGCAGAGAAGCTGCTCAAGAAATACCCACGCTCCTATACTATTAAATATCTCACCGGGAACGAAAGCATTGATCCTCCCAAGTCAAGGCGCAAATGGAACAGAGCCATTGAACTGAAAGGAGCACGCATGAATAACCTCCGTGGCATTGATGTCAAGTTTCCTCTCAATGTCTTTAACTGTGTAACAGGTGTGTCAGGATCAGGAAAATCAAGCCTCATCAAAGGCATACTCTATCCTGCCATGAAGCGTCATTTAGACGAAGTGGCCGATGCCCCCGGCGAATATACGGCTCTTGAAGGTGACTGGGAGGCTGTCAAGCACGTGGAATTCGTTGACCAAAACCCCATCGGAAAGAGCACTCGGTCTAATCCTGCCACCTATGTCAAGGCCTATGAAACCATCCGACAACTCTTTGCCGACCAGCCATTGGCCAAGCAAATGGGCTTCACGCCTCAATATTTCTCATTCAATACAGAAGGCGGACGATGTGAAGAATGCAAGGGAGCAGGCGTCATCAATGTTGAGATGCAGTTCATGGCTGACCTCATTCTGGAATGTGAAGCCTGCCATGGCAAGCGCTTTAAGCATGACATTCTGGAGGTACGGTTCCATGACAAGAACATCAATGACGTGCTTAACATGACGGTATCTGAAGCCATTGAATTCTTTGGAGAATACAAACAACAGACCATCGTAAACCGTCTGAAACCTTTAGAGGATGTAGGACTCGGCTATATCAAACTTGGTCAGAACTCAAGTACGCTGTCCGGTGGTGAGAACCAGCGCGTGAAATTAGCTTACTTCATCGGTCAGGAGAAGCAAGAGCCCACATTGTTCATTTTCGATGAGCCTACGACAGGACTTCACTTCCATGACATACAGCGATTGCTAAATGCTTTCAATGCACTGATAGAACGAGGCCACACCATTCTTGTTATAGAGCATAACATGGATGTTATCAAGTGTGCCGACTATGTGACAGACCTTGGTCCTGAAGGTGGTGACAAAGGTGGAAATCTCGTTTTCGAAGGCACTCCGGAAGAACTTGTAAAGTGCAAGGAAAGTATAACGGCAAAATTCTTAAAGGATAAACTTTAAAATCTGAACTTATCAAAACAGAACTAAGCATACTCATTCCCTGCTACAACTGTCAATGTGTAGAATTGGTAAAGGCGCTTGACGTGCAATGTGAAGACATTGAAGGCTTGCGTTATGAGATTATCGTGGCTGATGATGGCAGTACTGATAAGCATACATGCCATATCAACAAAGAAATACTTGAACTTGAAAATGCCCGTTATATTCTGCGTAAAGAGAACGTAGGACGTGCTGCCATTCGCAATTTCCTTGCTAAGGAAGCCGCCTATGAATGGCTTCTGTTTATCGACAGTGACATGACAGTGCTCCTTGACGACTTCATTCTGCACTATATAGAACTTGACAACAGCTTCAAAGTTGCATACGGAGGTTATCAATTGGGGAATGGAGAAACATCCAATTTAAGGTATCTTTATGAGAAAAATGCAGTCAGCAAGGGTCTTCCAAAATCCAGGAAGCAGAACGCTTACAGCAATCTGCACACGGCAAATCTGTTGATAAACCGAACGACAGCCCTTGCCCACCCTTTCGATGAACGCTTCAAACACTATGGATATGAAGATGTGCTCTTAGGGAAAAGACTGTCTGAAGATGATATATCCTTTGCCCAAATAAACAATCCCCTGCTGTTTGACAAATTTGAAAGCAACAGTAGGTTCGTGGAAAAGACAGAAGAAGCCATGCAGACCCTCTACACTTTCCAAACAGACCTAAAAGGCTTTTCGCCATTATTAGACACGGTTCATGAAATGAAACGTTTTCATCTGCAAGGTCTTTTCTTGTCTTTTTGGAAAACAAGAAAGGAGAGCTGGCGTGCAAAACTCTGTGGCACGCATCCTAACTTAAAACTTTACAAACTATATAAATTGGGGTATTTTATTTCACTCTTTTAGGGAGTCCCTCAAGCTCAACCAACCATTTCCCATTTTGAAAACGGAGTTTGAGTTCATAGGTAGCTTTATCCACAAGACGAGCAGCCTTTCCAACCGTATCCATACACAAGAAACCATTTACTTCAACATGCGAAATCGCCGTTGAATCTTCGGGATTTTCTTCGACATCTACAATCTGGCACTCTGCTCCCTGCACCATGCTGTGCAGTCGGTCAACGTCAGCCTGTTCCACTTGACTGGCCGCATAATATAACCATTGCTGAGAAGAATGTGTAACATAAGGCATGGCTTGTTGGAACTTCCAATTGAAATAATTCTGTGAAAAGGAATCTACGCTCATTTTGACAGTATCGCCTTCTTCCTGACGACTACACGAACCGAAACCAAACCAAAACAGACTAAGCAAACCTATCGTCATTGCTTTCCTGACAAATGGATACAGAATAAAACTCATATACTAATTTATTTTAAGACAAAGATAGATAAATTCTTTGGCTTTTTCATCTTTTCTTAATAATTTTGTAAGGCAAAAGCCGACACCCTCATCTATAATAGGCCATGTTTCTATTGGGTGTTGACTAAGCTATATTATGTAGAAAGAATTAAGAAGATAATGCTAAAATTCATATCATTCGGCAGTGGTAGTAGTGGAAACTGCTATTATCTTTACACTGAAACCGATGGACTTATCATAGATGCCGGCGTGGGAATACGCACCTTGAAGAAGCACTTTAAGAACTACGGACTACACTTGGATAATGTCCACCACATGCTTATCACACATGATCACGCTGACCACGTGAAATCGGTAGGCAGTCTGAGCAAGGACTATGGACTTGACGTTTATACAACTCACAGTGTACATGTAGGTATCGAACACAATTACTTCGTTAAGAAGAAGATTGAACCCACACACGTGAAAATAGTAGAAAAGGGTGTAACTTTCAAGTTAGGAAAATTCAGAGTGACTCCTTTCGGAGTTCCTCACGACAGTTCCGACAATGTGGGATATAAAGTTTGCTATGGTGATGTGGTCTTTGTACTGATGACAGATATCGGACATATCACACCCGAAATGCAGCCCTATATCAGCGAAGCCAATTATCTCGTGATTGAAGCTAACCACGATGTAGAGATGTTGTCACAAGGTCCTTACCCTCAACATCTGAAAATGAGGATACTTGGCCCCAATGGTCATCTAAGTAATGCAGACTGTGCGCAGGCTATTGCAGATGATGCCACCCCGCAACTAAAGAAAGTATGGCTGTGTCATCTAAGTGAAGAAAACAACCATCCTATTTTAGCCCAGAAGACCATTGAAGACATCTTGCGCAGTCATGGCATTATTGCAGGGGTTGACTTTACCGTTGAAGTGCTTAAACGCAAAGTGCCAACAGGAGTATACGAGCTGCTCTAAAGAACCACTTTCCTAACAGGAAGTCGTCTTTAGAACGGCAGGCCGACAGCAAAATGGAAAGCTATATCACGCCCAAAGTCAGGATGGAAGATTGCATAATGCTCATTACGGGTTTTATAACCTGGATTAATGGCTTTCATACCCACATCAAAACGAAGGATAAAATAGTCAAAGTTCAGTCGTAAGCCTAAGCCATAGGCCACAGCGATTTGCTTATAGAACGTAACAATATTGAACTGACCACCCGGCTGTTCGGCATAGTTGCGTAGCGTCCAGATATTACCTGCATCGATAAAGGCTGCTCCGTTCAGTTTCCAGAAAAGGTAAGAGCGGTATTCAAGATTAAGGTTTAACTTCACATCTCCTGTCTGGTTGATGAAGTCTATACGTCCATCACTACCGCGATATTTACCAGGTCCGAGTCCTCTTACAGTCCAACCACGCACACTGTTGGCTCCACCCGAGAAATAACGCTTTTCAAAAGGTAATACAGTACTGTTGCCATAAGGCCACGCTATACCCAAATCCACATGGGCGGCCAATGAGTTTCGACTGTCAAAATGAAACAGATGCGTGTAGTCTATATCGAATTTTACATACTGGGCATAGGCTATATTAAATAAGGTATATTGTCCATTCTTATTCTGTTTGAACCGAAAAGCATTAGATAATCCACGAAGAATATTGCCTGCAGTCTCTATATTTGCACGCACAGCATTCTCCCCATCACTATAAGACAAGCCCGCACCAATCTTCATGATAAACAAGTCCTCATAGTTATAGCGCAAGATGGCATTACGATTGCTAACGTCATCAAGGTAATCACGCTTGAAAGTAGAACTAATCCAAGGCATATAGATATAGTTGAGATCAAGCATGTCAACACGATAACTGATATGGTGATGAGGCTCAGACCAGCGGTAACGCCATGCAGAAGAGAACACCCGACGATGAAACTCAGGCCGATTCTGCAGGTTATAACTTAAAGAGAGCTCTGAAGTTGCAAGACTTCTGTGTTTGAATGTACTTGAAAGGAAAGGGGCAAGAAACCTTGGAAACTGAAGCTTTGACTCCAATCCATACTCCACATAATTCTGATTTTGATAGCCTTCCAACCCTGTAATAGCCTCATAAGCACCACGAAGCTGGACACTCAACAACTCTGACCCTCGGAAAAGATTACGGTTTTCCCATGTTAAGCTGGCCGCAGCACCGAAGTCGCCTGCCGTATTCGTTCCTTCCGGTTGAAAAGAAATCGTGTTAGGTTTATTAGTACTGATTTGAATATCACAATCAAGCAGAGTTGTATCAGGATGTTCACGAAAACTGATATTCGTATATCTCACAGCCTGAAGACGGGCAAACTTGTTATAAGTCTGCTGTAAACCATCAGCGCTATAGGGTGTATGTGCATCGAGCATCGTTGCATTACGAAGCACACTTTTTCTCAAATGAAGCCTTTCATCATCGTCTCCGCTCAAATAACGTATGGAGTCTATGGTGTAACAAGGATGCAATGTATCAGATGAGAGATTGGTTGTACGGTAAGGAAGCAACTGAAGTGTGATATTGATATCCCGACTATTACGTGCCGAGTCGGCACTATATTGAATGAAATCCTTATGGAATTTATAGTAACCATGATTTAGAAGGAAAGACGTCAGCTTAGTGCGTTCCGCATTGAGTGCATCAACTGTAAATCTACTTCCACTCTTTAATGAGGGCTTAAAGGCATTCCTGCCCCTATATGTGGCTATCAACTTCTTGATCAGACTATCCTGAATATCATAATGTACTATGGCAATCCGATAAGGTTCACCTGGAAGAAGCCGATAGACAACCTTGACCTTACGCCCTTTTCGCGTGACTTTCATCTCGGTTCGACCATGCATATATCCCATGTTGTGCATGGCTGTCGTGAGGTCATCCATGGAAAGTTGAGCCTGCAGGGAGTCGAAAACAACTGGCTCTTCACCGATATGCCTGAGCATACGGTTAAGCCATTTCGTTGAATCCCGGCCTGCAAGTGCATAGGTTCCCATAGGTATCTTGAACAAAGAAAACCATTTGGAATTCCCTTTCTGGCGCACATAGTCCTGAAGTGTTGATGCATCAAGTTCTTTGTCGCCCGACTCCACCTTGACACCATCAAGTAAATAACTTCCCTCGGGGACGAACTTCGTTGCATTGCAAGACACCAATAACAACGAAACCGTTAATATGTAAATCCATTTATACTTCATAAACTGCACAAAGATAATATCTTTTTCTGATATATGCAAGTTATAAAATTCTGTGAAAAGCAAGCCTTAAAACTGTAATATTACGCCTCTTAACATTCACTAACATGGCAAATGCTCGTGTTTTTACAAAAATATATGTAAGTTTGCAGTATGATCAGTAAGACAAAAACCAAATTCATCAAATCCCTTCAGCTGAAGAAGAACCGAGAACAGACACGTCTTTTTATTGCTGAAGGACATAAACTTGTCGAAGAATTGCTTGCCATGAGCCGAGCACATACCCTTGTTGCCACTCAAGAATGGCTTGACAGTCACTCTGCCCCACCTGCAGATGAGGTAATAGAAGTGACTTCTGATGAACTTAGAAAAGTCAGTTTGTTGCAACATCCACAACAAGTGCTGGGACTATTCCCTTTCTTTGCTTCTGACACTCATGCTATCAACACATCAACCCTATCGTTGATGCTCGACGGCATCCAAGACCCGGGAAACCTTGGAACGATTATCCGTATTGCTGATTGGTTTGGTATCAACGACATCTATTGCTCGCAAGAAACAGCCGATATGTATAATCCCAAGGTCATACAGGCTACAATGGGAAGTATCACACGCGTAAGACTCCATTATGGAGCACTTGAACCTATGCTCAGACAACCCAGCAGACTTTCCCATTTATGGCACCCTGCTTGAGGGGAACGATATCTATAACGAGCAACTTTCTGCTCATGGTCTCATCATCATGGGCAATGAAGGCAATGGAATATCTGCCCAAGTCAGGCAAATGGTCAACTGTCCACTGCTTATTCCCAACTATCCACCCAATGCTCCCACGGCAGAATCGCTCAATGTAGCAATAGCAACAGCTATCACCTGTGCGGAATTCAGACGAAGAATAAAATAAATCATCAGAAAGATAAAACCATAAGAAGAATGAAAGGAAATCATTAATATGGAAAACGACATCTATAAAAACAGAAGCATATCAGCCTGCATCAAAGCTTCCTTTGATGTGCTGACTATCAATTTTGCAACTATTTTCAAGAAAACATGGCTTGGAAGCCTTGCATGGGCCATTTGCCTGACAGCTTTAGTCTTTTTCTTTGGCAAGTTCGCCCTCACTGTTACAGCCAATGAACCTTCAGTATGGGCAACAGCTATCCCTACACTTTGTGTCCTTCTGCTCAGCTTGACAGCCTCATCCTACATGACAGCCAATATCGTCACCCTGTTCTTCAAGCACGCTCTCAAACCTGTTTTCCTAAGAGCATTTATTACGATTATCTTATTGACAGTTCTCTCTTTGGCTGCTCTTATCCTTGTCCCGGAAGTTTTTAAAGGCCTTGCACAATTACTGTCCACAGGCAAACTGCTATCCCCTATCCAAGCTGTTATCGCAGGGTTCGTGTTATTTGGCCTGATTATTTTAGCCATCCTCGCATTCATGCTACCGCTTGGATATAGCCTGACACACTATATCTGTACACCAAAAGCAAAGTTAATCCAAGCGTTCGGTAAAGACTATAAGGTAGGTTTGCACCACTGGGGATTCCTTTTCATCGGGCAAATCCTGACAATATTCTGTGCTATCATACCACTTACAATCCTTGCTTTGCCCCTATCCATTCTGTTTATGGCCTATGGTTACAACCTTTGGGGCATGCTGACACTTGCTGATCCAGATGGTCTCCCTGCATATTTTATTCCTATGATGATTGCATTTGTTGGCATCATCTGTTTCATTGCAAGCTATATTTTCACTTTCGGCGTTTTCACCAATATCTACGTATACGGCTCTATAAACCAACAGATAAACAGCAAATAACAATCCTTCAGAAACAGAAAGCACGCAAGTTGAAACATACGAAGTCAAATAGTTAACGAGTATTAAAAGGCAAAGATTTATCTTCTGTCACCCTTTTGATTTCGACAAAATTGCGTAACTTTGCACCGATTTAGTCCGTTTTCAGGCTCAAAGAAGTGCTGACAAGGGTCAGACGCCTGGCGGAAAAACCCGTTTAATAAATAAACAATGTACGCAATCGTAGAAATTAACGGTCAACAGTTCAAGGTTGAAGAGGGCAAAAAGCTCTTCGTGCATCACATCAAAGATGCTGAAGCCGGAAAGACTGTTGAATTCGACAAGGTGCTGCTCGTTGACAACAACGGTACAGTAAAAGTCGGTGCACCAACTGTAGACGGTGCAAAAGTAACAGTAGAAGTTGTGAACCCACTCGTGAAAGGCGACAAAGTAATCGTGTTCAAGATGAAACGTCGTAAGGACTATCGCGTAAAGAATGGTCATCGTGCACAGTTCACAGAAGTAACAGTTAAATCAATCAACGCTTAAAACCAGGAGGACAAACAATGGCACATAAGAAAGGTGTAGGTAGTTCTAAGAACGGACGTGAATCTGCTTCACAGAGATTAGGCGTAAAGATTTGGGGTGGTCAGAAGATCATTGCCGGCAACATCATTGTTCGTCAGCGCGGCAACAAGCACTTTGCTGGTGAGAATGTTGCTCAAGGTAAGGACGATACGCTCTATGCACTTGCTGACGGCGTGGTATACTTCCACAAGGGCAAGTTCAACAAGAGCACAGTATCTGTACTCTCTCCAGAAGCCTACGCAGAAAAAACAAAGGCTGAAGCTTAAATAAACAAAGCACTTATTCCAAACAAACAATAGAATGCCAATCTCGCTGAGATTGGCATTTCTTCTTTAAAAGCTATAGCATTCAGTTTGCAACATGAAGCACTTTGCATTGTAATATGAGCCATATTACAACATGAAATGAGGCATATTGCACGCTATTCTGACGCAAATTAAAACTGCAGAAGAAACAAGTGAACCACAAAAAAGCAATCCCTTTGATAATCAAGGGGATTGCTCTATAATCAGAAAAGCTTTTTAATAGAATTTGAAGTACTGACGGGCGTTGTTATAGGAAATATCTTCCACCATACGCGCCAGCCTTTCTTTATCATTCGGCAGAAGGCCTTTCTCCACGTCATTACCCAACAGATTGCAAAGCAAACGACGGAAATATTCATGGCGTGGATAGCTCAAGAACGAGCGACTGTCTGTCAACATACCAACGAAACGACTCAACAAGCCCAATACAGAAAGGGCTTTCAGCTGTTTAGTCATACCGTCAAGCTGATCATTGAACCACCAACCTGAGCCGAATTGCATCTTCCCCGGACATGAACCATCCTGAAAATTACCAATCATAGTAGCAAGAACTTCGTTGGCACACGGGTTCAGACAATAGAGTATTGTACGCGTAAGCTTGCCTTCCTTGCTCAATTCGTCCAGGAAATGACTCATGGCACGCGCCGTATTAAACTCTCCGATAGAGTCAAAACCCGTGTCAGGGCCAAGCTTATCGAACATCAAACTATTGTTGTCGCGGATAGCTCCATAGTGGTATTGCTGGGTCCAATCGGCCTCAGCATCCATTTCTCCACACAGCTTAAGGAAAGCATGCTTATACTGACGGATTTCAAGTGTACTCAATTGCTGACCTCGAAGTGCTTTCTCAAAGATAATCTCTATCTGACTGTCGGTATAAGGTTCATCATAGAACTCCTCCACTCCGTGATCTGAAAGACGGCATCCATTTTCTGCAAAGAAGTCATGACGCTTCTTCAAAGCATCTACCATATCGACGAAATGATTGATTTCCACACCGCTCACTTCGCCTAATTGAGACATATATTCAGCATAGCCCGGCTTTTCAATATTCATAGCCTTATCAGGACGCCAGGCAGGTATCATCTTGATTTCAAAGCCACTTTCACGTGTCTTCTTATGATAACGCAGATCATCAATAGGGTCATCGGTGGTGCAGACACACTCCACATGATAATGCCTCATCAGCCCACGTGCACTGAACTCGGGCTGTTGGAGCTTCTCATTACACTCATCATAGATTTCACGGGCTGTTTTCGGACTGAGCTGTTTGGTAATACCGAAAGCCGTTTTCAACTCAAGATGACTCCAATGATACAATGGATTACAGAAAGTATAGGGCATTGTCTCGGCCCATTTCTCAAACTTTTCCCAATCATTAGTATTCTCTCCTGTGCAGTATTTCTCTTCAACTCCATTCGTGCGCATGGCACGCCACTTGTAATGGTCACCTCCCAACCACAACTCCGTGATGCTACGGAACTTATGATCATTGGCAACCATCTCCGGAACCAGATGGCAATGATAGTCGATAATAGGCATTTTAGCCGCATGATTGTGATAGAGTTCCTGCGAGGTAGCCGTTTCCAAGAGGAAATTCTCATCCATAAATTGTTTCATAAATGATTTGATATTTTGATTGTCCTCGATTAAATAGATTAAGTTGTTCATTAAAACATTGACGGAAAGTGCAAAGAGATATCTATTCAAGCCTTACACCAAGCCTGCCTATGCTTTATGCAAATGTAATGCTATTTTTTGGAACTACGAGAAAATTAAACTATATTTGCAATGTTTTTTACGTAAACGATGACGTACACGCATGGATAATCAGAGAACTATAAACCCTACAGGCAGAGTGCTGCTCATCTATACAGGCGGCACCATTGGCATGGGAATCAATCACCAGACCAATGCTTTGGAGCCTTTGGATTTCAACCATTTGGTGAGCAACCTGCCCGAAATGAAATATCTTACGACTGGTATTGATGTGTTTCAGTTTGACCATCCCATCGACTCCAGCGACATGGCGCCCGAACTTTGGGCCAGTCTCGTCAGGATTATTGCTGAAAAATACGAGGCGTATGACGGTTTTGTCATTCTCCATGG
>ERZ773008.2610-NODE-2610-length-11665-cov-2.505771_pt1 | contig 11665 bp, 9 predicted proteins | sample MGYA00580664_ERZ773008 | MGnify/ENA primary metagenome ERZ773008 (study PRJEB29015, sample SAMEA2738016) | human oral metagenome | biome: human oral; feature: human-associated habitat; material: dental | place: China | collected 2048 ... | reverse complement strand
GGTCGTGTGGCAGAGATCCGCTATGGCAAACTCAAGGAGCAGGAGGATAAGATCGCTTCGCTCCAGAAGACCCTCGTCGAAGCCCAAGGCGATAGCGCCTTGATCCGAGAAGAGGTCACTGCAGAGGACATCGCCGATATCGTCTCTCGCTGGACAGGGATCCCCGTAGGGAAGATGCTCCAGAGTGAGCGGGAGAAGCTCCTACATCTTGAGGAAGAGCTCCACAAGCGTGTCGTCGGTCAGGAGCAGGCTATCCGAGCTGTGGCTGATGCCGTCCGCCGTAGTCGTGCAGGGCTCCAAGACCCGAAGCGTCCGATCGGCTCCTTCATCTTCCTCGGTACTACAGGTGTCGGGAAGACGGAGCTGGCGAAGGCTCTGGCCGAGGTGCTCTTCGATGACGAGACGATGCTGACACGCATTGATATGAGTGAGTATCAAGAGAAGTTCTCCGCTACCCGTCTGATCGGTGCTCCTCCAGGATATGTAGGCTACGATGAAGGTGGACAGCTCACAGAGGCTATCCGTCGCAAGCCTTACTCCGTGGTGCTCTTTGACGAGATCGAGAAGGCGCATCCTGATGTCTTCAACGTCCTACTCCAAGTGCTGGATGACGGACGACTGACGGACAATAAGGGTCGGGTCGTGAACTTCAAGAATACGATCATCATCATGACGAGTAACATGGGCTCTGAGCTCATCCGTGAGCGTCTCAGTCAGGTCTCTTCCCCTGAGGAAGAAGTCCGAGCCACCGAGGAGACCCGTGATCTTGTCCTAGAGATGCTGAAGAAGACCATCCGTCCGGAGTTCCTCAATCGTATCGATGAGACGATCGTCTTCACGCCCTTGAGACGCCGGGAGATCGACCAAATCGTCCGTATGCAGCTAGATGCTACGGCACGACTCTTGCTCTCCAATGGCATCGAGCTACGCTATACTCCTGCTGCAGTCGAGTGGATCGGTGACGAAGGCTATGACCCCGAGTTCGGAGCACGTCCTGTTCGCCGAGTCATTCAGCAGACGGTACTCAATGAGCTATCTAAGAGTATCCTCTCCGGAGCAGTCGATCGCTCCAGTGTCATCACTGTCGATGTAGCGGATGGAGCGCTCTGCTTCCGCTAAGCGGTAGGTGATTATTGATTAGTTAGGTTAGTTGTGTAGCGAGGCTACTTACAGGCTGTCGGCCTGTGAGTAGCCTCGCTTCCTTTTCAGGGGCTTAGCTTAGTGGAGAGGAAGATAGGTGGAGCGCTTGGGGGAGAGGAGGGCTTCTCTGGAGGGATCGGTGGCTAAGGTAGAGGATAGCCGGCGTAAGTAGTGGGATTGGCGTATCTTTGCGCTCGGTAATTCATTTCGATACGACTAGATAAAGACGGATGCTTAGCGACGAACAGATCTACGAAAAGGTAGATACCCCTCTCTTCCATTTGATAGGCCAGTGTGCCGATCGCCTCGGCGTCGAGGCTTATGTCGTAGGAGGATATGTCCGAGATCTTTTCCTCTATCGCCCAAGCAAGGACATTGATATCGTCTCTGTCGGACAAGGCATTGACCTAGCCAAGGCGGTAGCTAAGGAGTTAGGGCGAGGAGCCCAGCTGGCTGTCTTCGCACGCTTCGGTACTGCGCAGGTCAAGCAGGGAGACCTTGAGGTGGAGTTCGTAGGGGCAAGGCGTGAGAGCTACACGCCTGACAGCCGGAAGCCCTTTGTGGAGGACGGCACGCTGGAGGAGGATCAAGAGCGCCGAGACTTTACGATCAACGCTTTAGCCATCTGCTTAAATGAAGATCGCTTTGGTGAGCTCGTCGATCCCTTCGATGGTTTGACGGATATGGAGGAGCTGACTCTGAGGACACCGCTAGACCCTGACGTCACCTTCAGCGATGATCCGCTACGGATGATGCGTGCCATACGCTTTGCTTCCCAGCTAGGTTTCTTCATCGAGCCCGAGACCTTTGCCGCCATTGGGCGCAATGCTTCCCGTATCGAGATCATATCTGCCGAGCGCATCAATACGGAGTTAAATAAGATCCTGCTCTCTCCTCGTCCCTCGCTAGGTCTAGAGCTCTTTGAGCAAACGGGCTTGATGGGCAGGGTGTTCCCTGAGCTTCTGGAGCTCAAGGGGGCGGAGACCCGAGATGGAGTCGGGCATAAGGATAACCTAACGCATACCTATAAGGTCGTCGATAACCTAGCCAAAGCCCTACGGACAGCATCGGTCGACGAAGAGAAGAAGCTCTGGCTCCTATGGGCAGCTCTACTTCACGACATAGGGAAGCCTAAGACTAAGCGCTTCGACAAGCGCCTTGGCTGGACATTCCATAATCATAACTTCGTCGGGATGAAGATGGTCTCTAAGATTTTCCGCCGTCTTCGCCTCCCGTTGGACCACAAGATGCACTACGTAGAGAAGCTGGTGGAGCTACATATGCGTCCCGCTACGCTGGTAGACGAGGGCGTGACGGACTCCGCAGTCCGACGTCTGCTCTTCGAAGCGGGGGACGACATCGATGATCTGATGCTCCTAGTCGAGGCAGACATCACGAGTAAGAACCCCCAGAAGGTACGTAAGTATCTGGATAACTATACCCTCGTTCGGCAGAAGCTCGTCGATCTCGAGGAGCGAGACCGCATTCGCAACTTCCAGCCCCCGATCTCTGGTCAGCTGATTATGGATACCTTCGCCCTCAGCCCTTGTCGTGAGGTCGGGCTGATCAAGGACGCTATCAAGGATGCGATACTCGATGGGACGATCCCCAACGAGTATGAGGCCGCCTATGGCTTGATGCTCGCTGAAGCCGAGAAGCTCGGTCTCCGTCCTCAAGCCTAATCTTTAACCCAATCCACCCCTATATTTACCTCAATTATGAAGCAACTTATGCTCCGCATAGCTCTGCTATGCTCTCTTCTTTTCGCTCCTTCGCTTGCCTTTGCCCAGGCGGGCGCCGACGCTATCCTCGGTACTTATATGACCGAAGGTGGTAAGTCCAAGGTCGTCATCACCAAGCAAGGCAACACCTTCGTCGGGACGATCTCTTGGCTAAGGAAGGGCGATATACTTGATGAGAAGAACCCTGATAAGGCAGAGGCTAGCAAGAAGCTCACCGGAAAGGTCATCCTGCGTGGCCTACAGTACGACGACAAGAATGAATACAAGGGCGGTAAGATCTACGATCCCGAGAGTGGCAAGACGTATAGCTGTAAGGCTACCGCTCAGGAGAATGGTGATCTCCGTGTACGAGGCTTTATCGGTGCGGCGCTCTTCGGTCGTACGACCACCTGGAAGCGTGTGAAGTAACGCCCTCTGACCTCGGGCATTTACCCGAGAGACCCCTACCCGAGAGGCACCGCTGGATGAGCTCACAGAGAGCGCCAGCGGTGCCTTTTTGCTGGGACAGCGTAGCATCGCCGTGCGGTGCAGTAGGCTATCCTCTGGGCGAAGGTATAGCTTGGAGGGAATGAAGGTATAGCTTTACGGGGCTAGCGCCCTACCTTTTCTTGGGGAAAGGTAGGGCTTTCTTTTGCCCACCGTTGGGCGTTCGTTGGAGAGGCTTTTACCTCGAGGTGAGGGCTGGGAGAAGTCTTGGATTGGAGAGGTCACTGGGAGGTCACTCAGGTGGGGGTGCTTCCTCCTGCAGCCTTAGGAGGTGATGGGTTCTGAGTTAGGTGATTGTCGTACCTTTGTGACACGAATATTCACTTTATCTCAATAGACTTCAATCCAATGATCGTAACCAAGCGTGCTAATGAGCCCGTATGGACTAGCATCTACGCCTATGCTCAGCTCCCCGAAGAGCTCCGTCGCTTAGACGAACTATCGCACAATCTCTGGTGGGTATGGAGCCCTAAGGCGCAAGCCCTCTTCCGTCGTCTCTCCCCCGAGCTGTGGGAGGCTACCGAAGGTAATCCTGTCGCTCTGACGCGCCAGCTCTCTAGCGAAGAAATCTCCACCCTCGTAGCCGATAAGAGCTTCATGAAGGAGCTCGACGAAGTATATGCTGACTTCCGTGCCTATATGGACGAGCCTGCAGATAGCGTCCGCCCCTCGGTCGCCTACTTCAGTATGGAGTATGGACTGTCTAACGTCCTGAAGATCTACTCTGGTGGTCTCGGTGTCTTGGCTGGGGACTATCTCAAGGAGGCCAGTGACAGCAATGTCCGTCTCTCTGCCGTCGGCTTCCTCTATCGCTATGGTTACTTCACCCAGACGCTCTCCGCCGAGGGACAGCAGCAGGCTACCTACGAAGCCCAGGACTTCTCTCAGCTCCCTCTCGAGCAGCTCTTCGAGGAGGATGGGTATACCCCTATGGTGCTGGAGGTGCCCTATGCGACCCATACGGTCTACTGTCATGTCTGGAAGGTCAACGTTGGGCGCATTAACCTTTACCTCCTCGACACCGACATCCCGCAGAACAGCGAGTGGGACCGCTTCATTACCCACCAGCTCTATGGTGGTGACTGGGAGAACCGTATGAAGCAGGAGTACCTCCTCGGTATCGGTGGTGTACTTCTCCTCAAGCGACTCGGCATTCAGAAGGACGTCTACCACATGAACGAGGGGCATGCCGCCTTCATGAACGCCCAGCGTCTGGTCGACTACGTAGAGGCTGGCTCACCCTTCGACGAAGCTCTCGAGCTCGTACGTGCCTCGTCGATCTACACGGTGCATACCCCTGTACCTGCAGGGCATGACTATTTCGATGAGGAGCTCCTAGGTAAGTACCTCGGACACTTCCCCTCTCGTCTCGGGATCTCTTGGCATGACTTCGTCAGCCTAGGACGTGAGAATCCGGAGAGCCAAGAGAAGTTCTCGATGAGCGTCTTCGCTCTGAACACTTGCCAGGAGGCTAACGGCGTGAGTCTCCTACATGGCAAGGTCTCACAGGAGATGTTTGCTCCCGTTTGGAAGGGCTTCTTCCCCGAAGAGCTCCACGTAGGCTACGTCACCAATGGGGTTCACCTACCGACATGGGCTTCTCCAGCTTGGCAGGAGTTCTACCTCAAGCACCTCGGCAAGGACTTTATCAAGAACCAGACGTCCGAGGATACGTGGGCGAAGATCCAGTCTGTGCCCAACGAAAAGATCTGGGAGACGCACCAACAGATTAAGCTTCATCTGATCGAGCATATCCGCTCCTTCTACGGAGAGAAGTGGATCAAGAGTAGTGGTGATCCCGAAACGACCGTATCGGTACTCGATGGGATCAACCCGAATGCTCTTTTGATCGGCTTCGGTCGTCGTTTCGCTACCTACAAGCGTGCCCATCTCCTCTTTACCGACCTTGAGCGTCTGGAGCGCATCGTCAATAATCCGAAGTACCCTGTACAGTTCCTCTTCACGGGGAAGGCGCATCCTGCCGATGGAGGCGGTCAAGGCCTCATCAAGTATATCCTCGAGATCAGCCGTCGTCCTGAGTTCCTCGGTAAGATCATCTTCCTGGAGAACTACGACATGCGTCTGGCGAGCAAGCTCATCGCTGGCGTTGACATCTGGATGAATACCCCTACCCGTCCGCTAGAGGCATCTGGCACCTCGGGAGAGAAGGCCGAAATGAACGGCGTGCTTAACCTCTCCGTCCTCGACGGCTGGTGGTACGAAGGCTATCGTAAGGGTGCCGGCTGGGCATTGACGGACAAACGTACCTTTACCGACCAGGGACTTCAGGACAAGCTCGACGCTACGACCATCTATGATATGCTTGAGAAGGAGATCATCCCGCTCTACTTCGACCGTGGGGATAAGCCTTTCTCCGACGCTTGGGTACAGACGATGAAGAACTCGATGAACTTCATCGCACCACACTACACCATGCGCCGCATGATGGACGACTACTTCGCACGCTTCTACTGTAAGCTCGCTGAGCGCTCGGCACACCTCCACGCTGACGGACATCGGGTGGCGCGTGAGCTAGTCGAGTGGAAGCGTAGCACAGCGGAGCGCTGGGACGACCTGCGCATCCTATCTGTCGAGGATACGGCACAGACTAACGCCTTCGCGACCGACCGCCATACCGGCACGGAAGAGACGATCCGCCTGACGCTCGATCGTGGCGCTCTGGCCTGCGACCTCGCCGTAGAGCTCGTAGATACCCAGGAGGATGAAGCTGGCAAGCTACGTCTCGTCGGCAAGACCCCGCTGAAGCTCGTCAGCAAGGAGGGCTCTCAGGAGACCTACGAGCTACGCTTCACGCAGTCTCGCCCAGGTCACTACAAGCGTGCCCTACGCATCCTCCCCACGCATCCTGAGCTTCCTCACCGCATGGACTTCGCCCTCGTCCGCTGGGTAGCCCTGCAGTAAGCGCCACTCCGCTACTCCCTTTACGGACCCTTCGGTCTGCTTCTTCTAGCGCAACCAGCCCTCACGGGAGGGCTGGGCTACGCTAGAATTTAACATGGTAAGTATTATGAATAAGCTGATGAAAAGATTCTTTCTCGCCACAGGGCTTATCGCTCTGCTGGCAACAAGCGGTCTGCAGGCACAAGACTCTCGCGGACGCCTCGGGATCATCCTTGGGGGTGACAACGGGATAACCTATGACTATGCCCTCGGAAGCCACTTCGAAGTGGGTACAAAGGCTACTCTGCGTCTCGGTATGGGCTATGATGGAAGCACGAAGAGCATGCAGTTTGATGGTCTTATCCCAACACTAGAGGTCGCACCACGCTACTACTTCTCCCGTCGTGATGTAGGAGAAGTCTTCCATCGAGGTCTCTATCTTTCCCTTCGCCTGAGTGCTGAAGTAGATCAGTGGACGCTCTTCCCAAGTCGCGCCATACGCGAGAGCGCCCGTAAATACCTCTATGCCCTAATTATGGCGCCGACGATCGGGTGGAGTCTCCCCGTGGGTGAGACGAGTGCCTTCCGCTTCGGTGCAGGGATAGGCTTCTACCGGCAGAAGTACCGTGAAGCAGGTGTTTCTGAATGGCGTAGCAATACCAGTCAAGCAGAGATACCCATTTACCTGGAGCTGACCTACACGCACGCACTCTAGCCTGAGCTCCTATCCCTCATCCCATCCCCCTGCCTGCACGCTGCTAGGCGGGGGGATGGTCGCTTTTAAGTATCTTTGTTTCCGTTCAAAACGAGACAAAACGAGAGATAATGAGTACGAAATCCTACCTTTTCAGCCTTGACCTTAAGGTGCGTGACTATGAATGCGATCTCCAAGGCGTAGTTAACAATGCCAATTACCAGCATTACATGGAGCATACCCGTCACGAGTTCCTCGAAAGTCTAGGGGTCAACTTCGGGAAGATGCACGAAGATGGCCTAGACGCCTTCGTTACCAAGGTCTCCATTAGCTATAAGAAGAGCCTACGTAGTGGGGATTTCTTCCGCTCGGCACTACGCTGCGAGATGCATCCTCCGAAGCTCGTCTTCTATCAGGATATCTTGCATACCGATGGGACGATGGCTGCCCATGGCGAAGTCGAGTGTGTCGTCGTGCAAGACGGACGTTTGACCCGTGGCGAGTTCTTCGCCAATCTGCTGAAGGACGTCCTTTAGTCCTTCTCCCTACCCTCTTTGCTCTCCCTTTCCCCTATCCCCATGGCCAAGAAAATAGCTGAGACCCCCCTGATGAAGCAGTATCTGGAGCTTAAAGGCAAGCACCCTGATGCCTTGCTCCTCTTCCGTGTGGGGGACTTCTATGAGACGTTCAGCGATGATGCCATTATCGCTTCCGAGATTTTGGGGATCACGCTGACACGTAGGGCTAACGGTGCGGCGATGCACATCGAGCTTGCAGGCTTCCCCCATCATGCTTTGGATGCCTATCTGCCTAAGCTCGTGCGAGCAGGCAAGCGTGTCGCTATCTGCGACCAGCTAGAGGACCCGAAGCTAACGAAGAAGCTCGTCAAGCGAGGGATCACTGAGCTCGTCACCCCAGGCGTAGTCCTCGGGGACAATGTGCTAGAGAGTAAGGAGAATAACTACTTAGCTGCCGTCTGGCTAGACCCGACGGGGGAGCGAGGGAGCATTGCCTTCCTCGACATCTCTACGGGGGATTTCGTCGTCTCCGAGGGAGCAATAGCCCACTTAGATAAGCTCCTGACGACCTATCAGCCTAAGGAAGTGCTGGTGGAGCGCTCGACTAAGGGACGCTTCGATCGGTGTTTCTCCTTCCGAGGCTTCCTCTTTGAGGTCGAGGACTGGAGCTTTGCCGTGGAGAATAACCGACGCAAGCTCCTCACGCACTTTGGCCTACAGAGCCTCAAAGGGCTAGGTCTGGAGAATAAGACCGCTTCGATCGCTGTCGCAGGGGCAATCCTTAACTATCTGGAGCTAACGAGTCACCACGAGCTGGGGCATATCACCACGCTCCGAAGCATTGACCGCCTCGACTACATGCGCCTCGATAGCTTCACCTTCCGTAGTCTGGAGATCCTCTATCCGATGCACCGAGAGGAGGGAAAGAGCCTCCTTGACGTCCTAGACAAGACGGAGACGGCGATGGGAGGGCGTCTCTTGAGGCGATGGCTCTCCTTCCCTTTGCTTGACCTTGATGCGATCCATCGGCGCCAAAGGATCGTCGGAGCGCTTGTCAAGGAGCATGAGCTTCGTCGCACATTCGGGGAGCTCCTTCGTGGTATCGGTGACTTAGAGCGACTGAGCTCCAAGGTCGCTGTCGGGCGTATCTCTCCTCGGGAGATGCGTCAGCTAGCTCTCTCCCTCCGCCAAGCAGAGATGTTGGTCGGGCTAACCGCTGGGGCTACTGTCCCAGAGCTAGCGAGCTATGCCACGAACTACACCTCCTGCACCGAGATCGTCGAGGAGCTAGAGCATACCCTGACCGAGGAGCCTCCTGCTGTCCTTGGACGAGGGCAGACCATTGCCACGGGGATAGATGATGAATTGGATGACCTTCGTCGCCTCTCTTCTCATGGTAAGGAGTATCTACTGGAGCTTCAGCGACGAGAGAGCGAGCGTACGGGGATCACTTCCCTCAAGGTCGCCTTTAATAATGTCTTCGGTTACTACGTCGAGGTGCGCTCTGCTCATAAGGATAAGGTCCCCGAGGACTGGACACGTAAGCAGACCCTCGTCAATGCCGAGCGCTACATCTTCCCCGAGCTAAAGGAGTATGAGGAGAAGATCCTAGGGGCAGAGGAGCGCATCGCTTCCCTAGAGCAGAAGCTCTATACCGCCCTAGTGCTACGTCTAGCACGCTATATCCCGACCTTGCAGCAGAATGCCCGTCTCGTAGCGGAGCTAGACTGTCTCACTTCGCTAGCTAGTGTGGCTGTCGAGCAGCGCTATGTCTGTCCGGTGGTAGACGATGGAGACCGCTTGGATATTCGTCAGGGGCGCCACCCTGTCATCGAGCTTCAGCTACCCTTCGGACAGAGCTACGTCCCCAATGACGTTCGTTTAGATACGGAGGAAACCCAAGTGATGGTCATCACTGGGCCCAATATGAGTGGTAAGTCTGCTCTCCTTCGACAGACTGCACTGATTACCCTGCTAGCGCAGATCTGCTCCTTCGTACCTGCAGAGGCGGCACATGTAGGGCTGGTAGATGGGATCTTCACCCGAGTCGGAGCTTCGGACAATATCTCTCGAGGGGAGTCCACCTTCATGGTCGAGATGCAGGAGGCCTCAAGCATCCTCAATGCTATCACGCCGAAGTCGCTCATCCTCTTCGATGAACTCGGTCGTGGTACCAGCACGTATGACGGGATTTCGATCGCTTGGGCGATCATCGAGTACCTCCATGACAATCCTCATGGGAGACCTAAGACCCTCTTTGCGACACACTACCATGAGCTGAATGATCTGGAGAGTCGCCTCGTTCGCGTCAAGAACTTCAATGTCTCGGCACGAGAGATCGACGGGAAGATGCTCTTCCTCCGTAAGCTCGTCCCTGGGGGGAGTGAGCATAGCTTCGGGATCCAAGTGGCACGCCTCGGGGGGATGCCTGCGAGCATTACTGCACGTGCCAGCGAGATCCTCTCCCAGCTGGAGGAAGCGCATATCCACGAGGAGACGGGGCTAGGGAAGGAGGTCAAGGTCAGCCGTGCTACCCCGAATGAGGCTCTCCCTACGGAGAAGATTACGGGAGGGGTACAGATGAGCTTCTTCCAGCTTGATGACCCCGTCCTCTCAGATATTCGGGAGCGCCTACTGAAGGTGGATATTAACGCCCTCACCCCGCTTGAGGCGCTCAATAAGCTCAGTGAGATCCAGCGTCTCCTGCAGACCAGCTAGACGTTATCCCATTTCGACCCACCCTTACAGCGGTCTAGTCCGTGTCATCAGGCACCGACTAGACCGCTTTCTTTGTGAGCCATAGGTGAAGTTTCGCCGAAGGGGAGATACAAAGGAGCATCAGTGTTAACACAAAAGGGGCATCAGTAGTGCCTCTCGAGAGGTAATACTGATGCCCCAAGAGGGGCACTACTGTTGCCTACTAGTTGGATTTTCTTTCCCCTCTCTCGAGGTCGCTCTGAGGAGGGGAGCGGAGGGGAAAGTATCCTGCTTGATCCTATGCTTTGGCTGTCGAATGAACTCCAGATTGACTTCCAGAAAGGAGGTGCTACCCGCCATGAAGAGATTTACAGGCTTAGACATTTTGTACAAAGATTTTAAGGTGCAGGTATTGTAAGAGAGAATACATACCTTTGTAGCACAATATTGTCGGATATGAACGAGGTACGTGTCGATAAATGGCTCTGGGCCGTCCGCATCTTCAAGACTCGCACACTGGCTGCAGAGGCCTGTAAGAAGGGTCGGGTAAGTGTCGGCGGGACAGCTATCAAAGCCTCTCGTATGCTCCAGCGTGGCGATGTGGTCTCTGTGCGCAAGCCCCCGATAGAGTACTCCTTCCTCGTGAAGGAGCTGCTGGGGAATCGTGTGGGGGCGAAGCTTGTCTCTGAGTATATGGAGAATGTGACGCCACGATCTCAGTATGAGCTGCTGGAGATGCAGCGTATCTCGGGATTTGTCGATCGGGCTAAAGGGCTTGGTCGTCCAACGAAGAAGGATCGCCGAGACCTGGACCAGTTTGCTGAAGACTTACCTACCGATATGGAGGTCTTCGACTGGGAGGAGGAGTGGGATTAGACCGAACTTCCCCCTTGCACTTTTACTACTGAGACCTACCAAGCGAAGTATATAACGATAAACGAGCTATAGTATGAGAATTAAAGACCAGATATCTCTCCGTAAGATCGCTGACGAGTATATTATGATTGTCGGATCAGGAGACAGCCTGGACTATACCCAGGCGGTAAGCCTCAATGACAGTGCTGCCTATCTCATCGAGCAGGTACAGGGTCGTGACTTCACTGCTCGAGATTGGGTCGAGCTACTCACTGAGCGCTATGATGTCGATCAGACTCAAGCAGCAGAAGACGTTGAGCAGCTTATTCACATGCTTCTCAAGGCAGAAATCATCGATTGAAATCACCCATAACCTCCTTGCCTCGTGCTGAGGCGCTCTTTCTAACTCTCCTTCGTGCAGCGCTACATGCTACAGCGCTAGATCCTAAGCTCTTTACAGCGCTGGACGATGGAGTATGGCGTCGAGTGCATCGTCTTGCGACGATGCATGCTGTCCCTGCATTTGTTGGGGATAGGATTCTTACGCTCCCCAAGGAAGCCCTCCCGAACCGCGATATGCGCTTGATGATCTTCTCGGAGATCGAGCTGACTAAGCGTGCTAATACCTACCT
>ERZ773008.2597-NODE-2597-length-11700-cov-35.403006_pt1 | contig 11700 bp, 9 predicted proteins | sample MGYA00580664_ERZ773008 | MGnify/ENA primary metagenome ERZ773008 (study PRJEB29015, sample SAMEA2738016) | human oral metagenome | biome: human oral; feature: human-associated habitat; material: dental | place: China | collected 2048 ... | reverse complement strand
CATACTCATCATTAGGAGCTTTCTTGTTGGGATTTCCCGCTGTAATCCCTGTTACGTGCATACCATGTGAGTAACTGTTCTTTTCCTTGATATTGTCATCACCGTCGATATAGTTATAGGCATAGACAACCTTGCTGTTGTACCACTTCCCGTAGTCAATACCGGCCTTTTTCTTAGCCTCTTCCAGAGCTGACTCTGTCTGATACTTGGCCTTTGACGGGTCAGAGATCTTCAGAACCTCATGATGGACATCCAGACCTGAGTCGATAATGGCTACCACACGGCCTTGACCTTTATAACCCTGTGACCAGGTCTGAGGGACCTTGATAATCTCATTGGTACTGATGCTGCTTGGCTTAGCATCGCGAGAAGTTGGCGACTCTGCTACTGCATCTGGATTAACAGCAGACTTTTCTGAGTTTGCGGCTGCCGGAGACTCTACAGTCGGACTAGCTAGAGCTGTCGGCTTGGTCTCTATGGCAGATGGCTGAGTTACCTTCTCAGCACTTGAAGAAGCCTCTTCCGATGAAGAAGTCGCTCCTTTCTCTACAGGAGCTGCAGCTGCTTCCTTAGCCTCTGCCGTAGAAGGCTGGCTCGCCTGCTCTGTACTTGAAGCTACCGATTCAGAAGAAGCTGGTGCTGCTTTCTCCACAGCAGCTGGAGTTACCGGCTGACTCTCAGGTGTAGCTGCTTGAGAAGCAGACTCAGTCGCTGATACCACAGCGGCAGTCGGCTGACCTTGCCCTGACGAACTAACTGTCGCCTGCTCATCCGCCTGAGCCTGTCCAGCACCAAAAACCAGAGCAGTTCCCAGCAGAACAGAAGCCAAACCGAACTTGTATTTACGGAGTGAAAAACGTTGTCTTTGCATAGAAGTCTCCTTATCTTTATTTATAAACCATATTATAATAAAAATTTTCTGACAATTCATACACATATGACAAATGTAACAAAAATGTAATGGTGACGGACGTTTTATTCGTGAAAATAGAATTTTATAAAGTTTTAATCCTTAGTTAGTTTGATTTGTAGAATGATTTTGAAAAAATGTACGTTTTTAATTCCAAATAATCTGAACAAGCTTTACTTTCTCTGCTCAATTACTCCTAATCACTAGAGAGACAAAACCTCGTTTTTTGCAATAGATTGAATTACTTCTTGTAATAGCTTATTTCATGTTGATAAAAAACAACCTATCTACTCCGAATAGGTTGTTTTTTTGAGTTTCTATGCTTATTCCAATTTCAGTATAATTCTGATTTCCTAAAGGTCTACAGTAGCGAGGTGTGAAATATAAAAGTTAATAAGGTATTCAAACTTTTATTATTCGTCCCTAAAATTAAGGAATTTTTAATTCCATGGCTTACAATGAACTCATAAAATAACTCATGGTAACAGGACTTCTTTCATTCTTTTAGCATCTTGACTTTGTACAAATACAACTTTTTCCATTCCAGTAAGTTCAACTAATTTATCTTTACCAATAATTATTGCCAAATTTTTAATCAAGGAGCGTTTAGCAAACTCATCATAATATGTAAAAATAAATCTACTTTCGAATAGAGCATTTTCTGTTTTTTCAAAACATTTTTGGAAAATTTCTTTATCTAAAGGATCTACCGAATGGCCAAAAATAATAATATTTTTTGAAATAGTAAAAGTAGGTAATCCATTCCCCTTAGTATGATCAATTTCTACATCAAAATACTTCTCAAATCTACTTCCGGTTTCTTTTACAACTCGTTGATAATATTTTTGGTACGGTATTAAATCACTATTCACATCATTTTCCTTATCTTCGATTCCAAAGACTATAGTGTTCATTTTTGATTTTTTTCTTGACAAATCAATCTCACCATGAATATGGTGAACTCTCTCTTCCAATATTCCAAATAGCTTCTCTGCTGTATGAGTATAGTTGAAACTCAACACATACGATTCTGATAAATTAGTAAGACCATCTAGTAAGACCATCCAATGCTGTCTTTTGACGCCTAATTTTTTTTACTTCAAAATCATCATAATCTCTATATGACAAATATATCTCCAATAGTTCTATTAATAAATTTAATTCCTCAATAAATCTATCATTTAGTTTTTCTAACATATCCTCTTTTTTAGAGTCTGGGAAAAACTCATCTCCAAAAAAATTGATAAATGCTCTTGAAATAAATGCTTTTGCATTAAAATTTTCATGTTCTTTAATAATATTTCCAAGAAAATCATAGTCATTTCCTGGATCTTGTTCAATAGCAAGAAATAATTCCTCTCTATTTTTTTTAAAATATATTATTGCCTCCGCAATATTAGATAACATTATTTCAAGATTAGACCAGTTATAACCAAGATTCTCTTTATATTTATTAATGTATTCTAGGTAAATATTATTCTTATATTTATTAATATCTATATTCCAATTATTTATAAAATCTTGAAATTTTTCATCTTTTATTTGATATAAACCATTTGCAAATTCAATGAATTCAGTATATTTTGTTGCTCGATTCATTGCAATATCAAAGCCATTACCTAAAATCAAAATATTTCTTGCCACAATAATTTCTCCTATATTAAAATTAGTCATCAATATCTAGGAGTTCCCTAAGTCAGCGACAGCCTGGCTCGGATGACTGGTAAATCTCAAGTCGGTTAAACGGTAAGACTGCAAGGCTTCTCTATCTGAACTTCGATAGAATCGGATTTTCATCTAAAAATCCATCCCATCCGGATTTGGTGCGCTACCGGCCAAACCGCTGACATTTTTGAGCACTTCCAAGTCCGCATCATCTAGCTCAATGCCAAAGCAGTCCAGATTGCTGGCAATCCGGCTCGGAGTGACCGACTTAGGCAGGGGCAGGAAGCCTTCCTGCAAGCTCCATGTTAGGGCGATTTGAGCAATAGTCTTGCCATACTTGTCCGCCACGGCTTGTACATCCGGATTTTGGAAAAGCTCACCTTGACCAAATGGTCCCCAAGCTTCTAATAAAATATCATGTTCCCGGCAAAAGTCCACAGCCTCTGCCTGATAGACTCCTGGAGCCAGACGGATTTGATTGACAGCTGGAGTCATGCGTGCTGTCTCAAGCAAAGCTTCTAAGTGATGAGGCAGGAAATTGCTGACGCCAATCGCTCGAATCTTACCAGCATTATAGAGGTCTTCCATAGCACGCCAAACTTCGGCATTGCGCTTTTTCCAAGCATCGTTTTCCCTCAGGGACTTGGGATTCGGCCAATGAATGAGGTAGAGGTCTAGATAGTCCAAACCCAACCGCTTCATTGAGGCAGCAAATGCCTCATGAGCCTCTTCATAAGTATGAATGTCGTTCCAAAGTTTGGTCGTGATGAAGAGCTCCTCTCGTGGAATGCCACTGTCCCTGATTGCCCGTCCAACACTTTCTTCATTCTTATACACAGCAGCTGTATCAATATGACGATAGCCTGCTTTTAGAGCGGCTAATGTTGCTTGATAAGCCTCTTCACCATCCTGAGCCTTCCAAGTACCGAAGCCCAGTACCGGAATGCCAACACCATTGTTCAACAAGTATTCTTTCATTAAAATTCTCCTACCTATCATTTTTAGTTCGTTACAAATTCTCTAGCGTTTCACTTACTTCTTCTCTTTCTTCTTCCTCTTTAATGGTTCAGGTTTAAAAATGTTTTTCTTAGTTGGTGCCATACTTTTGCTGAAAAAACTATAGATAATAAACGCCGCACCTACAACAATCATCAAAACCCTACTCATGGCTAAGCCAAAAATAAGAAAAATGACACCCATCATAGTAAATTTATAATCGATTTTTTTCATATCCTTCTCCTGAATCTTAATCTACCCTCATTATATCACGCCCAAAATAGCAATTCAAATCTTTTAAATCCCTCTTACAATATCAATAAAAAGAGAGTGGGACAGAAATCGGTAATTCGTTAGAATTCGATTTCGTCGTCCCACCTCCGCACAGTTGAGTAGGGCTGTAAAAGCTGATGAAATCAGCGTAGTAGAGCCCACTCAACCACTGCGTCTTGCTCGACGATCCAAAGACAATTGAGAGGCTAGGACTTTTGTCCCAGCCTCTTCTGAAATATCAGGAGACAATCTCTTCATTCAGCTTCAAATCTCTTTTCACCATCCAAGAAAGTAGCAACGAGATCCAAGTCTTTATTTAAAACAATAAAGTCTGCATCATAACCTTCTTTGATCTGACCACAAACATCATCAATATGTACAGACTTAGCTGGAATCAAGCTAGCCATCATGACAGCTTGATGTGGATTGGCAATTCCCCATTTAACGACATTTTTCAGACCATCTTTCAGTTTGAGAATAGACCCTGCCAAGTTACCTGTTGATTTAAGTCGAGCTGTTCCATTTGCTACAACCACTGGAAACTCTCCTAACATATAATCTCCATCCTCTAGACCACCAGCTGTCATACAGTCAGTGATAAGTGCGATGTTTTCGTGGCCTTTTTGCTTGATGAGAATATCACAAGCTTTCGGATCGACATGATGTCCATCACAAATCAATTCAGCATAGGTATGGGGTAATTCGTACATAGCTCCAACCATTCCTAATTCTCGGTGTGTCAATCCACGCATACCGTTATAGGCATGTACCCACACACTAGCCCCTGCCTCTACTGCTGCTTTTGCTTGATCAAAAGTTGCATCAGAGTGGCCTAACGCTACTGTCACGCCTTCGTCTGTAATTGTGCGAACAAACTCTTCTACTCCTTCTCGTTCAGGTGCTAGAGCAATCTTATTCAGTAAGCCATTTGATGCCTTTTGCCAAGCGCGGAATTCATCCATGCGAGGATCCTTCATGTAAGAAGGATTTTGGGCTCCCTTGTATTTCTCGGTGAAGTACGGTCCTTCAAAATAAAGGCCACGAATCTTAGCACCAGTAGCCTCTTTGTAACGGGCACCAATATTTTCTGTCACAGCTAGCAAAAGCTCATAAGATGAAGTCAATGTGGTTGGCAAAAAACTAGTAACTCCTGTCGTCAAAAGCCCTTCACTCATCGTATGTAGAGTACCTTCGATGTTATTATCCATAACATCTACGCCACCAAAACCATGAATATGAGTGTCTACTAGACCAGGTGCAATAGAATAGCCAGTGTAATCAATCACTTCTGCATCAGCTGGCACTTCGTTGACTAGTTTTCCAAATTTTCCGTCTTTAATCTCAAGATAGCCACCTTGACGGATTCCTTGTGGATAAAAGAATTGATCAGCTTTAATATATTTAGGCATAATATAACCTCCTCGTATTAGCCAAATTGGTTCCACTTAATTTGGCACTCATTGATTATGTCATCTTTATTATAAACCTTTCCTATTTATTTGTAAATGGTATAGACCTATTTTTGGAAAAATTATTATATTAAAAAGACAGGAAATTTTCCTGCCTAAATTTGCCCAGCTTGAACCTTCTCTGCCAAATTCATGGCATGGTCAGCAACTCTTGTATAATGAGAAATAATATCGATAAAGTTAACACCCGCCTGGGGAGTACATTCTCCACGATTTAATCGGGAAATATGAGTCTTGCGGAGCTTACGCTCTAGCAGATCGATATTTTTATGCTTTTCTTCCAAGCTATCAGCAAGTTGTATATCGTTTTCCTCTACTGACTGCAAAGCTTCTTTGATAAAATTTAAAGTCATTTGGTAAATCTCACGAAGCTCTTCCAGAGCAGACTCTGAAAATATGACCTTTTTCTTGATTAGGTAGTCTGTCAAGTGTAACAATGCCTCTCCGTGATCACCAATTCTTTCTAAATCACGCGATGAATCAAGAATATTAGTTAATACTTCACTTTCTTTTTGATTGAGTTGCTCGCCTGATAGAGAAATCAAATAGCGTGTCAATTCTTCATCAATGGCATTGATGGCTTCCTCTGTCTTATGTCCCTTATCCGCCACTTTTTCCTCATGTGAAATAAGGTAATCATAAGACTGCTTGAAAGATTTAACTGCATAGTCTCCCAAATGAAGCAACTCTTTTTTAGCATTTCCTAAAGCCAAAGAAGGAGCTTGTTTAATCAAAATTTTATCCAAATAAAGTGGTTCATACTTAACGATTTCATCCTCTCCAGGAATTAGCTTCGTAACCGCATAAGCAAGAAAACCAATCAAAGGAAACTGTAGAATTGTATTCGTAATATTGAATGCTCCATGAGAAAAGGCAATCGTCATCTCCGGTGACAAATGAAGACTTTCCTGGAACCATTGGACCATACTGGTAAATGGTCCTAATAAGAGCAAGCAAACAATGGTTCCTAATACATTAAAAAGAACATGAGAAGCTGCCACACGCTTGGCTGCAATATTAGCTCCCAAAGAGGCAATAATAGCCGTAATGGTTGTCCCAATATTATCCCCAAATAAAACAGGCAAGGCTCCTTGAAGACTAATCAAGTCACTAGCATATAAATTCTGCAAAATCCCGATGGTCGCTGAAGAAGCTTGAATCAATAAAGTTAGACCTGTCCCAACAAAAACACCTAAAATAGGATTGTGACTTAGCTGAATCATATAATCGCGAAAAGCTTGCAAATCTTTCAGTGGCTCCATTGCCCCACTCATTAAGTTAAGAGCAAAGAAAATGCCACCTACACCAAAAAGTATCCGACCAATATTATTTACCGAACGCTTCTTAGTAAAAAAGATACAAACTGCTCCGATAAATAAAATAGGCAGAGCATATTCACCTAGCTTAAATCCGATAATAAAAGAGGTTACTGTCGTCCCGATATTGGCTCCCATGACGATTCCGATCGCCTGTCGCAATGTCAATAGACCTGCACTAACCATCCCAACCGTGATAACTGTCACACCAGAGCTTGATTGGATCAGTGCTGTCATTACGATACCAACTAAAATACCTAAGATGGGATTGCTTGTATACTTATCAATAAAATAACGTAGTCTATCACCTGCAGCTTGTTGCAAGCCATCTCCCATCATTTTTATACTATAGAGAAAAAGTCCCAATCCACCTAAAAAATGAAAAATAACTTCCTGCCAATTTATAGACATCTTTCTCCTCCTGGATCTTGTCTGAAATATTCCCTTCTATATTTTATAGGATATTTATAAAAGTAACAAGCCTTTTTTTAATTTTTTTTGAAAAAAGAGAGTGGGACAGAAATCGGTAATTCGTTAGAATTCGATTTCATCGTCTCACCTCCGCACAGTTGAGTAGGGCTGTAAAAGCTGATGAAATCAGCGTAGTAGAGCCCACTCAACCACTGCGTCTTGCTCGACAATCCAAAGACAATTGAGAGGCTAGGACTTTTGTCCCAGCCTCAAGTAATGACTTTTCAAGAATTCACCAACATTCACGAAAAGCTCTTGTCTATTCTTTATCTAAATTTCGCAACATTTGGTCAATTTTATTCCCATATTCGATCGATTCATCTTTGACAAAGGTCAAATCTGGAATTTTGTACATTTTTAAATGACGGCCTAATTCACGCTTTATCGTTCCAGTTGCTTTTTCAAGGCCAAGCTGGGTCTTTTGATTATCCGAAGCAAGGTTGCTCATAATAGTATAGTAAACCTTCGCCATCGATAAATCTCCTAGCATCTGAACATCTGTGATCGTTACACCTTGAACTCGAGGGTCACGGACCTTCTTTTGTAAAATCTCATTAACTTCACGTTTGATTTCCATTCCCACTCGATCTGTTCGAAAATGATTTGCCATAAGAATTCCTTTCTATTTTTTTCTGTAACATAAGCTAGGCAAAGCCTAGCTTATGTTCTTTATTTTCTATTGATCTGTATTTTTATTATAGACGCTCTTCAGTCTATCAAACCTCTGTGAAACATCATAACATAGAACAGATTCTAGCAAGTTTTATTTTTTGATTTCTTCCATGATGTAAGCCTCAATAGTGTCATCCACTTGAATATCATTGTACCCCTCAATCATGAGACCTCCTTCACGACCATTGGTTACTTCTTTGACATCATCTTTAAAATGCTTCAAGCTAGCTAGTTGGCCATCATAAATCACAACACCATCACGGATGACACGGACTTTCGAATCGCGTGTAACTTTACCACTGACAACCATAAATCCTCCAATTGTTCCAACTTTTGAAACTTTGAAGGTTTCACGAATAAGCGCTTCACCAATAATTTTTTCTTGGTATTCAGGATCCAACATCCCTTTCATAGCATCTTCTACTTCTTCGATCACTTTATAGATAATACTGTGAAGGCGAATCTCTACACTATCAGACTCTGCTTGTTGACGAGCTTGCGGAGTAGGACGCACATTGAATCCAATAATAACAGCATTTGAGGCCTCTGCCAAAGTAATATCTGATTCATTAATGGCACCAACTGCTGAGTGGACAATCGTTACTTTTACGCCTTCTACCTCGATTTTTTGTAGAGATGCTGCCAAGGCTTCAACAGATCCTTGTACATCCGCTTTGATAATAACATTTACCGACTTAACCTCGCCAGCTTTAAGAGTATCAAAAAGGTTTTCAAGGCTTACGCGATGAGTTGCTTGGCGTTGTTTAAGAAGGGCACGTTTAGCACGTTCCTCACCAGCCGCACGCGCAGCTTTTTCGTCCTCATAAACAGCAAAGTGATCTCCTGCCATCGGAGTTTCATTCAGACCTGTGATGGAAACTGGAGTAGACGGACCAGCTACTTTGACACGACGTCCAAGATCATTCGTCATTGCTCGAACACGACCAAAGGTATTTCCGACAACGATAGGGTCTTGAACGTTCAAAGTACCTTGCTGAACAAGAAGGGTTGCAACCGCACCTTTTCCTTTATCCAAACGTGCCTCGATAACTGTACCTATCGCACGAACATTTGGATCTGCCTTTAGTTCTTGGATTTCTGCCACAAGAAGAACTGTTTCAAGTAGTTCTTCTATATTTTGATTAAACTTGGCTGAAATCTCAACAAATTCGGAGTCTCCTCCCCAGGCAGTAGACATGACACCATGCTCAGCCAATTCGCCAATAACCCGCTCTGGGTTTGCACCTGGCTTATCGATTTTATTAATTGCTACAATAATTGGTACATTTGCCGCTTTTGAGTGGTTAATCGCCTCAATCGTTTGTGGCATTACACCATCGTCAGCAGCAACGACTAGGATCGTAATATCCGTCACTGAAGCACCACGTGCACGCATAGAAGTAAAGGCCGCGTGACCTGGTGTATCTAGGAAGGTGATTTTCTTTCCATTTTCCTCGATTTGGTAAGCACCAATATGTTGAGTAATTCCTCCAGCTTCACCTGTTGCAACACGTGAATTACGTAGAGTATCTAGGAGCGTTGTTTTACCATGGTCAACGTGTCCCATGATCGTTACAACCGGCGGACGCTCTTCTAGCGCATCCTCATTAATGTAACCTTCTTCGACAAAGAAACGCTCAATATCTGCATTATCTACTTCTACTTTCTTCTTAGCTTCGATACCATAATCCACCATAAGAAGTTCAATTGTATCTCCGTCGAGTGATTGGTTTTGAGTCGCCATCACACCCATCATAAAGAGTTTTTTAACAATCTCAGCTGGCTCACGTTTAATCCGTTTAGCGATTTCCGCAACGGTCATACCATCTGTATATTCAAATTCTGTTGGCAATTCATGGAACTTACGTTCTGTGACAGGTTTTGGAGTCACATTATTCGTTCGATTATTCTTGCCTTTTTTATTTTTCTTATTGTTATTCCAATTACTATTTTTTTGATTTCTCACTTGATTCTGACTGTTTCGATTCTTTTGTTGTTTTCTTGGACCATCTTCTTCGTGATCAAAATCATCACGTTGCTTGTCTGGTCGAACTTGTTTTTTACGACGTGTATCTACGACTGGCTCTTGCACAGGCGTTACTGGTTTTGCCGGAGCTACAGAAGTTTGAGTTTCTACCTCAACGAACAAATCTTCTAATTTTGCTTGTTCTTTGCGTTTGTTTTGTTCGCGCATAGCTTCTTGATTGGCCTTAGCTTGTTTGAAGCGCTCCTCGCTCGAACGAGCGTACTCAGCGTTTTGTTCTGCCTTTAAGGCTGCTGCTCTTGCTTTAAAGTCAACCTTAGGACCTTGATTGGAAACCGGACGTTGTTGGCCATATTGTTGTTGACCTTGATTACGATTTTGATTTCCTTGATTGCGGCGTTCGTTGCGGTTTTTGCCATTACGATCCTCTTGATCGTTACGGCGTTCCTTACGTTCTTTATTATCACGCACAGGACGTTGTTGCCCTTGTTGCTTACGACGTTCTGCCTGCTCTTTTGCTCTTGCTTCTCTTTCAGCTTTGAAGTTTCGACTTTGTGGACGTGCCACTTTAGTAGGAGCAGAAGCTTGTTGAGTTTCTGGCTGATTCGCTAATTTAGAGCCTGGAGTTGTTACAGGATGGTTTCTTGTAGTTTCTCCGTCAACAGCGGTTTTAGACGGCTTTTTTTGGTCAGCTGATTCTTTTAAAACAGTTGTTGTAGCTTTTTTCACTGCAGAAAAACTCGCCACAATTTTTTCTGCTTCTGCTGTTTCTACGCTTGAAGAGTGACTTTTGACATCCAACCCTAATTCCTTTGCTCGCTCAACAACTTCTTTACTTTCTTTTCCCAGTTCTTTTGCGATTTCGTACAATCTTTTTTTAGACAAATCCTTGTCCTCCTGTTCTATTGCATAATAGACCTCATTTTCTTTGTAAAACCAGCATCTGTGATGGCTAAGACTTTTCTTGCTTTGCCAATCGCAGAGCTCAATTCCAGTGTTGAAAACACGGTTACTACTTCTACTTGGTAATAGTTACTTTTATCTTTTATTTTTTTACTCAAATTTGGGGCAGCATCACCTGCCAGGAAAACCATTTTAGCTTTCCCTTCTTGAATAGCCTTAACGACTAATTCTTCCCCAGAAATGATTCGTCCAGCCCTCTGAGCCAGTCCAAGTAGGTTTGCGACTTGTTGTTTATTCAAGACCTAATTCTCTTCTTTTCACTTTATGATCAACATAGGCAATCAATTCATCATAGAAAGCCTCATCTACTTCCATGTTAAAACTACGGTTAAATACGTGTTTTTTCTTTGCTTGGATAGCTTCATCATTATCTAGTTTGATATAAGCTCCACGGCCATTGGCTTTTCCTGTCGGATCAATAAAGACTTGACCTTCCTTATTTTTGACAATTCGTAACAAATCACGTTTATCAATCACTTCATTTGAAACAACTGATTTTCTCAAAGGGATTTTTCGTGTTTTTGCCATATTTGCCCCCTTAGTCTAGCTCTGTAACATCGCTTTCTTCAATGTCTGCTGTTAGAGCTGCTTCTGCCATTTCTTCAATTGCTTGGTCAGTATATGTTTGGTTTGTATCTTCATATACATTTTCTTCTACCTCAGCACCAAAGCCACCTAGCTCACCAGCTGCTTCCATAGCTTCAAAATCACTCGCTGATTTGATATCGATGCGATAGCCAGTTAGATGAGCTGCTAAACGAACATTTTGTCCACGACGACCGATAGCAAGAGATAACTTATTATCTGGTACGACAACCAATGCACGCTTATTGTCTTCTGAGTGGAAGATAACTTGATCTACCTCAGCTGGTGCAATCGCATTGTAGATAAATTCAGCAGGATCTGCTACCCATTCGATCACATCAATGTTTTCTTCAACAGGAACCATGCGATCGCTCTTGGCATCGTATTTTGCTGGGT
>ERZ773008.2596-NODE-2596-length-11701-cov-12.834192_pt1 | contig 11701 bp, 13 predicted proteins | sample MGYA00580664_ERZ773008 | MGnify/ENA primary metagenome ERZ773008 (study PRJEB29015, sample SAMEA2738016) | human oral metagenome | biome: human oral; feature: human-associated habitat; material: dental | place: China | collected 2048 ... | reverse complement strand
ATTGCAATTATTTGATTAACTGATGGTTGTGAAACTTGTGATTTTTATGGAAAACCATATCAAAGTTTTCCACATTGTACCACGTTTTAAGTGAATGTAATCAATACACGCCATTTTCATCAGTAAGCTCTTTGTCGTTTTCAATATGTACAACTTTGGCATTCGGATAGGTCTGTTGGAACTCGGCAATCAACTTTGCCACATAGGTGGACTTACCTGAACCTTGAAGACCGCGTATTAAGATGAATTTTGCATAATGGGTTTCCTTTGATTTTCTGTTGGTTTTAAACACAGATTCCTTTGAATTTATGAGTTTAACGCGCAATTGCCTTTGTTCGGTACGTTTTTATGCGCTTGCCCATCAAAAACTATTGGGTCTCGTCTTTGAAACCAAACGATGTGCAGAACAAAATGTTCACATAATCGTCATTCACTGGTAGAATCAGATTTTATTTGGTGGGGCACACCCCTTCCAAATCAGGGCAATACATATAGCGATGCTTTATGTGTCGTCCTGTGTGTTGAAACAATAGTAGAATTGCCATTCTAAACGACTCATCACATCCTACACCAGCATATGAATACCCAAGAATACCGTGCCTTAGCACAAACATTAACCGATTTCTATCAAACATGGTTTGCTGAAGCCGAACGCTTGCGCGGCAGCATCAAGCAAGACAAAAACACACTGGCTTCCATGCCACTTAAAACCGAACTGATGCAGCAACTGCAATTCATGTTGCAGCAGAAAAACATTGCATTCTTTTCAGACCTGATTTCCGAATTAACTGAAAATGTTATCCAAAACAGAGATTTGAAAAAGCGTATCAACTTTGATTTGAGCATCAAGAACAGCATGCCTGCCCTGCGTATCAATGCTATGGCGGACAATAATGTGGAAGATATTACCAGTGGCGGTATGAAAAACGTGATTGCCACAGGATTGCGCGTGCTGTCATTGTGGCGTTTGACCGGCGGCACAAGTGATAGTCACAAAGGAACATTTCCCCATCGCAAATTCCTCTTTTTAGATGAGCCTGACTGTTGGATTGCCGAAGCGGCGATGCCTCAGTATGCCAAGCTGTTGTCACAGCTATCCATGAACTTTGGCATCCAAATCCTAATGGTGACACACAAGAATCCAAACTATTTCAAGCCTTATGCCAAACTGTATCACATTGAAAAAACGGATGCCGGTTCTGAATTTGAGTTGGTATCCGAGCCTGAATGGCTGAGTAGGAATCCAAGTAACAATTACATCAAATCGTTTACCTTGAAAAACTTTAAAGCATTCAAGCATGCCGAACTGGAACTGTCTGACAAGTTCACCGTGATTACGGGGAAGTCGGACACTGGTAAATCGGTTGTGATGGAAGCCTTTAATGCCTTAGTGAACAACCAATCAGGTGATGAGGTTATCAGGCATCACGAGAATAAGGCTACTGTAAATGTCAAACTGGTTCGTGACGGGGCTGAGGAAAATGTAGAATGGGAGCGGGTGCGGAAGACCAATCAGAATTTCCCTCAAAAGGTTCGATACCGATTGTTTGATGAAACTGGCAAAAATACGTTCAGCGAGTACAACAGTTTTTCCGTGCCAGACCAAATCGCAGCCGTATTGCAAATGAGAAAGCAGGACAAGGTGGATATTCATCTTGGATTTCAAGACGACATGTCTTTCCTGTTTAACCCGCGTATTACTGACCAAGAACGTGCCAAGATTTTGTCTTTGGGCAAGGAATCCTCATATGTCACCAAACTGATGGAACGCTTGAAAAGCGATACGCGCGAACTGAAATCACGCATCAAGGTCAATGAAACACGCTACACCACGGTGCGTGAAGCAGTGCTCATGTGCAAATCGCCGGAAGAGTTGAACATTGAAGCCAATTTGAAAAAACTGGAACGGTTCGATAAGGTAGAAGAGCAGATTGTTGAAGAAGAAAACCAATTATTGAGCGATGTTGAGCATGTAGAACGGATAAGCGCAGCAAGTGAAGCATTACAGGATAAATCGGTGGCTGTCACGAAACACCAATTTCAATTCTATGACTGTGAGGCTTTGGTGCTCGCGGCAAAAAAACTCAAAGCCCTCTCATCCCTACCTTCCCTCATTAAGGTTGGTACAGAGTTACCCAAGATTGAGGATTTATCCTTATTGGAACGCTATTTCCGAGCAAGTGAATCGGTAATTGGTTTAAAACCGATTGAGATTGTGAAACACAACATTGTATTGCATGATGTGGAAGCGCTGATTGTCGCAGGGAAGACCTTGAAAACCATGCAAACCGCACTGGATAAAGCAAAACAGGACGCGAATGCAATACAAGAATTATTGAGTGAAAAAAAAGCACGACTACGCCAATTGGAACAGGAACTCGGGACGTGTCCTTTGTGCAAACAATCGTTTGGTCAACATGCACATTAAGATTAAGGTTTCGGCGTTTTTGTGATTCGCTTATTTGACTCAATGGGCGCTGTAATGACAAAATCTGTGTATGTCATGTTGATTGCTTTATCAAGGTATTCTTCAAGCTCAGTGTATTTTGGGAAAACTAAATGCGCGATAACAGGCGTTTCCTCGCTATCAAAATGGATGACATTTACATGATAACCATTATTCCATTTTATTTCAAAAGATAGCGAATTATCATCGCTGATTAAAATTTCACCAGATGAATAATCAAACACGTCAATCGGCGGACGCATTATATTTTCGTCAAGCAATTCAACCAAATTATGTCTGGCTTGCTGAATACTTTCAAAGTCTTCATCGGTTAAAGTCAAACGTGAATATAATGCTTCTGCATCAATAATTTGACTTTTCAAACCCGCTGTAAGCCAACTTTTATCATTTTCAGCAAAGCGTAACAATTTTGATACTGCAATATCATTAATATGCGGAATTTGTAACACAACGCCGTTACCAATTTTGTATAACTTGGAGCGTCTCTGCCATCCCTCCGGTAATGCAGCAACTCCAATAGATAATGGGTCAGCATACAGACCGGTTTCATTGTGAAATTCACCGTTTTTTCGATAGGTATCTGCCAGTTCAAAAATCCGGTCTTCATCATCAGGTGTGCACAAATCCATATCTGGTGAGTGTAACATTTCCATAGGAACTGGTTTGCTTGAACCAATAGCGGCAAGACTGCCAAGCAGACCAAATTTTTTTATACCCGTGCGCTCTGATAATAATGCAATTGCGTTCTCAATTTCTTCTTTGGTTGCCATTATTTACTCCTATTGACTTCAAACAACACTGATGCTCTAATCAGTGATTCTTTATATTGATGTTTTAAAATGAAAATCTTGATTTGTTCTGGCGACAAAGTAAGCGCATAGCGCCATGCCTCGTCTATTTGAATTGAAACAAATGGTTTTTGCTTTTCAACCATCTGCCATCCATGTTCTAACATTTTTTCTTTAAATACGTTATCGCATTCCATTCTACTTAGGATGTCCCACAAATATTGCTCCTGTTGTTCGTTCTGTTTACGATGAAAACGTTCACGATTAAAACGCAAGAAGCGCATATAACGGGCAATAACAGCTTGCCGTCGCTCATCTGAATAGGATAGCAGTCTGTTTTCGTATTTCTTCATTACGTTTGGGCATGCTTTGTTTCTAAATATTCCCCAATTGGTTGTCTTTTTCATATTACTACTCAAAGTCTCAAAAGAAAAATGCCTGACTTCTCAGGCATCCATTTTCACATCATTGCCGTAGCGCTTCAATCTGTTTCAGGAAATCACTGTTATTTTTTCGTTGTTGTTCTACACGCTGTTGGATTTGCTCACGTTCAGCCTGTGTAATTGGTGGCAGTGGGGCAGATTGCGCGGTTGGTTGCGCAGTCAGTTCAATACCGGTTTGTTGTGAACCACTCAACATCGGGTACGGATTGCCGGTGGCAGCAGGTAACACGAACGGCGGAATAGTGCTTGGCACAACTTGTGGAGACGCTTGTACCACTGAATTTTGGCTTACAGGTTGTGCCGGTTGGTTTGATTGGTCATCGTGAAGATTAAGCGGAAGATTAAGCGCAAACATGACAATAACTGTTACGAGGAATCCCACTGTGGCAATAGTCAGTATTTTTGATGAGTTGGTAAGCCAATTATGTAGACCTTTATTTGCACCAGCTCTCAACAGACTTACCAATTCATCAATTTCTGCATTATTCAGTTCTACATCTTCACCATTAATCTTCATCATGTTGTCTTTGATGAAAATTTCTTGCGCTGGAAATTCATACACTTGGACAGTTGCACCGCGTCTGCGCACAAAGCGGATAGGCGTATTTGCTTGGTCAATAAAAGAAAACATATCGTCATTCCGAAATTTAATGACCAATATGTTACGCTGGGGTGATTAGTGTTGGCAAGAAAGTAGCCGTTTTTCTAATCGAAAATCTCGCCGTTCTCATTTGTCTCACTGTTGAAATCCACGTCTTCCAACAATGTTACCGCAATCGCAATGTCACCCATAAACATGAAAAATGGAAATACGCAACCGGTCTGTGCCGCATGGACAAACACGTTTTCTGTACCACGCGATTCTACGATATTCAAGCGGGTCATATCAGCAGGCTCACTTGTTTGATTGTTTTTAACGCGCCCGACAATTACGACATATTCGTTGTAGTGTGCCGACACCACTACTTCATTTTCCGTGTCATTCAATGCTTGTGCAATGTCCTGCATGTCGGCAGTAAAGCCTTCCATATATTTTTCTACTTGTTCGTTTACATTCGCATCTTCTTTAAACAAGTATTCCAACAAGGATTGTGCTGTGCTTTGTGGCTCAAGCAATTCATTTTTTTTGGTATTTTGCTCTTGACTCATATGTGCTCCGTGAATGTTTTGTTAAATCGCTATTCTAATCTTGGAAAACGTTAAGAAAAGTTAAACGTTCCATATTTCAACGTCTCAATCGTTTGCCACTTGGCGTAAGCTCTTCAATTTCGTCAGATAATTGCTCATTACGCTCTTCAAGCTCTCGTTTTTCATATTGCAAATCTGAAACAAGGTTTTCCAACTCGGAAATCCTGTATTCCAAACTTTTAATTGTATCGTTCTGGTCTTTGATTGACTCTTTCGCTTCCTTTAACTCTTCTTCCGTGTCCGTTTTGTCTTCATAGAGAGAGACATACCCTCTGTGATATTTTCCAAGTTCATAAAGAATATCTTTGTCGTGACAAAAGTGATACAAACTAACCGGTGTTCTGACTAATCCGTACTCAGCCTCCTGCTCTTCAAACGGAAATACCTCAACATCGCGCATTGCGTTCAAAAGTAATTCATCTCGTTTGTTTTTGGGCATACTGGTATCCCAGAACAGTTTCAGCACTTCAGTTGTTTCGGTATCAATTTTCAGATAAAGCCAATTATCCCATTTTTCATTAGTAGCGGTTTGTGAGGCGTTCCAGAGTGCCAACGTGAAAGCGCTACCAATCAAAATGTCGTCAGGCAAAACATAATCGACTGGCTTTCCATTTAATTCGTTTAGAAAGCTATACTTGGTCACTTCGTCACCAATATTGACTTCAACATGATAGCTGTCAATTGCCATTGAATCGAAAAGCTCAACTATGTCCTTTTTTGTTTTGCCTGTTAAATCAACCAACATTTTTCGTTCATTTGTGCCACAATATCCCCATAGTATCTCTGAGTTGCTATTATGACCAATCACGAACAAGAACTTATCAAAAGCACCATAATACATATAAACAACAAGAATATCCCACTTTTCTTTGTATACAGGGTGCTGGAAAATTTAGATTCGCATGACTTTTTATTGGGTGCATGGGTAAACACCGAAGATGAGGAAATCAAAGAGCGCCTGTTGACTGTTATTTGTCACTCGAAAACCTGCATACGTTCACCTGTAATGTTGGAAAACATCGTTTCCTTTATAAAGGATAACAGGCTGTCCATGAAAGATGCGTTCGTTCCTGTCTATTTACCTGCAGAACAATCTGCTATAAACAACTATCTGAAAGACCATATTGATGATGCTTGGGTGTTCAACCCTATCAAGTTGGCACTAATGCCAACCAGACAAGCCATTGGTCTGTTTTCCACCACAAGCAAACTTACTGACCGACAAGCAGAAGTCGTGGTCAAAATGCACGAGTTACCTGAAGATGAGGCACTGTCTACTGAGTTTTTATTAAAGGGATTCGTCTATTTGTGTCAACAAGGCGCTCCACTGTTCTCTACCGTGCCTCTCTTCGGTCAAATTAAAAAATCCATTCCTGTTGGAAAACAGGACTATGGCTTCATAGAAACCTTTTTGAGCAAGCTCAACAAAGATTTTACGTCAAATGAAAGGGCACAAGACACAATGTCAAGTTGGTCGAAATCAATTCTGTATGGCATGCTGAATCACTTTGACATCCAAGACGAGGGACACGCACATGCCATTATGAATGACCCAAAAGCGAGTGAGTACCTTAAATTGGTCGAAGTGTCTGATTTTCAAAAAGAGCGTGGTATGCGCGAATTACTGTATCGCTTTGCCAAGTTTGAAGAACAAGATTTGGCGGCGAGGTTGGAAGAGGATGCTATCAATGTTATCCCTGACAGGGATAACGACATGCGCCCGCAAAAATTCATCGCCAATATGCACGCTTCATTGGATTTGCTTAACAAATATGGTGCAAGAATACCGCTGAACAAAGTGAAAGCGTTTGAGAACGTACACTTGAAAGCTAATGCGGAACGTAGCACATACAGGATGTTAACGGAAGCAGTGGAGGCGTTTCCAGAGATGTTTTGCTTGAAAGATACCAATGCCGAGTGGATGAACAGTTTAAATGCCCGTCAACTTGCTGTAATTGGCAGAATGGACAAGCTGGATGGTCAAAATACAGATTGGTTTGCCTATGCAGTATTACAGAAAAATCCGCGCAATAATAGACAGTCGGTATCTGCCATTTCAGAAACAGAACAGCAGTTGTTTGATGAACTACAAAGCGCAGCAGAACGATTCACACTTATTCAAAGAACGCATGAAGCGCAGGAAATCAAACAATCAGATGGGAAAACAGGCAAGTCAAGAAAGAAACTGATTGTTTAAAACACGCAGAGACCACTTGAATTAAGACAAGCGGTCTCTTTTAATTTTGTCTTGCTCGTATGGCATTTTTAATTCTTGCTGACGACATCAAAAGAAGCGTGCACGGACAAGCCGGTCATTTCAAACACAGTTTGAATCAAAGTATTCGCGCCAACCACGAACAGCAATGGCGCGTTTTCCATTTGGTTCAAAGCAAAACAGAGTTTCTCCGCAATCTTATCTTCAAAGTAGTCCACCTCACTCATATCCAAATACACGGTCTTACGTCCATCAAAGATATACGATTGCAGGCTCTTCAAATCATATTGCCCAGCAAGTTCGCGCGTGCGGATATGCAAAACCACGTCACTGTATTCTTCTGAATATTGGGCAAAGAAACGGTTGTCCGTTTGATGGGAAACCGGTCGTTCATGCTCAGGCAAATAAGTCTGCGGTATTTCACTGTACCGCTGCATATACTCGTATGCCAACTCAATATAGCTTTGCTCATGCCCACGCCACTGACAGATTGCCATTTTCAGCAAATAGCAAAGTTTGACTACCTCATCCGCTTCATTACATACCTTTTGCTTCATCTCATCACTTTCAATGCGAATCAGGTTTGCCTTACCAAAAGCCGGTTGTCCATTCATGGATTTGTACTCCATGACCAGTTCGTCATCATGGTTGTCATCGACATCAACCGGATAATGGAACACATGTTCATACAGCATGATACCGTTGTTCACCTTTTCTTTGAGTACGGTGAACAATGACAAATCAAAATCCAGTATGCCATTCTCACCCATCAACACAATTTCCCAATCATCATGCTTTTGAATTTCAGCAAATAAATCTAGGAATACACGAAAGGTTTTAGCATTAGATTCCAATAAACGAATGCGATTCATGTCTATCCTGCCAAACCCTGTTTTCTCGCAGTGTTGCTGGAAACGCTTGATTTCATCTTCGTAACGCCCGTTGATGCCACCGTTAATCAGTAAAGCATTCTGTTGGGCGAACGCTTTTCCACTTGGGCGAATGCGCCACTGTGGGGCAACATTACCGGTTACATCACTGTAAACAGTGGCAAGTTTCAAGAATTTTTCCTCATTGTTGCAAATTTGATACAAGTCGAAAAGTAACCGGAAAAACACATCATCGACCTTTCCTTGTTCTCTGTTAATGAAATTCCGACACATTTCTGCAGCCAAACGGTAGTCTTTTTGCTGATAAACCATTGCTATATCAAATTTCAGCTTATGTGTGTCATACATACGTCTTAACGCCAAATTCAGTTTTTCAACCATATGTTAAAAAACTGTTGACGGTAATTTTCCAATCAGTATAATTCCTCTTGACAAACCAAGAAAATTGTGATGCAAGTTGAAAAATTGAACGATGTAGTAACTTTTTTGCGTGAACGAACCTTTTTCCCGTTCACATCCCAACAATATGATGCAGCCAAAGACAAACTGGACGAACTCGTTGAGTTCCGAATGGACTGTTGTCGCCCCGAATCGTTTTGTGCGGAAAACATTACTTTTAATGATGCGGTCAGTTCGCATGTCGCCAAGCAGTTAAACCAGAGACAGATGTTTCTGCTTGCATGCGAAGGAATGAAAAGCGGATTAACGCAGGAAGATGAGAAGACCAATGTTTGGATATGCAAATTGGTACACAATAACAAGCGAAAATTCGTGCGAATTATGAAATATTTTGAATATAAACAAATAGTTGGTATTGCGTGAAGGTTTTAAAATGTACCCAAAGCCAGAAATAATCATTACTCGACCGGCACACCTTCCATCAAAGGAATCAGAAACACAAATTGCTACTGCATTTGAAATGTTGCGATTAGCAAAAAAGTTAGACGCGCTTTCCAAACAATTGACGAAACAGACCGGAATTTTGATAGAAATCATTGAAAATCAAGATGAAAGTGGAGCATCTATTTTGATTAAATAACAAAATGTAACGCCTTATATCCCCGCCCTAAAGGACGGGGTTTACGGCTATATTTGATAAAAGATTGAAAACAAGAGGAACACACACCAAGAGAAAACGTCTTGCATTAAGCAAGACGTTTGCATTTTCAGAACCAAAATCACAATTTCATGCGCTTAGGCTGACCTGGCGCACGCGCAGGTTCACTATTCTCAACATCAACCTTGCTCTCCACTCTCGGCAAAACCGAAGTAAGCGACACTAATTGACTTGCCAATTCAGGTGGTACTCGGTCTTGCTCTTTTAACGACACGACGGGAAAACTCAAACCCTGTATGTCGCGCTGCATATCGGCAAAATCACGCCCGCCAAGAGCGTTTTTTTGAATGGCATAGTAGGTGTGCATTAAAACACGAGAGTCTTCCAGCGCATCATGGATTTCTTCACGTTTGCTGGTATCCACACCAAACTGTTTTGCCACACTGTTCAGAGAAACGTGATTCTTGTCAGCCACATTAAAAGCCAATAATTGTGTGTCTTCAATACTGAAAATGTCCGCCAGAGAGTAAAACTTTTTCGGGTCAAACATTTCTTTCAAAGTACGACCCGTGTACACATATTTCTTGGTTTTCTCATCAAAGCTATACCGGCGTTCCGATTCCAAAATGTAATCAGGGTAATGCTCTGCGGCATATGCCATTGGGTTGTTACCTGCCTTGTACATGCGATACATTTCCTGCGAAACAAATACACAGTCAAAATCGGCATTGTGCGCCACACAAGAAGACACGTTTTGCCCGATGGTCGCATCAATGAACTGATGACAGATTTCAGAAAACTTGGGTGCGCCTTTTAACATTTCATCGGTCAAGCCGTGTACCCTTGCCGCGTCAGGGTTGGACTTGCGCTCAGGATTGACCATGCTGTAATACTCATGGATTACTTGGTCATTCTCACCAACCACGACACCAATGGAAACCACGCGGTCATCTGCAAAATCCACGCCGGTAGTCTCGGTGTCGAAGAAGGCTTTTCTTGGGCTAACATATCGCATTACAGGGTCAACTCCGATTTCTTGTTTGAATCACTTTGGTCTCGCAGCCACTCATCATAAGCCAACTGAATCATTTGTGCCAACTGGTGTGCATTGCGCGGCATTTCCGCATGGCGAACCAAGTAAGTCTTGAAATCTTTGATTTTGTTTAGCTCTTCCCGCTTCATTTTACGAATGTTATCCCTGTATTCGGCAAATGAGGGATGTAAGGGAGAGAGGTGTTGGAGAATGGACGGGATGGAAAACTCACGCTCTGCCAGACGTTTCTTTACCACCTCGTCTTTTAAACGTTTCAACTTGGCGGTGTAGTCTTCAAACGGTGTCAGCACCAAGCGGTGTTCGGCGCGTTTCTGATACCGCAGTCTCATCGCCGTATTCTCCGCCGCAATCACTTCTTCCATACTTACCTCCGGTTTGTCAACCAATCGGTCAACGTGCATGTAGAATTGAGTGGCATCAACAATGTTTTTACGGATGCGGTCGCGTCTGTCTGTTTTGTGGTTGATACGAGTGGCAAACTCAGCCAAAGAGAAATACTCGGATTGCATAGGAAAGCTGAACAAGTCTTCCCTACTGTAAATGATACCCATGCCTTTCTGACTGTATGGCGTAAGTCCTCCTGTGTCTTTCTCGTTTCCTAGTAAAACTTCTTCATAAGCATGGCAAAATGTGGTGATATGCTTTTTCAGGTCTTCTTTACTTTCGTAGATATACAAAGGTAAATCAAGCATAGACAAGGCTTTCGCATAGTCCTGTGTCAGATACAGTTTTTTCTTGTCGAATACCTTATTCATGTTTTGCTGTTGCTGTTCGTCCATGTTGAGTCTCAATTTGGGAATATCCAGTACATTGGCATCGGTATCGAAGTAAATCGTTTTGGATAAACCATCATGTCCAAAATTCAAATCCAAAAAGCTCGCTACCTTCCCAATCAGGGCGCTCAAGTCATTAAATGCGTAGTAGTTGTAGGCAAACTCAAAGTAAGCCTCATCGGTATAGATATAGTCAATCTGTACCGTTTTGCCGGTTTTGCTGTCGCGCACACAGAAATTCAATTCATTTGGATGGTTTTTCACACCCAGCACGTTGAAGACTTTGTTGGATTTAAAGAAATTCAAGATGGTTTCTTTCGGTACTGTCCCAATCAAATCCATGTCGCCGAAATCTTGTTTTGTTCCATAATGGCGCACGATGCCGAAATAATAAGGATGTTGTTCTTGTTGCCAATAGCTATGCTTGTTTTGGTCTTCAGAAGGTTCTTCTTGAAATTTGCGCTGCATCATTAAGTAAGCATTGAGCGAGTAAATCAGGTCGCTGCCGATTGAATTGTAGGTCTGCAAATCGATACGTTCTGTTTGTGGGAAAGCGTTTCCACCCATGTCGGTGTCTCCGTGTTGGTTTTTCAAATAGTCTAGTGGGACAATGTTTTTCGTCGGTTGGACTTTGTGTTTGGTTCGTTAAACCTCTGATGGTCAGCACAAAGTCACATCAATTGGCTAGAATATCCACATTATAGTTACAAAGTTTTTATGTTTTAATAGGAACTTTGATTTAAGGATTAACATGAGGCGGTTTGCCACACGTTAATTTTCTTCGGCGTACTACACACCACTATCGGGTCAAACTTAAAATTCCCGA
>ERZ773008.2593-NODE-2593-length-11713-cov-2.861469_pt1 | contig 11713 bp, 18 predicted proteins | sample MGYA00580664_ERZ773008 | MGnify/ENA primary metagenome ERZ773008 (study PRJEB29015, sample SAMEA2738016) | human oral metagenome | biome: human oral; feature: human-associated habitat; material: dental | place: China | collected 2048 ... | reverse complement strand
CAGTGAAAATCACTAGCGGGCTTATCGTTTTTGAGATCCAAGACAGCGTCATCGCCGTGGATATCTGCGGCGTCAAAATTCCCAAACGCTTCATTCAGTATTGCAAAGAAATTTTCGGCGATCTGCTCAGCATCGAGTGGTAAATTTAAATGTGCCTAACGGCACGCAAAAATTTACCTGCAACTACCGTAAATTCTATCTGGAGGATACTACTCCGCATCCTTTGCGTCCGCTTTTTTGACGAGACTTTTATACTCATCCTCGCTTAGATGCTCCATCCACGTTACGTTTTTGCCGTCCTTTTCAAAGGCTGCCGCGATGTGCTCGCCGTCTTCGTGCAGTCCGGCTCCATGCCAGTGTTTGACGCCTGGCGGACAAAGCACTACGTCGCCCGGGTGAGCGATTTGCACGATTCCGTCCGCCGTACCGGTGTAAATTTTGCCCTGCGTTACAATTAAATTTTGGCCCACGGGATGCGTGTGCCATGCCGTGCGTACTCCACGCGGAAAATGCACTAGCGCTGCTCCTGCATTTGCATAAGGCGTCGCGCCGAAAAGTAGCGTGACTTTCGGCAGACCGCCTGCAAAAATTTTATCGCTCACCTTGTCATAGACGGCGAGATTTTCCTTTTTAACCAAAACTTGCTTTTCCTGCATCCTTTCTCCTTTGTCTATATTTTTCGCAGTGCTCTTGTGCGCTTAAATTTAACGCGCGCACCGGTCGCTAAACTCAAAATTTTAAGAATTTTAGCGTTCATTTTTTATCTTTCATTATGCCCGCTTTAAATTTAATCACAAATTTAAAGCCAAAGTGCGAGCTCGCCTAAAATTTCGAGAGCCACTCTTTTATCTCTTTTTCGCTCGGTCTCTCGCCGAAGCACTTCCCCGCTAGCCACTCGCCGCCGTTTGCTTTCTTGGCTAAATTTTTATCGCTATTTTCAAGCCCGGAGCTATAAACGGTGCAAAACGGGATCACTTTTTTGCCGTTAAAATCGTTGTTTTTTATAAACTCGTCGATCGGCCACGCAGCATCGTGCCACCAGATCGGATAGCCCACGAAAATAGCCTCGTAGCTCTCCCAGCCGGGGATTTTAGCGTTAGTTAGCGGTACGCTCCTAAGCGATGCATCATCGTGCTCGCGACTAACGCGACTTTTTGGATCGTTGTAGTTCATATCTGCGTTTGTGTAGGGTTGTGCCGGTTTTAGCTCGACTATCTTAGCACCTAAATTTTGCGCTATTAAATTTGCCGCTCTAGCCGTATTGCCGCCTGCTGAAAAATAGACTACGAGCGTCTTTTGCGGCTCAAATTTGATATTTTCCGCTGCGCTTTGGTTTGCCGCGAATGAACACATAGCAAGCGCTGTAGCCATTATTTTACTTAGTTCTTTCATTTTATTTTCCTTTCTTTTATCTCATCTGTTCTTGCCAAAATTTGACCGCCTCATCCAGCCAGCCTTGTGCCGCCGTGCCGGTGCCTAAGCCAAATCCGTGACCTAAATTTGCGTAGCTACGAAACTGCGTTTTAACGCCCGCAGCGGCTAAATTTCGTATCCGTCGCTCCATCACGCCGGGGTTTGCGATCCAGTCGTTTTCGCCAACGACGGCAAAGGTCGGCGGATCATTTCGCGTAAAGTCCGAATAGCCCGTATATTGCATTATCACGGCTGCAGGGCGTGGATGCGAGCCCTGCTCAAAAGCCTGCGTGCCGTAGCTTCCCAGCATCGCCGCAAGTCTAGCTCCGGCCGAGCCGCCCCACAGCGAATAAAACTCCACTCCCACCTCAAGCTCCTTTGCGTGCTCAACAATAAAGCTAATCGCACGAGCAAGGTCTTGCGCCCCGCTCCTAGCGCCCGGGCGGTAGATCAACGCAAAGGCGTTGTAGCCCTTTTTAGAAAGCTCAAGCGCGTGCGGGAAACTATCATGCATCGCGCCCACATAGGCAAAGCCGCCTCCGGCGACCACCACTGCAAACGGCTTGCCCCGCTCGCCTTTAAAATAAAAAAGCCCAGTATCATTTTTGCGTGGATCGGCGGCTTTTTCGGTATTTGAGTAAATATCATAAAATACCTGCTCGCCGGCCTTAGCGCGATCTTTTAGATAGTTTAAAATTTCAACCGTTTTATTGGCATCGATGTGCTCGTACCACGTCAAATTTAGCTCGCCAAGCTTAGCGCCGCTAAAATAACCCTTGTGCGTAGGGAAAAGCAACCTGCCGTAATCACCAAACGCCGCATCACGGACGACATCTGAAATTTTGCTCTCTTTTGTAAAGCTCTCGTTCATCTGCCCTCCCGCTAGTGCTGCCGCAAATAGCGCCGAAATCAAAATTTTTTTCAAATTTAACCTTTTTAAATTTAGCCGGCGAAGCCGAACTTATCTTAATAGGTTATTTATCATCTTTACTATCTGCGGATCGCTGTGATCGAAAAATAGGCTCGCACCATCGTCTAGCCCTGCGATCGTTTGCATATCCGCCTCGCTTAGCGAGAAGTCAAATATATTGAAATTTTCCGCCATGCGCTCTTTACTCACGCTCTTTGGTATGACGACGATACCGCGCTGCACGAGCCAGCGTAAAATCACTTGAGCCACGCTTCTGCCTTGCTTTTGTGCGATCATTTTTAGCGCTGCGTTGCCAAACATATCCTTTCTACACTCGCCAAAAGGTGCCCAGCTTTGCATCGCGATGCCGAGCTCCTTTAAATTTACCTGCGCTGCGAGTTGCTGATGAAAAGGATTGCACTCGATCTGATTTATCGCGGGCTTTATCTCGTTGTTTATCGCAAAGTCCATAATTTGGCCGGGGTTAAAGTTACTAACGCCGATGCTGCGGATGCGACTCTCTTTTTTAAGCCTACTCATCGCTCGCCATGCGCCGTAAGTGTCGCTATATGGCTGATGGATGAGATACAGATCGAGATAATCAAGCCCTAGCTTTTTCATCGACGCATCAAAGGCTTTTAGCGCTCTATCCTCGCTTACGTCGCTCACCCAAAGCTTTGTCGTTATAAAAAGCTCTTCGCGTTTCACGCCGCCGGCTATTGCCGCTTTAACCGCCGCGCCAACGCCCTCTTCGTTATGATAAGACTGCGCAGTGTCGATGAGGCGGTAACCCACGCCAATCGCATCCTCAACGCACCTTTGAGCCTCTGCGGGCTCCACCTGATACACTCCGTAGCCTAAAATCGGCATTTTGTTGCCGTCGTTTAAGGTTGTGATAAATCTCATATAAAAGGTAAAAAAGTGAGATTGATAAAAAATGCGGTGCAAATAGCGATGTGGACGATATTCGTAAGCATATAAGATTAGGGTAAAAAATGAGAACTTAAAATGTGAAATTTGCAAAATTTATGCATTTTTTAAATTTTTTGAAACGCTACCCTTAAAAACTTTCAAAGACCTTCAAAAATCCTTCAAAATATTCAAAAAGCTCTAAATTACGCCTTTTTTGATATGCGCCACTACGCGCCCTACTATATTGCAGCTTTTCAAATTTTGCCCTTTTATAACGACAGGCTCGTATTTTTTATTATCCGAGAACATAGTTATGGTTTTTGTCACAGGATTTTTTTATAGGCGTTTGACAAAGGTATCTCCATCGTAGTTTAGGGTGTATACGTAGCCGCTGACGATGCTGGGCTCACTTTGTATAGCTCTTACAAAAAGCAACTCGCCGCCGGTGATCGTAGGCTCCATGCTATCGCCGCGAGAATTTAGTGCATGGATCTGCGATAGGTCGCCGCTGATATTTAAAAATCCACGCAGAAAGCTCTTCGTAAGCTTTAGCGTAGCAGGCGCCTCGTCGTAGTTTATGACGCCGTATCCGGCGCTTGCATAAGTATCCTCGTAATAAGGTATGGCTATGATATTACTATCCTCGTCGTTATCAATACCGACTTCTTTAAGGTTTGAGAGACTAACGTCATTTTTATCAACACTTGCGTCATCACTAACGTCAATACTTACGTCAAAATTTTCATCCAAAAAATAATCAATTTTAACTTTAAAAATTTTAGCCATTTTTTGTACGGTTTTTATGTCAGGAACACTTGTACCATATTCATAATTTTGTAAAGTTCGGCTTGTAATATCAAGTTTGTCCGCCAACTCTATTTGGTTTAAGCCTAGATCTTCCCTGGCTATACGAATTTTCTTTCCTAAATTCACTTCTACCCCTTGACAAAACGAAAATATTTTCGTATAATTCCAAACATATTTAGAAGTATATTAGCCAAAAAAGGTTAAAAAATTCTAAAAGTTATTTGAAATTTTATCGTTAAACCCAGGAATACGCTATCTTTAGGTTTAGCAATAAAATTTTAAGAAGGAGTGGCTTTGAAAGCGAAAAGAAAAGAGAGCTTAGCAAGACAGATAAAGGCTAAAACAAAGTATGATCTAAAGGCATACTGCGAGATCAGAGGGCTTAGCGTTACGAGCCTTTATAAGGGCTTTATTAGTAAAAAGAGCAAAAAGATACTCGAAAAAGACGGTATAGCGATAAGCAGGGTAGCCTAAGGCTTAGATATGTGGGTAAATTCCAAGCGTGCGGCTGAAATTTTGGGTGTAAATTTAAGAAAACTACAAAGAAGAGTAGTTAAAGCCCAAGCTAGTAAGCAAAATTTTTTGCTTACTAATACACAGAAAGCTATGTATAGACTCATATCTGGCAATCGTGGCGGTGCGGGTGGTAAAACTCTTCAAATTTGGATTGATGATAATCTGATAAACGGCGAAAACGGCGAAATTTCACAGCAAAGCGCGCCCGCTCCCATTAAAAATAGCGCGGGGAGCGAAGATAAATGCCTGGAGCCCGCGCCCTCCGCAGAGCAAAACGAGCCTAGCGACGCAAGGCGAAGCCGAAGCGGCGTTTCTTGCGAGCGTAGCGAAGCAGAGCAAAACGCTCCGAGCCTAAAGATCAAGGATATAGAAAAGATGAATAAGTTAAAGGCGGTAAACGAGCTAAAAAGCTGCCCTGCGGGAATGAGTAAGACACTATGGGGCAAGGGAGTAGCGGCGAAATATGAAGTGAGCCTAAAGACGCTTTATTCGTGGGCCAAGCTATTTAAGCAAAGCGAAGTAGAGGTTAAAAACGATGAGCTAAGCATTGATTTTAAAGCTAAGTTTAAAAGCTCCAGCTTTGAAATGAGCGCTTTAGAGTGGGCGGTAGGCTTTATGCTACACAATCCGCTAGCTAGCAAGAGCTTTGCTTACGAGCAGCTGCAATCCTATGCGAAAGACAACGCCCTTAAAATCGGCTCATACCAAAGTTTCGCCCGCCTAACCGCGGCGCCCGAGATCAAAGCTATGCTACTTCGTGCAAGCTGCGGCGATCGCGGCGTACGAAACGAGTGGGCTATGCATATCATCCGCGATCTAAACTGCTACGAAAGTATGGAGATGATCTGCGGCGATCAGATAGTATTTGATTTCGATGCGGTAGGCCCCGCAGGAGAGGTAGTTAATCCTAACGCTTATGTTTGGATCGATATGGGAAGCGGAGCGATCATAGGCATAGATATAGTACTTGGAAAATATAACCGCCTAAGCGTGGGCAACAGCCTAAAGATGGCTTTGCGCTTCGGCATCCCGGATGCCATCTATACCGATAACGGAAAGCCAGAGCTAAGCGAGTATATCACGGGCGTCAGATCTCAGCTAAGCGGGATTAAATTTAGAGATTTTGACGATCTAGCGCCAAATCTACTTCATAAAAAGGCGAAGGTAAGGAATTCTCGCGCAAAACCTATCGAAAATATCTTTAACCACGTCCAGCGCAAGATGGGCGAGCTCGTCATATGCGAGCGCGGCGGATCGGGATACCACAAAGACGGCGATAGGCAAAGCGAGATCGTAGCGAAGTATATGAAACAAAATCCGCTTAATTTTACCGATTTCATCGCATATTTTGAGCGGGCGGTGAGGTGGTGGAACGAGCACTATAACGCCTCTCGCAAAATTCATCCTTTAAAAAGCTTCTTAGATAAGTTGGAGGCTAAGCCTAGGGCGGTATTTGATGAAACTACGCTTGAGTATATCTTTAGCGAACGTAGATCTATCAGGGTACGTAATAGTTGCGTAAGTCTATCGATAATGGGCAGGAGGCGTACATATTCGCATCCTGCGCTTTGCAAGCTCGTAGGGCAAAACGTAGAGGTAAGGATAAACAGAGGCGAGGTAGAAAGCGTATTCGTCGTAGATATGAAAAATAATCGCCCTATTTGCGAGGCTCATTTGATAGATCGTATAGATCCGCGCGATCATGCCGCGCTTAGCGCGCAGCTAGCTAAAAATGAGGCGGTAGTAAGCGCCGTTAGGCAGGCGTTTGGCTATTACGCAAACCTTTATAAACGCCCTAATACTATCAGCTCCTATGCGAGTACGGCATTTGAAGTCGAGGCCCAAAGACAAAACAGCAGGCGTCTGCACTCCAAAATTGCTATGAGCAACGAGGAGCTTTTGGCTGCGATGTAAAAACGCCTTTAAAATCTACTAGCGGGCGGATTTTATAAGCGTTTGCTTAAATTTAGCCTACGGGCAAAGGAAAGAGTGATGAGCTTAAAGGAAAAATTTGAGTTATGCAAAGCTTATGGCATAACCCTAGGCAAGATCGCAGATGCGATCGGCAAGAGAGAAGGCACCGTTAGCGGCGTGCTAAACGGCAAATATGACTCCTCTAAAAGCGAGCTATATGCCGCTGCGATCGAGGCGTTTTTAGATAAGGTAATTGCCTCTAATGCTCCCAAAAAAGAGGTACAAAATGGCGGAGTTTGGCTAAGCCTGGCACAGCAAAAGATCAAGGAGCGCATCTATAAGATGGAGCAGACGAAGCTTAGCTTTTTCGAGCTCATTTTGGGCGAAAGCGGTATGGGCAAAACCTACCTGCTTCAAAAGCTTACGGGCGAGCTTGGCGGCATCTACGTAAAGGCTAGAAAAAGCCTAAGCGCCAGCGCATTTATGAGCTTGCTACTGCGAGCCGTGGGCGAAAAGCCTAAGGGCAATACGGACGATAAGTTCGAGCAGTTTTGCGAGGCGATCGCGAACTTAAAAACACGTCTGATAGTAATCGACGAAGCCGATCTTTTCGTGCGCGATAACGATCTAACCTTTGAGCGCAAATTTGAGCTTTTGCGCGAGATTTATGAGTTTAGCAAACGCGAAAACCTAGGCATAGCCGTAATTGCCGTAGGTATCGGAGTGCTTAAAAAGCGTATCGATAGGCTAGGAGGCTATCTGCAAAGTAGGCTTACCTACTCGCCGGAGATGACGCTCAGCCGCGACGAGCTCATTAAAATCGGCAAGCTGGCAGGTATTGATGCAGAAGTGGCGGAGTTTTTAGCCGAGGGGCAAAACGCAAGGTTATATGAAAAGACGGCGCTAAATTTAGCCCTAGGCTACGAGCAAAAAGTAGCCGCTAATTTAGTTTATCACGTACGAAAAAGATAAGGAGATAAAAATGAAAATTTCAAAAGATACAAATATGAAAATGAGCGATCTAAAAGCTTGCAAAGATGAGATCATAATCGCGCACTCATTCATTCTATTTCACACCCCGCGGGGCTGGATCGCAAAGATGAGAAAGCGCGAGAGCATAACGGTGCCGGTGCCGAGATTTCATCGAGGACTAGGAACGATTTGGAGTTAGGCAGCTTTGATTTTAAATGGCGCCCCACGCGGGCGTCTTATAAAGTTAAATTTAAAGGGTGAAGTATGAAATTTCCAAAAGAGCTGCAAGCCAAACGCACCAAGTGCATCGTTTACACAAGAGTGATGGGCTTACTTGCGCCCGGTAGAGAGCTTTAATATCGGCAAAGTAGGCGAGCATAAGCAGCGCGTGCTATTTGAAGAGAAGAAAGATGTCGCTAGCACTAAGTAAGCGTGAAAGCGCAAGAGAACCGCTGAAAGCACCTGCGATAGCAGGCAGTAACTTTAGGTGGGTGCAGGGAGCATAGCTCCCGCTCGCAGGGCGGGCTTAGCTCGCCCGAGAAGTTAAAGCAAAAGGAAGTGTGAAATGCAAAGAATTCAGGGCTACCGCACGGACAAGGTATGCGCCGAGCGGGTGAGGATGCTAAAGGGCGATGCGGATGTAGCTTACCGCGAGCTTGCGGCGATGCTAGGCATCAGCGTCGAGCGCGTCGCGATGATAGAACGCACGGCGCTTGCGAAGCTTAGGCACCCGAAAAATCGCAAGAAGTGGATGGAGATATTTGAAACCATCGCCGAACTTGAGCGCTGCGAAGCTCAAAGGCTCGGTAGCGGCTGGAGCCTGAAAGGAACGAAGAATTGAAGCTAAAGGATTTGATAAACCTAAGCGCGCAGGATTATAGCGCCGCAGCTCTGCGCGAATTACACGCAAAGATGAGCGCCACCGTGCCTGATATGGTAAGCGTAGGTCTTCGCTCGGTGCGTCGCGACGAGATAAGAGACGGGGAGCTTGTAAAGGGCTGGGCGTTTTATGTGAGCTTTTATTACGGGAGCAAAAAGCCCTGCGCGGAAATTGCGAGCTTTGGCAGGCTTCACATTTGCGCCGATGAAACGATGGCGAGGGATCCTTATATAGAGAAAATTTTAAGGCATTTAAAAGAGCCTTAATAACGCCCAAAGCTTTTAATGGAGCTTTTAAATTTAAAAACTCCATTAAGCGCTTAATGAGCTCAAAGTGCGGCAGAGGAGTTATATCAATAGCTCAAGGTGGGCAAAGCCCTAAAAAATCAAAGAAAGGTCGAAGAAATGACGATAGTAAATAGCGATATAGATGTCTTAGTTGACGCCTTGCGAAGCTTAGGTGCGGGAGCGCTTTTAGGCGCAGCCGCAGAAAATTTAAAAGAAGCCATAAGAGCGGTGCAGATCACGGGGAAAACAGCCGGGGAAACGATAAAGATAAGTGTGAAATCCGATCCCAATTCCGAAGGAGAGGTACTCGTTTTCGGAACTACTAGCGCTAGCCTTCCAAAAGAGCCCGTAAAAGCTAGATTTTATGTGTCAAACGAGCTACTTCCGGTGCGAAATGCGCCTAATCAGCTCGTAATGAAAATGTAAATTTTAAAAAGGATAGAAAATGCAAGAAAAAGAGAGTAAATACGTAGTACCTAGCGTAGTGCTGGACGAAGACAAAAGAGCCATACTAAGGCACCAAGACTACGGAATATCCGAGGTTTTACTAAAAGAGCCTCTAAGAAACAAATATACCGTAGACGCTCTTGACGTAGATAGCTTCGTTGATCTAGTCAATGAATATAAAGAGCCTAACTCAAAGCTGTTTTTCGACGATAAAAGCATAAAGTGCATCGTCGATTTTAATTCTAAAGACAAAGCGGAGTTTTGCGAAAAACGTATAAATTTAGGTTTAGGCGTTACGCCGTTTTTTAAGGCCTTTGAAGAGAGCGTAGGCAAAAACCTAGGTCAGCGCGACTTTATATTTTTACTAAAGAGTCTGTTTATGTTTATAACCGCCATAGACGGCAAGCCAAACGACAATATGGACGTAATCGAGCTGGCCGAAAGCCTGCAAGCGGTCAAGAAATTTGACAGCGTGCAGAAAAATACGAGCTCAAAAATCAGCCTAGACGTCGAAATCAAATCAGGCGCGAAAGAGACTATCCAGATGCCAAAAAATATTACTTTCACGCTACCGGTTTATGAGGCCGATACGGAGATCAGAGGCGAATTTAAATGCGAGCTTTTCGTAAGTATCGATGAGGAGAGGTTCGGTCTAAAGCTAGTGTGCTATACGGCGGAGGTTTCAAGACGTGAGGTGCTAAGCAAGATAGTATCAAAGATCAGCGAGCGCTGCGAGGGGGTGAAAGCTTTTAAAGCTAGCGTAAATTGATTTTACAGAGCCCTTTTCAAGGGCTCGATAAAGTTAAATTTAAAAGGAAGGAGAGAGAAAAAGATGGACAAACGAACGGCAAGGCTTTGTTTTGTAAGCTCGCCGTATGCAAGTATCCCGTGCAAGCATGAGCGAGATCGCGACTACTATGCCCGCAAGCTTGCCGAGCAGGCCTGCGCCATCGTGCGAGCTAACGGCTACGAGCCTATATCGCCCGTGCTTGCATGGATGGGGGTGTATAGCGAGCTGGAGCGAGATCGCATAATGAAAAACTGCGAGGAGCTCCTCTCGGTATGCAGCTACTACTACTTTTTTGCCTGCGAAGGCAGCGAGAATAGCAAAGGCATGGCATACGAGCGAGAGCTTGCAAGGCAGCTCGGCGTGAGGGAGCTGAAATTTAGCTTGTTTGACGAGTGAGGAGAGCATGGTGCGGATCGTAAAGAAGAGTAAAAACACGCTTCCGATCTGCCTAAGATACGGCTACGTCATAAAATATGGACTAGCTAAAAAACTTAAAATTTTAGAAAGGAGAAAGAGATGATAAAAGCCATGTCGATGCTGGCGGGGCTAAGCTTAGCTATAAGCGACACCAGCACACTTGGCGGCGTGCCAATGCAAACCAAAACCAGAAGAAGCAGGATGGCTTTTGCTAAGAGCCAAATAACAAAGGGCGCGAAGCATAAAAGCCAAGTAATAAGAGCAAACAGAAGAAAATCAAAACTAAGGAGTAGAAAATGGAAATAAAAAGCTTTAGCGATATAGATAATGCGCTAAAAAAGGTGTGCGAGCTAAGTGTAGGTATCGAAAAGATCAACGGCGAAGTGACGCTTGAGTGCAACCGCATCAAAGAGAGCAGAAAAGCTGAAGTAGAGAGACTCGAGAGCGAGAAAAACTATATCGAGCAGCAAATCACGTTTTTTTGCGAAGAAAACAAGCACGAATTCGCCGAAAAACGCTCGAAAGAATTTACCTTTGGCGAGATCGGCTACCGCCTAACTAAAAGTGTGAGCTTGCCTCGTATTAAGGCAAAAGTAGAAAGCCTGCTAAAGGCGATCAAAAGCTACGGGCTAGCCAAAGAGTGCATCATATACGAGGAAAAACCTAATAAAGACGCTCTAGCGGAGCTAAAAGATGAAGATCTCGTAAAGCTGGGACTAACAAGAACTATAAAAGATAGCTTCCGTATAGTGCCTAAAATTGAGAGTTTGGAGGCAGGACAATGATAGAGCCAAAATATAGGATAAAAGATAAAGCCGATTTTGAGAGAATTTTTAAAAGGGCTGCTGAGCTTGATAACGAAGAACTAGGCGATAGCTTTATAGTGGAAGGCAACCACGATATAACCTACGGCAGCATAAAAGCTACTTGCGAGCTAATCGGATATGATTTGCTTCTTTTATCGCAAGAAATGGTGGACGATTTAGAAAGAGGCAAGTATTCGCATATCGATACTTTTTATATCGATATCGTCAATTTAACCATGCTGGATCAAAATTTTAAGGGCACTCACTCTTTGTTCGGCGGGGCCATCCCCGATGAACTGGACATAGATGACGACGGCACGCTTAGATTATGGTTCGATTAAATTTAAAGGGCTTAAATTTAAAGGAAAGAGATGATCCATATCGCAACGCTTTCGGGCGGCAAGGATAGCACGGCGATGCTAGATTTGCTACTGCGCGACAAAAAGCCACTCGATCATATCGTTTTTTATGATACTTTGCACGAATTTGCGGCTATGTATGAATACATCGCCAAGCTCGGCGAGTATTTCAAGGCGCGATATGGCAAGGAGATCTCTATTTTAAAGCCCGCTGTGAGCTTTGAGGAGTGCGTTTTTGGACGCATAAGCAGAGGCGAAAACAAAGGAGCTATTAGAGGTCTCC
>ERZ773008.2592-NODE-2592-length-11716-cov-5.869394_pt1 | contig 11716 bp, 8 predicted proteins | sample MGYA00580664_ERZ773008 | MGnify/ENA primary metagenome ERZ773008 (study PRJEB29015, sample SAMEA2738016) | human oral metagenome | biome: human oral; feature: human-associated habitat; material: dental | place: China | collected 2048 ... | reverse complement strand
GTTATTTAATATATTGGGTTGGACCTGGTTTACATGTCGGGCCAGTCGCGGTGCAGTGAGTATTCCGTGTCCCCGTCACCGTTATCGTTCAGGTGCCAACGCTGACCGGTACGAATGTCGGCCTTGCGCAGGCGCGGGTTCGGGTTATCCTTCTTGCCCATAGTGGGATCGTTCTTGCAACCCCAGCGAGTATCGTCGTAGCTACAGTCACCAGCCACGCGGCCAACATCAACCCGCCACACACGAACCAGCAGCGGGTCACTGGTCGCCTGCGGGGTCACCATCATCATCTGCCACGGGCCACCGTCCACGCGGAAACGAGCCGTGTAGTGCACGGTCGCGTACGCGTGGAAGTTACCAGAGCGCTGGTAGGCGTAACTCGTTGCGGTTTCACGCGGACGCTCACGAGGGTAGGTGGTGATCGGTTTGCCCGCGGTGTAGTTGGTGGCAGTATCGCCGTTGCCGTACTCGATGACATAGGAGGAGGGCATGAGTTCAATTTCGACGTGTCCGGCGAGCATGTCTGCTTCGAGGCGGTAGGGGCCGCCGTCATCGACGTAGAAGTTGATCTGATCGCCCTTGTAGACGTTGGGGTCGCCTTCTGCTCGGCCGGTGCCTGCGGGGTTGTTGTAGGACTGGTGCAGGGTGGGCTTACCGGGCTCTAGCGACTCTGCAGCATGACGGATTTCCTCCATGACTTCTTCGTAGGTCGGGCCGGTGGGTCCGGGGCTGTCGGCACTGGTCAGGGTGCGGGTATCGTCGGGGACACAGGTTTCTGAGGTGGGGCTATATTTGCCGAGGCCACCATCGATGTAAGTCCCATCGTCACGAACAATGAGATTGTTGAGTTTTACGTGTCCAACCTTTCCGTCCTTTACGCAGCCAAGGATATTAGAGTCACTTTTGGAACGAATTAGGGTAAGGCCGTTGGCGCCTTTGGTGGTGTAGGTACTAGGTTCTGAATTGGGTTGCTGAGACGTATATTCGCTATCAGACTTATTCGTTCCAGTTGTTGGTTCACCTACAGGTGCGTTTTTATCTCTTTTTACTCTCTGCGTTTGACAGACTTTAGCGCTTTTGTCTGAGGAGCATTCTTTTGTCGTAACCTCTGCAATAACAGGACCAGGATTCAAGCATAAGACCTGTAAAGCAATAAAAATGGGGAGAATAACTTTACGTGTATTCATCGCTTTAATCCTCTACTGATTCGTAGCGCATAATCTCCCACTGTTGACCATTATGCTTCAGCTCAAATTTAAAAGTGTTCTTAGTCTTGTCCTTATTTTCCCATCGGCGCCAGCTGCCGTCAGATTCAACATAGGTCTCATAGTCCCACTCGCGGTACGCCTTCCAAAAATAGGTTTCACCATCTTCTGACCAGGGGTTACCGTCCGCAATAAAGTGGTCTACTCCTCCAATGACCCAACCGCCACTAGCGTAGAGATCCTCAATATCTTCATACGCTTTCAATTCGTTTTCATATGAAGGTGAAATAAACTGGCGTGCTTTTGTGAAATCACCGGTTTCGGTACCGTAATTTGCCCACTGAATCCAGGCATCCAAAGTTTTGCGGAGGCCTTCTAGAGATTTTTCACGGTATCCGTCTTCAGGTGCGGTGGGCTTGGGTACGTTCTGGGCAGGACCATATTTGTCAGCCTTACGGTATTCACCATCCGGCGCCTTCGAACCACCCGAGTAGCCTCGGACAGTAGACGGGGTCGCGCTCGCCGAAGGCGAGTTAGAAGTCGCCGCAGAAGCCGAAGCGGTCTCGCTCGGCGCGGCGGAGGCGGTCGCTGCCGCCTCGTTATTAGCCTGCTGGCCGCACGCCGCAAGCAGGGCGCCAAGGCCTACAAGTGCGCCGCTGCCCAGCAGGGTACGGCGGTTGAAAATGGTCGAATCCATAGAAGATGCGCTCCTATCGTCGGTGATGGTGTGATATATGTGCATGTCGGGCCGTTATTCACAGGTCAAACTGACTGCCGGAAGAAAAACAGCCCCGTAGCGCGCCCAGCAAACGCGTCAATGCGCTATGGAACACTACAGTTACCACCCTACCGCATGTTTGCCGTCGTTTGCATTCTTTTGGGCGCAACAGCGACTAAACATCACCATACGAACACCTCAATGCTTTATGTATCAAATAATCTGCACTTGTGGAGGTGCCGCCTCAGCAGAATTTGTGCCATGGTTTAGCGTCTTCGACCATGGTTTTTAACTACGACCAAAGACACTAACCTATGGCACAAATCCGTAACCCATGACCGAATCTCCGGCTGCGCCAGGTAGGCGAGAGCCGGTTATGGGTTATGACTTAGCTTTTTCGTCGATAGGTTAGTGTCTTCACTGCGGGTTAAAGACCCACGGTGAAGACACTAACCTATCGAAAACCTTGGTCTAAAAAGCGGGCGGCCCCGAACACATCCGTATCCGGGGCCGCCTGCTGCGGTTATTTAGAGCCTACGAGGCAATCTTCGCGATCTGGAACATGAACGCCGGCATCGGGCGGTCCAACGACCAGCGAATATGCATCGGCTTGGAGCCCTCGTGAGAAATGTATTTCACGGTGCCCAGGCACATGTAGGGTTCGGGGCCGAGCCTATTCTCCCTATGTTGGCGGGCGAAGAGCACGATGCGTCGGCCTCGCTCCTCGTGATGCTGGAAGAGCTGACCCGTCGGACTTTCGGGGGATGTCGCGCTCTGAGAGTCCCACGCGAACTCGTCAGTGCTGATGGCGTAGTCCTTGTACATGGTGGCCGGGGAGAAGTGCTTCTCAGACTTCTCCAACGTTACCAGTAGCGCGGTGGTGTTTGTCGGATCGAAGGGCACAACACCGTTGACCACGCCGCCGGGTACCTTGAAGTTCTCCTCCTGGCCGCCCAGTCCGGCGAACAGTTCCTCGCGAGAGTAGTAGGCGTGAGTGCGCAGGGGGACGCCTTCGCCCTCAAAGAGCGGCAGGGTGGAGGTGGTATCCGTACCGGCGTTGAAGTTCCAGACGCTCTCCATTTCCTGCAGCATGCCGCGGTTCTTACGCAGAGTTGCCAGGCCCTCGTCGAGGGTGAACTTCTTGGTAGAACCGTCCCACTTGGCCTTTGGCCAGATGGAGAACAGTAGCATCCACGCGTGGCGGCGCTGTTCATCGGTCATGTCCTGCTCCAGGATGTCCGTGTTCAGCAGCTCCAGGTAGGCGTTAATGCGGAACATGTCGTGCACGTGCGTGAGTGCCTTGACGCGCTTATTCGTCTCGACGGCCACGTTGTCATGGAAGGGAACCACCAGGTCGGGGTACAGTCCACTCGCGGCCTGGAGGCTGGTCCAGGTCGTTGCGACGGGCTTAGTGACACCGGGCAGGGGCACCTTGCTGCTACGACCGTAAATCTGCGGCAGTCCCAATCCGTAGTGGTTGATGAAGTCAATGACGGTGGGGCGAATATCGAGGTCCGTGGAGTTTCGGCGCATATCTTCCAGGTAGCTCTTTGCGGTGTCGATGAGGGCGTTCTGGTTCATGCGCAGGGACTCGCGAATCTTCTGGATGACCTGCTTCTGAGTCATCTCGTCCAGATGGAAGTGGCAGCCAGCCGGCAGCTCGGGGCTCTTAATATCCTGCTCAGTCAGGGTGCCCTGCCGCACAAAGGCGCGGTACTTGTGGTGAACCATGAAGTTCTTGTTCTGGTGTCCAACAAAGTCGAGGACCGTTAGAACAGACTTCAACGGTGCACGGCGCAGACCGCGGCCCAGCTGCTGCAGGAAGAGGGTGAGCGACTGGGTAGGGCGCAGCATCAGGAGGGTGTCGATGCTCGGAATGTCGACGCCCTCGTTGAACAGGTCCACGGTGAAGATCGTGGTCAGCTCGTGTGCTTCGTCTGCAAGGTTCTTCATGACCTCGGCGCGGCGCTCGGCGGAATCTGTACCGACCAAGAAATCAGCGGGAATACCGATCTCGTTGAACTTCTGCGCCATGTATTCGGCGTGCTTCACGCTTACGCAGAACCCGAGCGCCTTCATGCGCAGGGGGTTGTCGACCTTCTCGCGTAGCTCCTCCACGATGATGCGCAGGCGGCGTTCAGCCTCGTCCTTGGTGTACAGGTTCTCCAGGGCGTTTTCGTCGTACTGACCACCCCGAACGTTGATGCGGCGTAGGTCGGTGCCGTCTGCAATACCGAAGTACTGGAAGGGTACGAGGAGGTGGTCTTCGAGCGCATCCCACAGGCGGATGGAGGTTGCCACGTAGCCGTCAAAGTACTTGTCGGCGATGTTCACCCCGTCTTCTCGCTCGGGGGTTGCAGTCAGGCCGATAAATTCGCGGGGCTCAAAATAGTTGAAAACTTTGTCCCAGCTGGCAGCCTTAATATGGTGACATTCGTCCATAATGATGACGTCAAAATAGTCCGGCGCGTAATTTTCGAGGGCGGCACCTGACAATGTTTGAATGGTCGCAAAAACAGCCTCATTATATTCAGGCTTTTTGCCGCCGGTCAGGAGCTCACCGAAATTACCTTTTAGCATGACGTCGCCGAAAGTGCGGCGCGCCTGGTCAAGGATTTCTTTGCGGTGCGCAATAAAAAGCAGCTTCAGTTTTTTGCCGGACTGCTCGCAGAGGCGCCTGTAATCGAGAGCCGAGAACACGGTTTTGCCGGTGCCGGTTGCGGCCACGGCGAGGTTGCGGTGGCGGCCCTTAGAACGAGCGTTCTGCATTTCTTCAAGCATGCGCACCTGATGCGGGAACGGGTGCACATCCAGCAGGGACGAGTCGATATCGTACTCCAGGCCCTTGCTTTTACGGCCGGTAATATCCGCCTTGGCTAGGGCAGTGTCGAGCTCCTGTTTATCCTTGTCAGAGGCGGTGTAAAGAGTGAAATCGCCGCTCTTCCAGTAGCTTTCAAACAGGCCCTCAAACTGGCGAATCAGGCCGGGCGTAATCGGGTTGGAGATGCGAACATTCCACTCCAGGCCGTCAGTGAGCGCGGCACTGGACAGGTTCGAGCTGCCCACATAGCCGGTGGACATGCCGGTATTGCGGTGGAACATCCAAGCCTTCGCGTGCAGGCGGGTGCTGTCACCCTGGTAACTGATTTTTACCTCGGCACCGTACTCTTCAACGAGGCGGTCGATAGCCTTGCGGTCAGTTACGCCCATGTAAGTGGTGGTAATAATGCGGAAAGGAATACCGCGATTTTTAATAGCTTTAAGCTGCTCACTCAAACTATTAACGCCGGACATTTTAAGAAATGAGCAGAGCAAATCTACACGGTCTGCACTTTCTAATTCTTTCTGAATTTCAGTATTGAGATTCAGGTCTTTAGAAGTATTCGTCATCAGAGCAACGTCGCTCAGAGGAATATCGGGGCGCGTAGTTTTTGCGTCAGTGAGGGTGAGCTCGCGCATCTGAATTACGTTGCTGTCGTTATCGGTCAGCAACGAGTCGTTCTGTTCTTCGGCATCCTGCGGTAGGAGCTCCATCATGCGGTTGACGAGTTCTACCTGGTCTGCAGGGGTTTTGAGGCTTTCGAGGGCGGGAGCCAGCTGGGTGGCGAAGAACTGGGTGAGCAGTTCGGGGATGTTGTAGTCGTCCTTTTCGAGGATTTCTTCCTGCCATTGCGCGCCTTCAGGGATGGCTCGGCTCATGAGCGATGCGCTCTTGAGGTGTTCGTAGAGCCCCAGGGGGAGAGTTTCGTCAGTTGTGGTCATAGCAGCAGCCTAGCAGCCCGGGCGGTTTGCCGCTGCCTGGGTGGTCACCGGCTCACTGGGTAGGGGTGGCTGGCGGCGGAATCCTGTAATTACAAAAATTCTGCCCCGCATCTTCCTTGAAAAGCCACATGTGTTTCGAGAAGCCACCAAACATGTTGCTTTTCGAAACACATGTGGCTTCTCGGCGCAATAAAAACAGCGCCCTGCATGAACAACATTCACCAGTCACAATGCTATTGATTCGCATCACCCACCGGTGTTTTTAGGTATCCTTGGGGTAACACTCAGACAGAAGCCCGCCCTCCACCTCGAAAGGGGCCGCATGAAAACCTTCTGGACCAATCTCCCCCTCACCATCCGTGCGGCAGTCATCTTCTGCTACGCCTACGCCGCGGTGCGCACCCTCAACCTCTTCACTGAGGCAGGCACCGCCCCGCTGACCCCGCGTACGCTCCTTGACGGTGCCCTCACCGCGGCTGTCGTCGTCGGTGCTCTCGCCCTGTACCTGGGTAACGCCCTGGGTGCCGCTCTGCGCGCCCGGCGAGAAGGCTACGAGCCCCGCCCGGTCGGCATCATCGTCGCCTACGCCCTCTTCGTGGCGGTGTGCACCTACCTTGTCTGCCGCCTCATCGCTTACACCGTGGAGGTGGGGCTCACCTGGCTCTTCCCGCCCGCCCTCGACTCGGTGCTGACCGCCGTGGGCATGGCTGGTATTGGCGTGATTAACTATGTGCGCCTCCGCCGCACCCTCAAGGACTAACCGGGGAATGGCACTACAAGAAACCCTGTAATTACAAAAAATCTCCCGCACCGGGTGGAGCACACCTCCAAGGCATGCCCCCCAGTGCGGGAGATTTCTATATCAACGGAACGCCGCAGCCTTCACGCTACAGCGCCGCGTGCACCTTAGAGGCTCTGCGCCTGAATTGCGGTGATTGCAACGGTGTTGATGATGTCCTCAACGGTGGTGCCGCGGGACAGGTCGTTCACGGGCTTACGCAGACCCTGCAGAACCGGGCCCACAGCGGCAGCACCCGAAGACTGCTGAACAGCCTTGTAGGTGTTGTTACCGGTGTTCAGGTCGGGGAAGATGAACACGGTAGCCTGACCAGCAACCTCGCTGCCGGGCAGCTTGGTCGACGCAATCGACATGTTCGAAGCAGCGTCGTACTGAATCGGGCCCTCGACCGCGAAGTCGGGGTTCGATGCGCGCACGAGCTCGGTCGCCTCACGCACAACGTCCACGTCTGCGCCAGCGCCGGAGGTGCCGGTCGAGTAGGACAGCATAGCAACCTTGGGGGTCACGCCGAACTGGCGTGCAGTCTCCGCGGATGCCTTCGCGATGTCGGCGAGCTGCTCTGCGTTGGGGTTCGGGTTCACTGCGCAGTCGCCGTAGACCAGAACGCGGTCTTCCATCAGCATCAGGAAGACGGAGGAAACGATCTTGGTGCCGGGGCGGGTCTTGATGAACTCGAGCGAGGGGCGGATGGTGTTCGCGGTGGTGTTCACTGCACCGGAAACCATGCCGTCGGCGATGCCCTTGTAGACGAGCATGGTGCCGAAGTACGAGGGGTCGGTCATGCGCTCGCGAGCAGCCTCGATGGTGACGCCCTTGTGTGCACGCAGCTCAGCGTAGGTTGCTGCGAAGTCCTCGGTGTACTCGTTGTTCTCGATGTCGATGATGCGGATCGAGCTGGGCAGTTCGATACCCTCAGCCTGGCAGATCTCTGCGATCTTGGCGGGGTTGCCGAGCAGGATCAGGTCGCAGAAGTCGCGGCGTGCAATGATTTCGGATGCACGCAGGATTCGCACGTCGTAACCCTCGGGCAGGACTACGGAGCGGCGGTTTGCGCGTGCGGTCTCGATGAGGTTGTGCAGGAAGCGCAGCGGGGTCATGGATGCAGGGCGCTCAATTTCGAGGCGTGCGAGCAGTTCGTCCTTGTTGACGTGCTCATCCCAGCCGCCCATTGCTGCTGCAAGCTTGCGCTGGTGGCCGCTTTCGAGGGTGCCGCGCACGCGGGAGACTGCGCGTGCAGACTTGAAGGTGTCCTTGGTCGTGGACAGCACGGGGAACGGTGCGTTGTCGATGAGGGAGCCGACTGCGGTGTTCTTGCCGGGCAGTGCGTCCAGGCCGCCGGTGAGCAGCACGCCGGAGGGCGCGGGGAAGGTCGGTGCCAGTGCGGATGCGAGGGTTGCTGCAACGATGTCTGCACGGTCGCCGGGGACGATGACGAAGTCGCCGTCGACGAACTGGTTGAGGAAGTTGGAGACGTTCATTGCTGCGACCTTGATGCCGTGGATGTCACGGCCGAGGTCTTCTGCCTTGATGCCTTCGGTGTCGAGCTTGAGAGCTTCGGCAACTTCACCGACGGTGGGTGCGTTCAGTTCGGGGATTTCGGGCAGTACGTAGACGGGCAGGTTTGCGTCGCCGCGCTTGACGGAGTTCTCGATTTCGTCGCGCAGTTCGGGTTCTGCACGGCTGACGATGATTGCGAGCAGGTCTGCCTTGGAGGCGAGCAGTTCGGTGCGTGCCACGTCGACTGCGGTGACTGCTTCTTCGACGGTTGCTTCTTGTGCGCCGACGATTGCGACGACGGGCAGGCCGAGGTCACGTGCGATCTGGACGTTCAGGTCGAATTCGACTGAGAGCGCGTTGGCGGGCAGGTAGACGCCGTCGACGATTACGACGTCGCTGTTTGCTGCGACCTTTTCGTAGGCGGAGACTGCGCGTGCGGAGATTTCTTCGGTGTCGCCTTCTGCGATGAGTGCGAGTGCGTCGGTCATGGAGACTGCGCCGCCGACCTGCTCTTCGGTCAGGCCGAAGTGTTCACGGATGAGGCGTGCCATGGGGTCGTCGGCGATGGTTGCGCCGTCGAAGACGGGGCGGAAGAAGCCGACGCGGTCTGCGCGCTTGATGAGGGAGTCTGCTAGGCCCAGGGCTACGAGGGACTTGCCCGAGTTCTGGGACATAGCGGAGAGGTAAAGACCAGTGGTCATTGTTTTACTGTCCTTCTATGCGATGTTCGGCGCTGGGTCCCGCGGTTGCGCAGGGGTGTATATGCTCCTGTGCGCGGGTGCGTCGAGCTTATATGTCATCTTCTATCTTAAGGCGTTGTGGAGGTGGTGCCTAACAGGGTGTGCGGTGCGCTGCGTCATGTGGGGCGGATGCGCGGCTGTTGCGGGGTGGGGGTGCCGTGCGTGCCGCCTCCTGGTGTGGCGTGCTGTTTAGGGGTTGAGCTTAGGGGTTGAGGATGCGCGTGTATCGGACGCTGCGTCCGGGGGCCCAGATGCCGCGTGCTTGGAAGTACACGCCTTCGTTGCGGTAGCCGAGGCGCTCGTAGAAGGAGACCGCTCGTTCGTTTTCGGCCATGACCCACAGGTAGGAGTTTTCGTCCGGGTAGATGACGGAGTCGTAGAGTGCCTGCCCGAGCCCGGTGCCGTGCGTGTGGTCGAGGGTGTACAGGTGCGTGAGTTTGCGGGTGCCTGCGGGCAGCTCGGAGAGGTCGTCGGCGCGTTCGAGTTCCCAGGAGGAGGGCTCGCACAGGGAGAGCGCCATGCCGACCGGCTTCTCCCAGTCAATCTGGGTGCCCACGGCGCAGGAGAGTCCACCGTCGGGGGTCCAGCCGGGCACCTCGTAGGCGAAGAAGCCGCGCACGGTGGGGGAGGCGAGGTGGCGGTGGAAGTCCTCGAGGTATTCGTCGCGTTCGGCGCGGTGGCGGGCGGTAAAGCTTTCCCCGAGCGTGTCGAAGTAGATCGGGTCGTAGGTTTGCTCCATGCAGTCCAGCTGCAGGTTGACGTATTTTTCGGCGTCGGTCGGTTCAATCGGTGCGAGCGCGTAGCGGCCCTGACATACAAATCCCATGGGTTCTAGTCTACTCAGCTAGCCCCTGTGGATGCGGTCCTTCGCGGGTGCGTACGCTAGGGGCGTGCAGGTGGTGGGCAGTGACTAGGCGGCGCTGTTGCTTTGGATCGTGTCGGTTAGGCTAGTGGGTATGGCGAAAAAGAGCAGGGCACCCAAGAACTCCCCCAAAAACCAGAAGAACCAGAAGAACCGCATCGACGACACCGAGAACACCCCCGTGCAGGGTGCCGCCGCTGGCGTGTACCCCATCTCTACGGGTGAGGCGGAGCTGGTCCCCGACGGCTACCACGCCGACGGCTGGCTGCTACTCATTAATGGTGTGCAGTCTTCCCACGTGATTGTGGGTGAGCCCCGCCAGCTGGATTTTGAGTACATGCGCTGGATTGCCGCGGTCGTCTCCTCGCACGTGGAGGAGCACCTGGACGTGGCTAAGCTGCGCATCACCCATCTGGGCGGCGGCGCGTGCTCGATGGCGCGCTATTTCGCTGACCTGTACCCGACGAGCCGCAACACGGTAGTTGAGCTGGACGCCAAGCTTGCCGAGTATGTGCGCGCCTGGTTCGACATCCCCAAGGCGCCGCGCGTGAAGATTCGTGTGGGTGAGGCGGGTGCCGTTACCGCGACCTTCGCGCCCGCATCCCGTGACGTGCTGATCCGTGACGTATTCGCCGGGGATACCACCCCCGAGGCGCTGACCACCGTCGAGTTCACCCGCACCGTTGCCGAGTCGCTGGCACCCGGCGGCCTGTACATCCTCAACTGCGGTGACGGGCCTGCGCTGACCGGTGCCCGTGCCGAGGCGTCCGCCCTGCTTGAGGTGTTCGAGTACGTGTGCATTGTGGCGGATTCGGCAATGTTGAAGGGCCGCCGCCGCGGCAACGTCATTATTGCCGGTTCCCACGCGCCCCTGCCGGAGGCTGGTTCCGTGCAGGCTGCCGCTATCGCCCGTGAGCTCATGGGTGGAGGTGTTCCCGCCCAGTACTGGGACACTGCGCGTGTACGCCAGTTCGTGAGGTAGCGGTTTTTAGCCGCGGTTTAGGTCTTTAGGTCATGACTTAAGTTTTTCGACCATAGGTTAGTGACTTTGGTGGGGGCTTTTAACTACCGCCAAAGACCGTAACCTATCACCGAATTCGGCGGCCCCTCCACGGCAGACGCTACTATAGTGGCATGCGATACACCTACCTTGGCCCCTCCGGCACCTTCACCGAATCCGCCCTGCTGAGCGTCCCCGGCGCATCCGACGCCGAACGCATCCCCGCCACCAGCGTGCCCGACGCGCTCGCACGCCTGAACGCGGGCGAGGTGGACGCCGCCATGGTGCCCATCGAAAACTCCGTGGAGGGCGGCGTGAGCGCCACCCTGGACGCTATCGCAGCCAGCGAGGGTGTACGCATTATCCGCGAGGTGCTCGTACCGATCCGCTTCGTGCTGGTTGCCGCGAAGCCCATCAGTATCGAGGACGTTAAGACTATCTCCACCCACTCGCACGCCTGGGCGCAGGTGCGCGGCTGGGCGCAGGAGAACGTGCCCACCGCCGCCTACCTGCCCGGCTCCTCCACCGCGGCGGCGGCTGTCGGTCTGCTCGAAGAGGGCTGCACCTACGATGCGGCAATCTGCTCCCCGGCGCTGCTGAACTACCACCCGGAACTGCACGTACTGCAGGACAATATCGGCGACAACAAGAACGCAGTGACCCGCTTCGTGCTGCTCTCCCGCACCGCCGACATCCCCGAACCGACCGGCTCCGACAAGACCACCCTGACCGTGCCGCTGCCCACCAACCGCGCCGGCGCCCTCCTCGAACTGCTCGAACAGTTCTCCGTGCGCGGCGTGAACCTCTCCCGCATCGAATCGCGCCCCACCGGCGAAGGCATGGGCTCCTACTCGTTCAGCATCGACGCCGACGGCCACATCTACGAGGCACGCATGCGTGATGCCCTGCGCGGCCTGCACCGCGTCTCCCCGACGCTGAAATTCCTCGGCTCCTACCCGCGCGCCGACCACGAAAACACCGAAGTCGATGCCATCCACTCCGACGGCTCCTTCGACGCCGCACATGAATGGGTCGAGTCGCTCTTCCCGAACGGCCGCCCCGCACACCTGCAGCGCCACTAGATACCCCCCCCCGCACCTACCCGCGCCCCACCAGCGCAAACCCCGCCCACA
>ERZ773008.2587-NODE-2587-length-11734-cov-4.832691_pt1 | contig 11734 bp, 14 predicted proteins | sample MGYA00580664_ERZ773008 | MGnify/ENA primary metagenome ERZ773008 (study PRJEB29015, sample SAMEA2738016) | human oral metagenome | biome: human oral; feature: human-associated habitat; material: dental | place: China | collected 2048 ... | reverse complement strand
CCCAACGCGTGCCGCAATACACCACCATCGCCGGCGGCGAAGCCATGAGCGAAGGAATGAAAAGCTTCAACCTCCTCGGCGTATATAGCGTGCAGGATTTACACGCCCGCTTGAAAGGCTAGCCGGTATTCCAGGCAAACGCCAGATAATATAGTGGATTCAATTTAAATCAGGACAAGGCGGCGAGCCGCAGACAGTACATACGTTACGGCAAGGCGAGCCAACGCTGTACTGGTTTAAATTGAATCCACTATAAAAAGGCTACCTGAAAGTTTTCAGGTAGCCTTTTCATTATCGGCAACAAAAACAGCAACCGTTTGAAGGCTGCTGTTTTAAAGCGGTATGCACCACACCAGGGTTTCCACCACGAATATCCGTGCCCAAGAAGCGTTTGGGGTGGGGAAGAGCAGAAGTGAGGGGTTGTGATGTTCAACCGCCAAAAAGAAAAACGCCCGATGACGTAATTTGCACCAAGCGTTATATAATAGTATGAAAAATATAAATATATTGACGGAGAGACAAAAACTGATTGCTTAATTAATAATTAATGTATTGTTTAATAATTGTTTTATTTAATATATCAAATATACCCCCCATTTTGCACAAGTCAAAATCTTTCCCCTGCCTCGCGCGCGCGATGCCCGCATTCCGAATGTGCAAATTCTGCATGTGCAAATTCTGCAGGTTGGGGCATTGCATGGGATTGATGTTTCAAACCGGGCTTTCGTGGGGTTGTTTTGCAAGCGCGGTTTGGCAAGGCGGGTTTAATCGGTTGCATGGCGCGGGGCTGGTGTCGGGGAGCGGGCGGCAAACAGCAGGGGGTGGTGTGGCTGCCTGCCGATGCCTTGCCTGAAAAAACCAAACTTGGGACGGCAGGAGGGCAGGGAAACAGGCCTTGCCCCGTTCTGATTTTCAGGAATCCTGCCGTCTTACCCTGTCAAATATCCCAAAACGTGCGCTAGACTACCTAGAATGCGCTAGGATTGCGTTTATATTACCTGCTAATGGGCATGTAGCCTGCAAGGTATAAATCACGTTAAAACGCAAAATAACGGCATTTATGCGCTTGTTGGTTTTTAGCAGGTGCTGCCATTGCTTTCCTGCTTCCGGTCGGCAGGGGTGGGAGACAGCAACGGCAAGATTGGGGAAACGGCGTTTTACCCGTGCCGTTTAGGGCATATGTTTTTGAGAGAGACTGCATTCTGCTTCTCAAGACCACCTCATTATTTCGGAGTGGCCTTATTGGCTTCAGTGCTACGCCTTGCCGTTATGCCAGCAATAATCTCACGGGCCTGCATGACTGATTGCTTCAAGTCTTCGCGCAATGATTGTATCTCGGACTGTGTCAGCGCCTGAACGGGTGAACTGTTTGTTGATATACCGCGCTTCCGATTCGGTGAGTTTTGAAAAGTCATAGCCAAATTGCTCCTGCCACCACGCATTAAATTCCCTACCAAGGGATTTGCGCAACTGGCCTAAAGTTGGTTTAGTGATAACCAGTCTAGCAAAGTGGGGTTTACTCATCAAGGTAACCACTCCAACCACATTACCGCATACAAGTTTTCAGATAGCTCGAAATTTTCCGCCGTGTGCCGCCCGTGTGTTTCTGCCTATATTTTGTGCAAGAGGGTGAAAGAAAAAATAGGGGTATATATGGCTTATATATAAAGGGGGTTAAAAATTAACTCTATTGAAAGGGTAAAAATGGCCTGACAGCGTTAAAAATTAACTCTATTGCATATTTTTTAAGCAGGGGGTGGGTTAAAAATTAACGCTGTCATAAATCAATAGCGTTATTTTTTAACTCTCACAAATCAATTTTGTTTGAATGAATTTGCTACTGTATAACACACAAGCCTCCCTTGTGTTTCGGGGGTAGCAACCGGGGATTCTGCCGCTGCCCGGTTGCTGGAAACTTGTCAAAACCTGTCATTGTGGCACGGGAAAACCCAACAAAACCTAACACCGAAGCTCGGAAATAAATCCGGGTTACGGAAATAAATCCGGCTCTCGGATTTCAATCCGAACTACCGGGGAATGCAAAACACCAGCGCGGCGGCTGGTGTCGGGTTTTCAGGTAGCCTTGCGGCAAGGGTTACCCCTGATATTCAGCTCGGCAGTCTGGCCTGTAGCGGCCAGCATGGATAGCAGCGCATCAATCGTGAACTTGCCGATTTTGCCGTTTACCAAATCGGAAACACGGGGGCGGCTGGTGTTGAAGATGGCGGCGGCCTGCTCCTGCTTCAAATCCTGCTCGGTTATCCAATCGCTCACGCTCTTTGCCAGCTTCAGCTTGGTTTGGATAACCATATCACTATGTGCTTTGAGTTTGGCGGCCTCCTCCGGGCTGAAACCCAAATCGGCAAAAACATTGCCGCCTGCGGGTGTGGTGTGGGTGGTTTTTGATTTCATTGCTGTAGCTCCTTTACCAAGGCGGCGTAACGCGCCTTAATGGTTGCCGTGTCTTTCGGGGCGGTCTTTTGGGTCTTTTTCTGAAAGCTGTGTAGCACAAAAACGGCTCTTTCAAATTTGGCAACATACACAACGCGGTATGCGCCGTCTGCCGTGCGCTTCCTCAATTCCATCACGCCGCTGCCAAGATTGGGCATGGGTTTGAAGTCGCTTGGCTCAAGCCCGTTTTGAATCAGCCCCAACTCGTAGCCAAAGTGCTTGATGGCTTCAATAGGGAAGGTTTTTAAATCTTCTAGCGAAGTATCCCGCCACTCGATGGGCTTTTCTCTTATGCTCATGTATCAAATTTTATACAGTTATGCCATATTGGTCAATTCTCGGTTTCAGGTAACCTTATCTGTAAATAGCTAATTTAGCCATCATGCGTCTAATAGTGGCTAATACAGGATTCCGGCAGATGGGAAAATCGAACTAGTTCCAAAACGGAAATAGTTCAAACCGGATGCAAAACCGCCCATGCGGGCGGCTTGTTCTCTCTCAATGCGGCTTTAGCGCCGGGGCGGGGCTTAGCTCGTAGTGCCTGCGCTTCCAGTCGTCAGGGGCGCGGCTGGTGGGCGGCAGGTCGTGGCCGCAGTCGTCAAAAGCCCGCATCATCCGGCGTACTCCAATCCCGCGCATTGCCCGTGGGGCAAGCGAATGGGCGCGCGAACCGTATCGCCCGCAGCCGACCGGCGAGCGTTGGTATCCGTTTTTCCTGTTGATGTTCAATCCGGTGTGTGGCGGTGTTCATGAGCGTGAAGTCTTCTATCGTCAGTATTGATACTTACCCAAATCAAAAGCCTAACTTGGCACAGACTGCCACCGTGCCGGCAGCTCGGCAGGACGAGCCGCTTTATGAAGAAGCGTTTGCCGCTAATTTAAGAAAGCAGGACGCACAAAAGATTTTTACTTACCTGAAAGAGCATGAGACATTGGATGTTATTTGGACTGCAAGTAGCGGTGATGAGCGGATGGCTCTGGCCTCGAGGCATGATGAAATCAAAAATGGGTTTGCTGTTGGCACGGCTTTAAATACAACAGCTAAAAATGGAACAGATGGCGTGGTGTATGATGTGTTGATGGTGGATGAAAATGCGGACGGTGTGCTTGACCATATCATTTATACTAACGAGCAAGACCGGAGCGATGAGCACATTTACCATAATCCTACTGACGGGGCTTCTTTGGCTATGTGGGATTTCTCATTAAGAGAGCTGGCTAAAGCCGCTCGCTAGGCTGAAACCCCTTGCACAAGCAGGGGGTTTTGTTTATGATGCAGTCTCCTACTTCAAAAGCTGTTCCGACCAGTTGTCGGTATTTTTGTATCTGTACCAAATCCCCAACAGTCTGCTGATTGCTCTCTCCTTCATCAGATTTTTCAGTTTACGGGGGTGCGGGTATCGGCAACGACCCGGCGCATCTTTTGAGCGTAGGACACCCCCACCTATTTTCAGGTGGCCTTTAATCCCTAAATCAAAAGGAGTTCAGAAATGAACGCTCAAATCTCTGTGGCCAATGTCTCCGTCCGTCAATTCAACGGGCTTTATTCCATCAACGATTTACACCGCGCCGCTGGCAAAGAACGCAAGCATGAGCCGCATGCTTGGCTTCGTAGTCAGCAAGCTATTGAACTTATTAAAGAATTAGAGAAAACACAAAACTGTGTTATCCAGTCAAAACAAGGGCTTGGCACTTTCGTAAGTAAAGAGCTGGTGGTTCACTACGGCATGTGGATTTCCCCCACCTTCTCGCTGAAGGTTATCCGCGCGTTTCTCGATACGCAGGAAGATGTTTCAGGTAGCCCCAAGCTCGCAACCCAAACCACGATAGACGAACGGCGCGGCCTGGTGGATGCGGTGAAGCTGCTGGTCGCCCGCTGCGGTATCGATTATTCGGCTGCCTACCGCATGGTGCATCAGCGCTTCGGTGTGGCGCATATCGACCAAATCGCCGCCCCGCTGCTGCCTGCTGCGGTGGCTTATGTGCATTCGCTCACGTTACAAAGTGGGCTGAACGGTGAAGTGTTGGACAGGCTACCTGAAAATATGCAGCCCAAACCCCTGCGCAATTTACAGGGTGCTGTAATCAACAGCCTGTACTGCGCCGAATTTATCTACCAGCACCGGGCGGCCTTGCGCAGCCTGAACCGCCGCCTAGCAGCCACCCTGCACGACCACGCCGCTGACAGCATCATGTTTCTGCGTAATGTGGCCGAACAGGCAGGCATCAGCGTGCCCGACAACGAGTATTTCCAATACTTCCCCTGGGACGGCGACAATGCAGAGAAAGCCCGTTATCACCAATTGAACGCCTAATTAGGGTATGATTCGACCTCAGCCGCCCAAGCGGGCGGTTGGGTATCGAAAGAAGGAGGGAATTGAGATGAGTAATGATAAATATCAAAGTGTTGAGTTGCACATCTCATCCTTGGATGAACAAGTGCCTCTCACGCCGAAAACCACGCCGATTGCGGAGCTGGGCGGTTATATCAGCGGGTTATCAAAATTACTGGTTGGCGGTGAGATTACAGAATCTGACTTGCTGTTCAATGGTGTTACTGCAGGCAGTACCAAGATTGCCGTACGCACGGCTAAGGTTGAGCAGTTGCAGCAAAATTTGCTGGCGCTGACGGATAAGCAGTATCTGCCCATACAAACCATGTTGCGCAAGTATGGCCGCCAAGCCTCTTTAGTTGGCTTCGACGGTTTTGTTAAAAAGCTTCTGCCGGCATCAGAGCCATTTTGCTATGAGGTGTTCCAAGAAGAAACCTTCCGCGGGGAGGTTATCCGTATCGGGGGGAAGGATGATACTGTTCCATTCATGCTTTTGTCGGAACGGGGGGAGTCTATCAATCTGACCGTAACCAGCAAAGAGCTGGCTCGACGGCTCGCGGCTCATTTGTATGACTTCATAGAATGCCACGGCAGCGGGCTGCTGAAAATCAATCCGGAAACCTTCCAATGGCAGCCCGTGCCTGGCAAATTCCATATCGTTGATTTTGAAGTATTGGAAGAAGCCGATTACGACAGGTGGCTGAGCCAGCTCCAATCTATCCCGTCCTTATGGCAGGAAACGAAGGAGCCGCTGTTGCTTATTGAGGAAATCAGGGGAGCCGACTGATGATAGTTTTGGACACCAATGCCTTGGTTTTTCTATATCGTCCGAGCCACGACCAAGAGCAGCTGCATGACCGAATGGCACATTTATTCGATACGGCCAAAAACAGCAGTCAGGTTTTAGGTATCCCCGCACCGGTGTTGGCTGAGTTTTTGATTGGGGAGCCGACTGCGGAAGGGAGACAAAATTTTCTCAACCTCTTCAACCGCAAAAACCGGGTGTTCAAATTGCTGCCGTTTGATTTGAAAAGCGCTACCGTTTGCGCCGTGGTGTCCGACCACCTGAGCAGCAATCCTAACGAGCTGGGCAAAACAGAACGGCAGAAAATCAAAATAGACCGCCAAATCTTGGCTATCGCCTTAAGCAATCAGGCCAGCCAAATCATCTCGCATGATAAGCAGCTGCTCAGCGCGGCTGCTGTGTTTGGCAACATTAGAGCAATCGATATTCAAGACTTACCTTTGCCAGAACCGCCTCAGCCTCAATTATTCTAATCGCCTCCTTACACCAAGCAGCCTTCGGGCTGCTTTTGTTTTGCCTGGCTGAAGTAACCGATTAAAACTTGGGGATAATTAGGCTATCCGACTATAGGCGTAAGCACGGTTCGCCGCGTGTGATGGCGTAGCAGGTTCGCATCTGCAAGGGCAGTCGGCTTTTTGATTGTTTTATGGAGATTGGCGATGTCTATTACTGCTGCTGAACTGGCTCAAGTGGGTAAGGCCGGTTTGGATTTTTACTTGAAAAATAACCCGATTGATATGGTGGATATGCAGCGTCCGCTGCTGAAGCATCTGTCTGCCAAGAAAAAACCGTTTGCCGGTGCGAAAGAGCATATTGTGGAGCAAATCCGCAAAGGCTACGGCAGCGCGGGGCAATGGTTTGATTCCGGCGATACGCTGCAATACAGCAAACGCGATACGTTGGAGCAGAGCCGCTTCCCGTGGTACGAGTTCCACGACGGCATGATGGTTAACGAAGCCGAACTGGTGGCCAACGGCATCAAGCTGGACGATTCCGGCAACGGCGGCAATATTTCCGGCGCGGAAAAAATCCAGCTGACCAACCTGCTGCAGGAGAAGATGGAAGCGTTGAAGCTGGGCGCGCAGGAGCGTTTCAGCCGCGACCTGCATTTATCCGGCACCGGCTCGACCAAGCAGATTGTGGGTTTGGATGGCCTGTTGCCTTTGGATAACGCCACCGGTAGGGCTGGCGGCCTCGACCGCGCAACCTATACTTGGTGGAGACATTATGTGGACAAGGCGCTGTTGCCGGCCACCCTGCAAGAGCAGATGGAGAAGGCTTGGCGTGCCTGTATCCGCCGTGCGCAAGGTATGCCCAATGTGATTTTGGCCGGTGCCGATTTCATTGATGCCTACCGTAAAGCGGCGCAAAGTAACGGCACGATTGGCGCGGCAACCCGCCAAGTAACCGATGCCGGCAAAGGCGGCGTAAGCGCGGATATGTCCACTTCCGGCCTGTATTGGAAGGGCATCCCCATCGAGTATTGCCCGGAATGGGATGATAACTTTGCCGGTGCGGATACCACGCCGACCGCGTGGAGTAAGCGCTGCTACTTCCTGAACATGAACCATCTTGCCCTGCGCCCGATTAGCGGTAGCGATTTCGTGACCCGCCATCCGCCGCGCAGTAAAGACAACTACAACCATTATTGGGCGTTGTTGTGGCGTGGCGCATTGACCATGAATATGCCGTCTGCGCATGCGGTATTGGCGCTGAAATAGCGGCTAGAGGCTGCCTGAAGGCCATACATTGGGTTTCAGGTAGCCTGTTTCTCACTTGGCAAAAAGGATTGTAGATATGTTGTTGAAAATGTTTGACGTATTGGTGGTGCGCGGTATGGAGACGGAAATCCCGGTTTGTGTGCCTCGCCACGAAGCGGAACTGTTGGCGATGATTCACGGCGCGGACGGTATGCGCCTGCGTTCGGAAGAGCCTGCCGGTGCGCTGGAATTTGCCGACGTACAGGATGAGCGCGAACGCCTGCGCCTGAAATACGGATTGAAGGCGGAAGATGCTTATACCGACCGCTATGCAGTTATGTTGCGCCAAGCCAAGGCGGATAATTTCGGCGTGGACGGCGAAGAGCGCAAGGTGGTGTATGACCCGTATGCCGTGCCGGTAAAACCGCACCAGCTTGTGCCGTAAGCAACGGCTGAACAAGGAGGCTACCTGAAAAACAGGTGGCCTTTTGTTTTGACGTAACCGATTAGAAAGCTGATTTAATACGAGTAGATTATGGATTAGGGGGGCGTAATGCCAGCGATTACTTTTGACCGCTTTGATGGCGGTTTGGATGTGCGGCAGCTGGCCAGTTCGGCAGATGCGAACCGGCTCAGGATGCTGAAAAATGCCTATGTAACCACGGGGCGCACTATCCGCAAACACCCGGGCTTGAAACGGCTGGGCAGTTTGAATTCTGGCAGCTTCGGTTTGTTTGGTGGGGTGGATGCGTTGTGGACGTTTTCCGCGTTCGGCGGTGACCATGCGCAATTTCCGCAGATTAAAAACAGCCGCATCCGCGAGCCGTATGGCAAGAATATGGCGCGGCTGATACACGCCGAAGTGTTCAACGGCTTTGTGTATGCGGTGGTGGAGTGTGAGGACGGCTCGATTGAGCATCACTACTTGGACGGCAAGTATGACACGCTGATACAAGATGCTAACTGCCCGCATTCGCGCAGTCTGATTAAAAAGGCGGGCAAGCTGTTTGCCATCAAAAATGACGTGGTGCGTTTTTCCGCCACGGGCAAAGGTGTAAACGCGCTGGGTCGATTTATCCCACACCTCCCACACCTCCAGCAGCTGCTCCGCTTCGTCCACCATGCCGTTGTTGTTCTGCCGGTTGCCGGTGTAATCACCCTTATCCTTGCCGTAGATGCGCGCCCCTTTGCGCCAAATCGCATCCACATACTCATCGGCCACATCCACCGCCCGGCTGAACGCTCCTTGGAAGCAGGCATAGGCCGTGCCGGTTTCGCCCATGCGCTGCTTGGCCACAATCAACTCCAGCATGTCGTCGGTGTTGTCTTTGGTGTAGTAGCCGTGGCGGTAGTTGAAAATCACGGCATCCGCATCCTGCTCAATCGCGCCGGAATCGCGCAGGTCGCTCAAAGTCGGGCGTTTGTCGGTGCGTTTCTCACACTCGCGGGAGAGTTGGGACAACACAATCAGCGGCACATCCAGCTCCTTGGCCAAAATCTTGCATTGGCGGGAATCCGAACAGCACATGGCATCCGTGTGAAAACAATCCCGGGTGGTTTACTGATAGTGAATACCGCCGCAAACCGCAAATAATCAAAGTTACTGTGAACGGCAAAAAGATAGGATTTCCTGAACCCGTGAAGATTGCGCCGCCTGATGGAACGCGTTATTGGATGCCAACTCAACGTGCAGTTTTTGGATTTGACGTTCAGCGGTACATTTGGGAAGGAGATGATGGCGACTTTGGATTTTTAAATCACGGGCTAATTCATCTTTCGCCTGGAGCAGCCCAAGCCCACGCCGATGTATTGAACGCAATCTGCCGGGGAGACGTAGAATGAACTCATGGCTCATTGACATCATCCATGCCATAGACGGCATAGCCAATGCCATCTTTGGGTTTTGGTCTGTGTACTACGCGGTGCACATGATTAAATTTCGTACCACTCCCGGGCTGAAATTGCGCTATAGATTGATGTATGCCCTGTCTATTTTGGGCGTGTTATTTATCCCAAGTAAAGCCACGTTGGAGATATTGATTCACTAGGCCGCCTTCGGGCGGTTTTGATTTTGGAGATTAAGCCGTGAGCCGGAACAGGAAGAAAAAACCGTCCAAGCCCTATCGCGGCTACTGCACCTTCCCGCTGGTGGGTGCAGATACCTACCGCGAATTCCAGGAGACTGCCGAGATGTTCGGCGACTTTGCCGACCCCGTGAAACGCAAGCGCATCTTTGACAAGCCGCGCAAATACCGCTTCGAGATTTGGCTGAAGCTACATGGTAAACCGGAGTACGAAATCCGCGAAGCCAAGATAACGAGCGAAGGCGTAACCCGTGAAAATCTCAGCCGGATATTGTACGAGGTAGCCATGCAAGGGCTACGGGAGCTAGACGGGCTGGAAGAGGTGGACGGCGAACAGTCCATCATCAAGATTATTATTTGATTGGAGATTAAAATGGATGGATATATTCCGTTGGCCGAAGTGAAAAAACTTTGGACAATCCCTGGTAAAAAACCACCAAGCACGCCGACTATTTGGCGGTATCGTCGTCAAGGGAAAATCCCGGCACCGATTCAGCTAGGCCGCGACAACCTGTATAATCAGGCTGATGTTATCCGGATGCGTGATGAATTTCTGCACAGGCAGAGATGAATTTTTATGGTATTTTTTGTGGTACTTAGAAATTTAATATCATGAAAATATTTACTAATCATATGGTTAAAATTGTAAAAGCATCTCACCGCTTCCGCCAAATTGAAAAAACCTTCGTTGCAAAACGAAGGTTTTTTGTTTGGGCTGTTCCATTGGCTGATAAAAGGCTACCTGAAAATTTCGCTTCGTTCTGTTTTCAGGTAGCCTTTCCCCAACTATCCATCCAGCCCTTGCTGCACCATCTCGGCAGCGCGCAACACGGCGCGGGCTTTGTTTTGGGTTTCCTGCCATTCGGCTTCTTCGTCGGAATCGGCCACAATGCCGCCACCGCTTTGCACGTAGAGCGTGCCGTTTTTGATCACGGCGGTGCGGATGGCGATGGCCAAGTCCATGTCGTTGTTGAAGCTCCAGTTGCCCACGGCGCCGCCGTAGATGCAGCGTTTGGCCGGTTCGAGCTCTTCTATGATTTCCAGCGCGCGCACTTTGGGGGCGCCGGAGAGTGTGCCGGCGGGGAAGGTGGCGGCGAGGATGTCCATGTTGCCGATGCCGGGTTTGAGCTCGCCTTCCACGTTCGACACAATGTGCATCACATGCGAATAGCGTTCAATCACCATTTTATCGCTTACCTTCACGCTGCCGGTTTGGCTGATGCGCCCCACGTCGTTCCGGCCCAAGTCGATGAGCATAACGTGTTCGGCGATTTCTTTGGCATCGGCCAGCAGGCTCTCGGCCTGGGCGACATCTTCTTCCGGCGTTTTGCCGCGCAGGCGGGTGCCGGCGATGGGGCGCACGGTGATTTGGTTGCGCTCGCGCCGCACAAGGATTTCGGGCGAAGAGCCGACGATGTGGAAGTCGCCGAAATCGTAGTAAAACAGATAGGGCGAGGGATTGAGCGTGCGCAGGGCGCGGTAGAGGCTGAGCGGTTTGTCGGCAAAGGGCAGGTTCATGCGCTGGCTGGGCACCACCTGCATACAGTCGCCGTCTAAAATATATTGGCGGATGCGGCACACGTATTCTTTATAGCGCGCTTCGCCGGTTTCGTGCTGCGGGGCGGTTCGGGCGCTGCCGAGCGAGAGCGGCAGGGCAACGCTTTGGCGCAGCTGCTCGCGCAAAGCTTCGAGCCGCTCGCGGGCTTTCAGGTAGCCTGCTTCGTCGGCGGCGGGGTCGGCATACACGATGAGGTGGATTTTGCCGCTGAGGTTGTCCACCACGGCCAGCTCTTCGGAGAGCATGAGCAAAATATCGGGCGTGCCGATTGGGTCGGCTTTCGCAGGCTGTTTCAGGCGGTGGGCGAGCTGCTCGAAGTGGTAGATGGTTTCATAGCCGAAGTAGCCCACCAAGCCGCCGATGAAGCGCGGCAGGCCGGGGATTTCGGGCACTTTATAACGGGCGTGGAACTGCTCGATAAAGGGCAGCGGGTTACCTTCGTATTGCTCGACGATTTGGCCGTTGTGGTACACCTCCACCCGCCGGCCGCTGGCTTTCAAATAGGTGCGGCACGGCAAGCCAATAAAGGAATAGCGGCCAAAACGTTCGCCGCCCACCACGGATTCGAGCAGGTAACTGAAGGGACGGTTGGCAAGCTTGAGGTAGATGGAAAGCGGGGTATCCAAATCGGCCAGCAGCTCTTGCACCAGCGGAATGCGGTTGTAGCCGGCGGCAGCTTGTTCGCGGAATTGTTGCAGGGTAATCATGGTGTGGGTTTAAAACGGTTGGGATGAGGGCTACCTGAAAAATTATAGTGAATTAAATTTAAACCAGTACAGCGTTGGCTCGCCTTGCCGTAACGT
>ERZ773008.2584-NODE-2584-length-11740-cov-3.216859_pt1 | contig 11740 bp, 8 predicted proteins | sample MGYA00580664_ERZ773008 | MGnify/ENA primary metagenome ERZ773008 (study PRJEB29015, sample SAMEA2738016) | human oral metagenome | biome: human oral; feature: human-associated habitat; material: dental | place: China | collected 2048 ... | reverse complement strand
AGGGGATTCAGGCCGGCAGCCCTCAAAGACCATGCTTATCAGGTGCGCTACGCGCGGGCGCGGTGAAAGCGCAGCGGGAGCACGGTCGCTAAGCTTGAGGTCCACCCAACATTCGGCCCTCAATCAATGCTGATGGCGCGCACGCGCCGGTTCGCCAGGGCGCATACCACCATGATGGCGTGCACTGCGACAGTGATGAGCAGGATGGTTCGATATGGATCAATCCCTGTTGTGGGCTGGTGCCGAGCAAGCGTGTCGGCAACCACACCCCACAGGGGAACGGCCAAGGCACCCACCGCACCGACAACACTGATGAACACCGACATTGCCTGGCCAACCTTTTCGGACGGAACGGCTTGGACGAAGATTGTTTGGAATGGTGGGTTGAGCACCCCTTGGCTCGTCGCAAAGCTAAAACCGACAACCACGGCAACCAGGGCGGAATCCGTCACCGAAATGACGGCCAGGAGGAGACTCACCGCAAGATTACTGAGCGCCAGGAGCTTGAAAAACCTCATGCGCTCCGACAACCATGGGGCGGTGAGGTAGCCTGTCGCATAACCTGCGGCAACCAGGGCATTCCACACCCCATACCAGGTGGCCGAAACATGCAGCGTGGCGGTGAAAAAATAAATGGCCACCATACTCAGGGCCAACGAACTGACAGCCTCCAGGATCGCAAAGGGCAGCATCACCTGGTAGCTTTCCGAACCGACCATGGCGCGGAGCCCGGCTTTCCACGCGAGCCAAAACCCCTCGGCGAGCCCGGCGGTTTGTCGGCTTATACTGTGGCGAATGGGCGCGAGAATCAGCGCCGCCACGAGTAACGCCACGGTTTCCAGCACCATGGTGCCGGCAAACCAACCCCGATCAGCACCAATACCAGCCAAAATTGGCCCCGCCATGGACCCCACCAAGGCGAAAAACCGCAACCAGCCGAGCAGCCACACAAGCTCCTGGCCGTCCGCCAATCGGTGGGAAACCGACGCGGCGGCCGGCGAATAGGCTGTGTCGCACATGGCCTCGATGACGGCAAGGGCAATAACCGCTAGAACGGCCGCTAAACCCCCAGTCGGGCAGAAGACCAGGATCGCAATAATCCCGGCGCTCGCAACCGCCCGCACTAGGCACGCCATGGTCATGGTGGCTATCGGGTCGTGGCGGTCCGACACCGCACCCGTGAACAGTCCGGCGAGCAGCTGGGCAACCGCGATGACGGTCAGGAACCCGCTCACCCACGGCACGGAACGTTCCTCGCCAAACACCGCAAGGACGAACCACAGGCTAATGATCTTCGCCGCCAGCGATGTGGCCAGGTTGGACAGGAAGTCGCTGCAGAGGAGCCGCCACACCAACTTGTTCATGGTCATTGCCGTCCTTCATGCTGAGCTTTTCGACGCCAACCCGGCTCCCCACCCACCCTATTGCACACAATGCGACTCGTACAAAAAACCATTCCATAAATGGAGTACTCGACCCCATGGAAGGAGGTGGTCTATACGACATCATGACCTAGAACATTGATACCTTGCCTAAGCAGCCAAAACGGCTGTTTAGGTTTTCTCCGGCAACAGGGCCCAAGCCCCGGTTCGGACGTCGATACAGCAGGCTAGCGTTGTTTAAAAATAAATGCCCGCTGCATGACAAAGTTCGTCACGGTGGCCACGCCTTGGGCGATGACGAAGGAAATCGTGTCCACGACGAACTTGGGCAGCTCGAAGGAGTGCAGCGGCATCGGCACCACCTTGTACAGAATGTTTTGGACGGCAAACGTGGACAGGTACAGGATGGCCACGGCCACGGTTGCCTTCGCAGAAGTTTTCGAATTGAACGTCCATTTGGCGTTCATGAAATAGGCAGATGTGGTGCCAGCAACCCACCCCACGGCCTTAGCCCACCCCCGGGGCACCCCCAACACATAGTCAAGTAGCAGGGTCGTGCCATAGTCGATGACGGCACACACCACGCCCACCGCGATGAACCGGACGAGCTGGGTGCGCAGTGAATCATCAGGCTGCGACTGCTGCACCGACTGCGGCGATGCCGACGATGCTGGCTGCGTAGGCTGTTCGGGCGATTCGGAAGGCATGGATGCTGACGTGGTAGGAGTGGTGGGAGTGCCTGGTGGGGTTGCTGTCATAAGCCACCAGGTTACAGGCGGAGCAGTTCCCGGTAAATCTCAATGCGCTCCACTGGGGACGATAACCCCCCAATATCCCGCAAATGTTTCAGCGAGTTTGGGCACAGCGCGCGCACCTCGTTCGCTGTTTTGTTCCAACCGAGGGCCTGCACGATGCTTTCAATGATCGCATCGGTCACTTCCTCATCGCTCATGCAGCTGAGCCCCAGGACCACCGCCCAAAACGCGTCCTGCTGCACCGGGTCTTCCTCCACTGGCAGCACCGCGCACATCATGGCGACTTCCGGGTCGATGTCGGGGGTGCGGGAAAAATCAATGGCCTGCAGCAGCGGCACAAAGTCCAAAATGCCGGAGCGCCGAATCAGGTTGTCTGGCTCGGGTCGGGTGCGTCCCAGCACGGTTTCGATGGTTTCGGCACCGGTGAGCCGGGTGTTGATCCTTGTGAGGTCGAAGCTGTCCTGGCAGGTGGCGCATAACCGCATGCGGTCGATGGCGCCGGAATTGCCGGCGGGAGCAGCGCTCGGGTTGCCGTGGGCGTCAACGGCACCCGCACAACCGGAAGCACCAGGCACACCGGACATACCAGGGCCACCGGGGGTGCCGGAAACACCCGAACCGCCCGGGCCGCCGGCGTCACCATCGTAGAAATCGTCGAAGTCGTCGTGGTCGTCGAAATCATCAAACAGGAGATCCGCCATGGACCCAAAACCACCTACGCATAATGCGGTGGGGGTGCCATTATCACGGGCGATAATTTCAATAAGTTGAATGCGGATTTGCCATAAACCCACCACACAATGAAATTCATCACCATCGGCTTGTAAATGCTCCCATAATAAACTGTCGGGGTCTAAGGTGGTACCCCCGAAGTTGCAACAATAACGGTCAAATTCTGGGTTATCGAGGTCGAAGCAAATCGTAATGATGTTAAAGAATTCCGCCACCGTTACGGCGCTATCAACACCGATATGGCGGATAATCTCGTGGTCGGTGGACACAACCTGAGCTTGGATTATCAGCGTTGACTGCGCATAGGTAGCTGCCGCAGTGCCGCTACGGCTACTACTTACTGGGGTGGACATGGTACCCACAGTAGTGGCGAAAAATGAAAATTGCCGAAACAGTCTGAGAATTACACAAAAGAAACATGTGTTATCAGTCTTGCTTACGGGGTTAAATGGGGGCAATTTTATGGCGGCTTTCCGCCGAGCTTTTCGACGCTTTTTGCCCATGGTTTCCCACCACCAGATAGCATATACATCATGTTTGGCCTGTTTAAGAAGAATATTTCCCCTGACCATGCCGCCGCGGATCACACAAATCTGCCGCTCGACAATTTTATGACAACCCTTATGGCACAAGAGCTACCATTCTTGGATTCCGCATCACGTATTCGGGTGTATGAGATTCTCAACACTTATGATGGACCAACCATCACTAGCCAGGAAGAATTACCCACAGAGATCCGCGAACTCATGGACCTATAGTCCCACTCATCCGCCCATTTATGAGTGATATGTCACGTTCTGCTGTGTGCTACCCCTCGAAACGGGGAGGAAATCCGAAATCAGACAGCAGGCGAACCAAGGTGATCTCGCTTTCATGCTCCCACCTACCCGGTAGTCAAACCCAAAAAATAGGTAGGGTTGAGCGTGAGAAAAATTTGAACTTAACCCAAGAAGCATAGAGAAGGTGGGCCAGACCCGAATGACGCAACGTCCAAACCTTTCCACAACCACACAGAAACTCACCGGTTGGGGCCGGACCGCCCCCACCACCGCCCAGGTACTTGCCACCCCGGACGTGGAAGAGATTGCTCGTGCGGTTGCCCTGGTGGCAGAATCCAACGCCGATAAACCCGACTACCTCAAGCGGGGTGTGATCGCCCGGGGCATGGGCCGCTCCTATGGTGACCCGACCCAAAACGCTGGCGGCCTGGTCATTGACATGCAGCCGGTGAATCACATTCACTCCATCGACCCGGAGACCGCCATTGTCGACGTGGATGGTGGTGTCACTCTTGACCAATTGATGAAGGCCGCCCTGCCGTATGGCCTGTGGGTTCCGGTGCTGCCGGGCACCCGCCAGGTGACCATTGGTGGCGCCATTGGCCCCGATATTCACGGTAAGAACCACCACTCTGCCGGCTCTTTCGGCGACCATGTGGTGTCGATGGAATTATTGGTTGCCGACGGTCGGATCCTGCATCTTGAGCCGGAAGGCACCCCCGACGACCCCAAGGGCGACTTGTTCTGGGCCACCGTTGGTGGCATGGGATTGACCGGCATCATTCTGCGGGCCCGCATCAAGATGACCAAGACCGAGACCGCCTACTTCATTGCCGACGGCGACCTCACCGCCAACCTGGATGAAACCGTGGCCTTCCACTCGGATGGTTCCGAGCACAACTACACCTATTCGTCCGCCTGGTTCGATGCGATTTCCCCGGAGCCGAAGCTGGGCCGGGCCGCTATTTCCCGTGGTTCACTCGCCACCTTGGCCCAGTTGGAGGAATTAGCACCGAAGCTGGCCAAGGAACCTTTGAAGTTCAATGCTCCCCAATTGGTGACGGTGCCGGATATTTTCCCCTCCTTCACCATGAATAAGCTCAGCATGATTGCCATTGGGGAATTGTGGTGGCTCAAGTCGGGCACCTATAAGAACAAGGTGCAAAACCTCACCCAGTTCTACCAGCCACTCGACCTCATTGGGGAGTGGAACCGTGGCTATGGCTCCAAGGGATTCTTGCAGTACCAGTTCGTGGTGCCCACCGATGCGGTGGAGCCGTTCAAGGAGATTGTGCGCGATATTCAGCGTTCCGGCCACTATTCGGCCCTGAACGTGTTCAAGCTGTTTGGTCCGGGTAACCGTGCCCCCTTGTCGTACCCAATGCCGGGCTGGAATGTGTGCGTGGACTTCCCGATCAAGAAGGGCCTGGGCGCATTCTTGGATGATCTGGACCGTCGGGTCATGGAGTTTGGTGGCCGACTGTATTTGGCTAAGGAGTCCCGTACCTCCGCCGAAAACTTCCATAAGATGTATCCAGGTTTGAAGGATTGGTTGAAGTTGCGGCACGAGATCGACCCCACCGGGGTGTTCGCCTCCGATATGTCCCGTCGACTGGAACTGAACTAACAAGAAAGGCATGTGAAGTAAAAATGTTGAACGCTGTGGGTCAAGCCCAAAGTATTCTATTGCTCGGCGGCACCTCGGAGATTGGCCTGGCTATTGTCACGGAGTTTCTGTCGAAGGGCCCGGCCAAGGTGGTGTTGGCTGCCCGGAAGAATTCACCCCGGCTTGACAGCTCCGTCGCTTTGGTGAAGGCCGCCGGCGCCTCCGAGGTTGAGGTCATTGATTTCGACGCTACCGATTTCGCCAACCACCCGAAGGTCATTGACAAGGCGTTTGCCGGGGGCGACATTGATATCGCTATTGTGGCTTTCGGCACCCTGGGCGACCAGGAGGCCCTGTGGCACGACCAGAAGCTGGCCGTGGAGTCGGCGCAAACGAACTTCACCGGCCCGGTGTCGGTGGGTGTGCTGTTGGCGGAGAAGTTCCGGACTCAGGGCCACGGCAATATTATTGCGCTGAGTTCGGTGGCTGGCCAGCGGGTTCGCCGGTCGAATTTTGTGTATGGTGCCGCCAAGGCTGGCATGGATGGTTTCTATGTGAACCTGGGCGAGGCCCTGCGCGATGTCGGCGTGAATGTGCTGGTGGTTCGGCCGGGTCAGGTGCGCACCAAGATGTCCACCGTTGCTGGTGAGCCCGAGGCCCCGTTGACCGTGAATAAGGAAGATGTGGCCAAGGCGGTTGTTGACGCCGTGGTATCGCATAAGGAAGCAATCTTCGTGCACCCGTTATTCCAGCCGGTGTCGTTGGCGTTTAAGGTGATTCCACAGAAGATTTTCCGTAAACTGCCGTTCTAACCGGTTTTCATCGGTTTTCAGCCATCTTCAAGGTTTTCCGCCCCCGTTTGAGGATATTCCTAGCGCAGCTAGGAATGTTCGAGGGGGCTTTGTCATGAGCAATGTGAAAGACTAGTGAGTATGACTTTAACGGAATCAGGTCAACGGGACTTCGTTGATACCTCACGGTTACAGGAATATGGTCCCGATGTCTTGAGCACCCCCCGCACCGTCGTCGGCATTATTGCCGCAGCTCTAGGCGGTGCGGTCTTCATGCTGGGGTGCTGGTTTGTTTTAAAAACCACGCACCTGCCGGCCTTTGGGCCTTCCAATGTGACCAAGGCTGTTGGCACGTTTGGGACCGTGCTGGTCTTGCTCACGGTGGCGGGGCTCACCCTATTGTGGGTGTTAGATGAGAAGAAGCAACAGCCACACCCTCGGTGGCGCACTTGGATCACCTATGTGGTCAGTTACCTATCCCCCGCCGCATTGATCGTGACCACCCTGGCCATTCACTTGGCGGCCACCCGGCTGTATTTGGATGGCATCACGGTGGACCAGGGATTCCGCACCCAGTTCATGACCCGCATGGCCGACAGTTGGGCTCTGTCGGACATGAACTATATCGACATGCCTACCTTCTACCCGGCCATGTGGTTTTGGTTCGGGGGCCGGCTGGCAAACCTCTTGGGCATACCGGGCTGGGAGGTGTTTCAACCGTGGGCGTTGATATCCCTGGCCGCCGCCGGCTCCACCCTAGTGCCGGTATGGCAGCGGCTGGTGGGCAGCCTGCCGGTGGCCACGGCCATTGCCCTGGTCAGCACGTGCGTCACCCTGGTGATGAGCGCCGAGGAACCCTACGCCGCCATTATTTCCCTGGGCGTGCCGGCCGCCGTGGTGGCGGCCCGCCGGGCGTTGGTGGGCCGGAACATGGCCATGGTGGGGTTGATTGTCTATCTGGGGTGTTCGGCGTCGTCCTATACCTTATATACGGCGGTGGTGGCGCTCAGCACCATGGTGATCGCCGCCCTATTCTCGGGGGTGGTGTTGAAGTCAATAACCCCCATTATCCGATTGGTCATTATCGGGGTGGGGTCCATGGCGATCGCGGCCATTTGGTGGGCGCCCTACTTCCTGGCCATTCTTCAGGGGCGCCCGGTGTCGGGGGCGACCGCCTCGCATTATCTTCCCCTGGAGGGCACGCGGGTGCCACTGCCCATGTTGGCGCCGTCGGTGATTGGACTGTTATGCCTGATCGGCCTGGTGTATTTGATTGTTCGGTCCAGTAATTATGATGTGCGCATGCTGGGGGTGGCGCTGTTGGTGTTCTACGGCTGGGTGGCGCTCTCTATGGTGTTTACCCTCATAGGGTCGACGCTGCTTGGGTTCCGCATGGATGTGGTGATTGCCACTACCCTGGCGACGGCCGGCGTGTTGGGTGTGGCCGAGCTGCGGATTTATGCGATCCACCAGTGGCTATTCCCCCAAGAGTTCGACGTGAAGACGTCACGGATGATTACCTGCGTGTTCCTGGCGATCCTCGTGGTGGGCGGCCTCAGTTATGCGCAAAACATTCCGAACCAGAATGCGGACCCGATTGAGCGGGCATATTCGGACACGGATGGTTATGGGGAGCGGGCCGACCGGTATCCGCCGGATTCCACCCAGTACTACAAGCAGGTGGCGGAGTTCATCGACAAGCACATGGGGTTACAACGCAATGAAACCGTGGTACTCACGGACGAATTAAACTTCATGTCGTATTACCCATACCGGGGTTTCCAGGCGTTTACCAGCCACTATGCCAACCCACTGGGGGAATTCGACGTGCGCAACCAAACGATTACGGAGTGGGCGTTGGGTAGTTGGGAAGACACCAACACGCCCGAAAAATTCTTGGCAAAAATGCTGGAGGCAAAGTGGCGACCCCCGCAGGCATTCGTGTTCCGGGCGGACCTGGAATCCTATAAGCAGGACAAAGCCGCAGGTAAAGACAGCAGCGGGTGGGTGTATGACCTGGCCGAAGACATTTACCCAAACAACCCCAATGTGCGGTTCCACGGGCTCCGATTCAACCCGGAAGTGTTCGTGGGCGACGGCACGGAGTGGGAAGTCAAACAGATTGGCCCATTTGTGGTGGCAGTACGAAGCTTCGCGAGATAACGCAAGGTAGAAGATGGATAACGTAGACGAGAAACAGAGCGATACCCCAATCGACCCGCAAGTCGCGCCCGAGGCAAGCGACGCTTTGCGACGCCAAGTGTGGCGGCAAAACGCCATGTTACGACGGGTGGCCGCCATCAGCGGTGTGGTGGGATTTGTGCTTTTCATGCTCACCCCATTCATGCCAGTGGACCAGGTGCAGTCCTCCCTGACCTGGCCGCAAAACGGGAACCTCAATAGCGTCAACGCCCCCCTGGTGTCGTACGCACCGGAAAACCTTGATATCACGGTGCCGATCTCCGCGCTGAAATCCCTGCGTGAGGACGAAACCACAGTGGTGAGCACCCTGCCGTCGACAAGCGAAAAAGCGACCGAACGTGGCCTCTTCGTGCGCTCCGACAAGGGCGCGCTGGACGTGGTGCTGCGGGATAACGTGTTTTTCCAAATGGATGCCGAGGAAGTGGCCGCCCTGCCGCGGGATGCGGTGCTGAAAATCCACTCAGGGCTGAAAGAAACCTGGGTGGAAATCCCCGGCGCCACCGACGCCAACGGTCAGCCGCTGCGCAAGGCCAACGACAAAAAGGACGATAAAGAAGATCTGCGCCCCCAAATTTCCGGCATTTACACCGAACTGACTGGGGATGCGGAGCCGCTCATCCGGGCTGGGCTCAATGTGCAGGTGGAGATCAATTCCCGCTACACCTCCTCCCCCACCGTGCTGAAATATTTCACCATGATCGGCGGGGTGTTGTGCACCCTGGTGGCGTTGTGGGCGCTGTTCCGCATTGACCGGTTGGATGGTAAGGGCCGGTATCCGTTCTGGCCGAAGGGTTTTTTCCGGCCGCGCCCCTTGGATGGCCTGGTGGCCGGGGTGTTGGTGCTGTGGTATTTCTTCGGGGCGAACACGTCGGACGATGGGTTTATTTTGACCATGGCCCGGGTGTCGTTGGAGTCGGACTATATGGCCAACTATTACCGGTGGTTTGGGGTTCCCGAATCCCCGTTCGGTGCGCCCTATTATGACTTCTTGGCGTTGATGACCCGGGTATCGACCGCATCCACGTGGATGCGGCTGCCGTCGCTGGTGGCTGGCTTATTGATCTGGCTGATTGTGTCCCGGGAGGTATTGCCGCGCCTGGGTGCGGGGATTGCCGCCCGTAGGGCTGCGCATTGGACGGCGGCACTCATGTTTTTGGCGTTTTGGCTTCCTTATAATAATGGTTTACGACCGGAGCCGATCATTGCGTTGGGCACGTTGACCGCCTGGGTGTCGTTCGAACGTTCCATCGAACAGAAGCGGTTGACGCCGGCGGCTATTGGCACGATCATTGCGGCGTTCACCTTGGCGTGTGGCCCGACCGGCCTGATGGCGGTGTCGGCGTTGCTGGTGACGTTGTCGAGCCTGATTCGGATCATGAACCGGTGGTTGGACTATTTTGGGGTGACGGAGGATTCCACCCGGTGGCAGCGGATCAGCGGGTGGACGGCCATGTTGGCGCCGTTTATGGCGGCCGGCACGTCGGTGTTTATTGCCGTGTTCGGGGATCAAACGTTGGCGAATGTGCGGGAGTCCACCTATGTGCGTGCGGATAAGGGCCCGTCGTTGCAGTGGTTCCAGGAGTGGGTGCGCTACGAGGTGCTGTTCCAGCAGGAGGTGGATGGGTCATTCTCCCGCCGGTTTGCGGTGTTGATTGCGTTCATGAGCATTGTGTTTGTGTTCGCGTCGATGCTGCGGAACGGTAAGGTGCCGGGGTCGAGCCGGGGCCCATCGCTGCGGCTGATGATGATTTTCATTGGCACCCTGTTCTTTATGAGTTTCACCCCGACGAAGTGGACCCACCACTTTGGGGTGTGGGCTGGTATTGCGGCGGCCTTGGGTGGCCTGGGGGCGATTGCTTTGAGCGAGTTCGCTAACCGGTCGCGGCACACCCGCACCCTGGTGTTGGGCGGGTTGTTGTTTATGTTTGCGTTCGCCCTGTCGGGCACGAACGGCTGGTGGTATGTGTCCAGTTACGGTATTCCGTGGTGGGATAAGTCCATCCAGTTCAAGGCGATTGAGGCGTCCACGGTGGTCATGGTGATTTCCGTGATTGTGCTGCTGGTTGGTATTGTGCAATCGTTCCGGGTGGGGTTGGCCACGGAGTTGGATGATGCGTCGGCAGCCTATAAGAAGGCGGACCGGAAACCCAGCCGGTTTACGTTATTATTCTCCGCCCCGATTGCGGCGTTTTGCCTGGTGGCGATCCTGTTTTCCATGCTGTCGTTCGCAAAGGCGTTTATCACCCAATATCCGGCCTATTCGGTGGGGTTGGGGAATATGAACAGTGTTGTGGGGAAGACCTGTGGCCTGGCGGATTATGTGCTGGTGGAGACAAACACGAACGAGTCGTTCTTGAAGCCGCTCACCAGTAAGTTGGGGGATTCCCTCCAGGTGGATAAGAAAACCCGGGGTTTTGAGCCGGATCGGATTCCCCAATTGGGGAGCGACCAGCTGCCGGATCTGGTGAGTGCGGGGGATCGCCTAAATGTGGAGGGTGGCCGCAGCACCACGAAGGGTGTGAATGGTTCGAAGTGGGTGTTGCCGTTTAACCTGGATCCGTCGAAGGTGCCGGTGATGGGCTCGTATACGGTGGGCCGCCAATACTATGCGCAGATCACCACGGACTGGTATGACTTGCCGAAGTCCACGCCGGAGGCGCCGCTGATTGTGGTGTCGGCGGCAGGCATTATTGAGGGTGTTGACGCCGATGGTGTCACCCAGGAGGGCCGGAAGTTGCTGCTGGAGTACGGCAAGAAGAACGCTTCCGGTGGGGTGGATAAGTTGGGTGAAACCCAGATGCTGGATATTGGTCCGAAGAAGAAGTGGCGTAACCTGCGGCTTCCTATTGATGAGCTGCCGAAGGAGGCGGATGCGGTGCGTATCTATGCTGAGGATGATTCGCTCGACCCGGAGCAGTGGCTGGTGGTGACGCCGCCGCGGGTGCCGAAGCTGGATTCGTTGAATTCGGTGGTTGGTAGTACGGAGCCGGGCTTGTTGGACTGGTCGGTGCCGTTGCAGTTCACGTGCCAGCGGCCGTTTAGCCACTATGCGGGTGTTGCGGAGATTCCCACGTTCCGTATCCTGCCGGACTATAAGGGGAAGCGTTCGGGCGCCAGCTTCGAGGATTATCATGGCGGTGGCGTGTTGGGCACCGCGGAGTCCGTGAATTATTCCTATGAACTGCCGGGTTACGCCAAGGATGACTGGTTGCGTGACTGGGGTTCCCTGGAGCTATATGCGTTGCGCCCGAATTCGCAGGGCCAGACGCCGGATGTGGCGCGCATTGACCGGACCACGAAGACCCGGTGGGGTTGGTGGTCGCCGGGGCACCAGAATATTGATACGGATAAGAAGGATTATTTGAATTAGCCCTTCGCTTGACGACGCTCACCTCCCGGTGGGCGTCGTTCCGCTTCTCCCACCCCATCTGCCTGCCCGCGCCTGCCTGCCCGCGCCTGCCAGCCCACATCTGCCCCCCTCTGTGCGCCTACC
>ERZ773008.2580-NODE-2580-length-11745-cov-2.793071_pt1 | contig 11745 bp, 12 predicted proteins | sample MGYA00580664_ERZ773008 | MGnify/ENA primary metagenome ERZ773008 (study PRJEB29015, sample SAMEA2738016) | human oral metagenome | biome: human oral; feature: human-associated habitat; material: dental | place: China | collected 2048 ... | reverse complement strand
GACTTTTGCCCTCCTTTACATACTGCGGCAGGAGGAAGTCGATCAGACCGTCGAGGTACTGCTCGAATTTCTGTGTCACGTCATACGACTCAATGTAGGACGCAACCTGCGGCACCGTTCCGCTCTTGCTGCGCAGGGCATCCACATAGAACGGATTCGGCAGAAAACGCACGTCAAAGACGAGATCGGCATCCAGCGGAATGCCGTACTTGAACCCGAATGAGAGGATGTTGACGTTCATCTCCGCATCCCCGCCCGGCGTGTCGTAGTGCTGTCGGATGATGTCGCGCAGTTCCGCCTTGCGCAGGTGTGAAGTGTCGATCAGCTGCGAGGCGCGCGCACGCACAGGGGCAAGCTGCCGGCGTTCGCGCGTCACCCCCTCCGAGATGCGTGCGTCGGGTGCAAGCGGGTGCGGACGGCGCGTCTCCTTGTAGCGGCGGATGATCGCCTCGTCGGAGGCTTCCATGAAGAGCATCTCGTAGGGCGTCCCCGCCTTGTCCACCTCTTCGAGCACATGCACGAAGGTGTCGAAGAACTCGCGCCCGCGCGTGTCCACGACGAGCACGACGCGGCGCACATGGCCGGCCGAATGGCGGCAAAGCTCGGCAAACTTCGGGATGAACACCGGCGGCAGATTGTCCACCACGAAATAGCCGAGGTCTTCCAAAAAGCGGCACGCCTGCGTCTTGCCGCTGCCCGAAAGCCCCGTCACGATGATAAATTTGAAATCCTTCTCTTTCGTCATGCTGTCCACCCCTGCACTTTGATAAGAACCTCTTGGCGAAATTCAGATCCTAGAGAACAAGCTCCTCGATCGCCCTTGCCACGCCGTCCTCGTCGCAGCCCGGCGCGAGATACGTCGCGAGCGCCTTCGCTTCCTCCTGCCCGTTCGCCGTGACGACGCTCGTTCCCGCGAGGCGCAGCATGGAAAGGTCGTTGTCCGAGTCGCCGCAGGCCATGACCTCGTCCGCCCGGATGCCCGTCGCACAGAGGATCGCCTCGATGCCCGTCGCCTTCGATACGCCCGGCGGCACGAGGTCGAGCGTGTAGCCCTTCGACTGCTGCGGATCGACGCGCCCCGCGAAGCGCTCGCGAATCGACGCGGCGATGGCGCCGACGCCGCCCGCGAGGTCGCGCACGACGACCTGCGCAACGCCCTCGACGTACGGCGAGAAGTCCTCGCCGACCTCGTGCACGGCGAAGCCCTGCACCGTGCGGTAGGCTGTGAAATACTCGGGGCGGAAATCCTCGGCATAGATGTCGTCACCGACGTACCACTGCGCGTACCAGCCGTTCTCCCGCGCAAACGTCAGAAGCTCCGTCACCGTCTCGGGCGGAAAGGCGCGCAAAAAGAGCGGCTCCGTCGCATCGAGCGCCTGCACCAGGGCGCCGTTGCACGAGATGATCGGCGCGTTCGCCCCGATGATCCTGCCGAAGTAGCTCGCCGAGAGCAGCATGCGCCCCGTCGCCAGCGTCACGGCCACGCCCTTTGCCATCGCCCGCCGCAAGACGTTCTTGCTGTAGTCCGACACCGTCTTTTCCGAAGTCAAGAGCGTGCCGTCGAGATCCATCACGATCAGCCGAATTGCCATCCTCTATCCCTCATGCTTTCTTTGCTTTCCTTCCAGCACATAGGCGTGCACAGCCCGTGCCACGCCGTCCGACGCCTCGTTGTCTGCGAGAAAGTCCGCCGCCTCCCGCGCCGCCTGCGTGCCCGTCGCCATGGCGACGCCGACGCCCGCGGCTGAGAGCATCTCGCAGTCGTTGTCCGAGTCGCCGAGCGTCAGCACCTCCTGCAGGGAGATGCCGAGGCTTGCCGCAAGGCGCTCGATGCTCGCCGCCTTCGACACGCCCTCCGCCATGATGTCGACGTACTTCTCCTTCGAGCGCACAGCTCGAACCTTTCCCTTGAACATGCGCGAGAGTTCCGCCGCACGCGCTGCCGTCTCCTCGGCACGATCCGTGATCGACAGCAGCTTGAAGACGCGCGTCCCCAGCGCATGGAGGCCGTCCCAGCCGACGGCCTTTCCCTCGACGCCCGCGCTCTTCTCGTAAGCGCAGGCACGGCGGTCGCGCTCACAGAAGAAAAGCCCCTCGTCCGTATAGAGCTGCACGTACCAGCCGCGTTCCTTCATGCAGTCGAGGATTTCACGCACCACGTCGGGCGCGGCGGGCGAGGCGAAAAGCTCCTCGCCCGCCGTGGTCTTGACGAGTGCGCCGTTGCACGAGACGATCGGCGCCGTGACGCCGATCTCCTTCGCGTAGGGCAGGGCCGAGAGGTGCATGCGTCCCGTGGCGATCGCCACATGGACGCCCTTTGTCGCCGCCTCCTTGAGCGCCGCCCGATTCTTTTCAGAGATGCCGTTCTTCGCGTCGAGCAGCGTGCCGTCCATATCCGTCACAATCATGCGTATTGCCATTCGTCCGATTCCTTCCCTTGCCTTCTTGAAGCCTTCCCTCTACTCCCTGTCCTGCCACGTACCGTCCAAGGCGTCGGGCGCGGCGATGTAGGCGAGATGCCCGCCGACAATCGTCGCGGCGATGTTGAGATCGTCATCGAAGAGCGTGAGATCGGCTCGCTTCTCCTCCTCCAAGGAGCCGGTCTCCTCATAGATGCCGAGTTCCTCCGCGGGCGTGCGCGTGACCATCTCGACGACGCGCTCGATGGGTGCGCGCGTCGTCCTGGCGAAGTTTCGGACCGCCTCGTTCATCGCGAGCACGCTGCCCGCGAGCGTGCCGTCCGCCAGCTCTGCACGCGTGCCCCTGACCGTGACCTCCTGCCCGCCCAGCTCGAAGACGCCGCTGCCCATACCGGCCGCACGCATCGAGTCCGTCACGAGGATGATGTTCCGGCCGTCCTTCGCGTGGTAGAGGATGCGCTGCGCCGCAGGATCGACGTGTATGTTGTCGGCGATGAGTTCGCAGTTGACCTTGGTGTCGAGCGCCGCGCCGACGATGCCCGGATGACGCTGATGAAGGCCGCTCATGGCGTTGAAGCAGTGCGTGATGTGCGTGACGCCATGCTTCTCTATGACTTCGAGCGCTGTCCCGTAGTCCGCGCTCGAATGGCCGATGGAAACGAGGATGCCCGCATCGCGGCAGCGGTCGATGAACGTGTACTTGCCGTCAAGCTCCTCGGGCGCCAATGTCACGATGCGCACGACATCCTCGAAAGACTCGATCCAGTCGTAGTCGGCACGCACGATCGCCTCTTCTGCCTGCGCTCCCTTGTACGCCTTGCTGATGAAAGGGCCTTCCATGTGCACGCCGAGGATGCGCGCGCCCTCGGGCGTCATGCGCATGGCGCTGCGCACGCGCTCGAAGGCGGCGTGCACCGCGTCCTCGCCCGCCGTCATCGTCGTCGCGAGCCACGAGACGACGCCCGTGCGCACGAGGTAGCGGCCGATAGCGGGCAGAGCTTCCGCCGCCTCGTCCATCACGTCCCGGCCGCACGCGCCGTGCACATGCACGTTGATGAAGCCCGGCGAGACGAAGAGGCCGTGCGCGTCATGCACCTCCTCGATGCCCGCTTCCGCCTCCACCTCATCCATGTCGATGATCCGCTCGATGCGCTCGCCGTAGAGGAGCGCCATGTCGTCCATGATGCGGAAGTCTCCCTCCATGTTCGGCAGCAAGAGCCGTCCGTTGATGATCGCCTTCATCTGACCTTTCCCGCCTCCCCTGTTCCTCGCTTCTGCGCCCTCTCCCGCGTGTCCTGGCGGCGTTGGAGAAAGTGATAGAGCGCTCCCATGAGTCCTGCATCGTTGCCCAGCTCGGCGAAAGCGAGCTGCGTCGCGGAACGGAAAGGAAGCGGCACCGCTTCCTCCAAGTCCGCCAAGATGCGCGGCGCCAGATACTGCCGCTCCGCCATCACCGCGCCGCCGAGGACGATGCGCTCGGGATTGAGCATGTAGCAGATATTCGCGATTCCCTCGACGAGCGGCGCGACAAGCCCTGCGATGGCGTTCACCGCATCGGCGTCGCCCGCACGCGCCCACGCGAACACCGCCTCGCCGTCAAGATCCTCGGCGACGCCGTGCGCCCTCGCCGCCCGCTGCACCATGCGGCGCACGGAAGCGAGGTCGCCAAGCCTGCCGCCCGCGAGCCTCATGCTGCCGGCCTCGCCCGCGCTGTAGTTTGCGCCGCGCCAAAGCCTGCCGTTGAAAAGGATGGAAGCCCCGACATCCGTGCCGACCGTCAGACAGACGAGCGAGCGCACGCCGCGGCCTGCGCCGAGCCAGTACTCGCCAAGCCCCGCGCAGTTCACATCGTTCTCAACCGTGCAGGGGATTCCCGTCGCTTCTTCGACGAGAGCCTTGAGCGACATCCCCGTGTAGTCCTTGATGCTCGGTCCTGCGTAGATGACCTTGCCCGCGACCGGATCGACGATGCCGAGCGTCGAGATCGCGACGCCCGCGACGCCTCTTCCCCGGAAAGCATCGACGATGGCGAGCGCCTTTTTGGCTACGCCCTGCGCTCCCGCCGTCCGCCCTTCCGTCGGCACAGAGCCTTTCTCGCGCAGCCTGCCGCCTGCGGCAAGCGCATACTTGATCGAAGTGCCGCCAATATCCAAGCAAATGAAATTTTCTTCCATGGACTCCCATCCTCGAAAATATTGAACATCGTTCCTACCACTATAGCACAGGAGGAGCATGTGCGCAATGGTAGTGACAAGGCGCGGCGCATAAAGTATAATGGGAGGAAGAAAACCATGCCCGCATCGCGAACGGCTCTCGCCGAAAGGCGTGCAGAAGCGGCGCGGGCGGAACGGAGAACCCCTATGAAAATCTTCCTCTATTTCGGCCTCCTCCTCATCCTCTTCGGCGCCTTCGGCTTCGGCTACACCTACACGGCCGACCACCGCACGGCGAAGAGCCTCTCCGCCTACTGCAAGATCGACTTCCAAGGCTCCTACGACGAAAACGGCCGCGTCGAAGGCGCGACGCTCACGATGTGGGACTACCGCTACAGCAGAGCGAAGCCCAAACCGCTCGTGACCATAAGCGCCGACGGCGACGCCTGGGACATCGACGCTATCGTCAAGCAGCAGCCGCCGAGCTACGACCTCAAGGAGTTCGACCCCGATACCTCGCTGAAGAACACAAACAAATTCTTTCTCAACGTCTCACCCCAGCTGCTGCCGCTCCTCAGGAAGGCCGACGAAGTGCGCGTCAAGATCCGCTATGACAACGGCTACAGCGTCGACCTGCCCTTGAACGAGCCTGACCTCGCCTATTGGAAGGCGCAGCTTTATTAAGGAAGCCCAATAAATGCAGCCGCCTGTCTGCCAAATTCAGCAACTTCATTTTATCAGCGCTTCCTAAAAAAGAAATCCGCCCGTCTCGCTGTCCAATACAGCGAGGCAGGCGGATTTCTGCCGCTCATTTGCGATTCTTCGCGTGCTCCTTGATGTACGTCTCCGCACGCGTCAGCTCCTCGTTCGTATGGAGAAGCTGCGGCGTATACTTGATGAGGATCGAGCCTGTCGCCGTGCTCGTCTCCACCTCGCTCAGCTCCGAATACGAGCGAAGATACGTCAAAAGCTCCTTCTCCACCTTGGGGCTGCCGACGAGCATCTTGCTGTGCAGCCGTATGCGCCCGGGGATGTAGGACGAAACCTCGACGGAACGCAGGAAGAGATCGAACTTGTTCGTTGGTATGCCCAACGCAGAGAGAATGCCCATCTTACGCCTGCTGCGCCTCGATCAGAGCCTCGATCTCCGCCTTCTGCTGCAGAAGCTCTTCGAGCGACGCCTGCGGCAGTGCAGCCTTCGCCTTCTTCGCCGCGCAGCGCTTCTGCACGCAGCGATAAGCGAGCGCCCCCGTCACAATGCCCGCAGCGAGACCTGCCCAAAAAATCGGCTTGCCAAATCCAAGATCACCCATGATGTTACCTCCGTATATGTCTTTGATTTGCTTGAGGAAGGAAGCGGCCAAGACCGCCCCGCGAAAGCGCCCCGCCTCCATGGGCAGGCCGCATCCGCATCCTCGCATTTTTGCTTATTATAAAGGCAGAATCCGCCCCTGTCAAGTGCCGCAAATCCTTTATTTTCAAGGCTTTGAGCGATTTTCATCCTCACTCTGAAAAAGCGGATTTCATGTTCATTCCTTGATGAGCGCTGCATATTTCGCACGCTCGTTCGCAGGAATCTGCAATACGTCCATTGCCTTTTCCAGTGAAATCCCTAGGTTCTGCATCATATTGCGGATGGAAGAAGCTACTCCTCTGACCATTCCTTCCGCCAACCCTTCGGCTTTTCCTTCGGCTTTTCCTTCAGCTTTGCCCTCAGCTTTGCCCTCAGCTTTGCCTTCGGCTTTTCCTTCAGCCTTGCCTTCCCTGAACCCCTCTCTTCGCTCTTCCATCATCTTCATCGCGAAAGTCATGTAACTCACCCTCTCTTCGTTCTCCAACTTGATTCGATGAATTGCCTCGTCGATTTCCTGCACAAGCGGATCATCGCACACGTGCCCGTTCACATAGTCAAGAAACGCCTTGACTCCCTCATCTACGTCGTCAAGCGTACCCTTGGCATTCAAGAAGATCCTTGTCGCATCATCCTGCAGTTCAAGCTCCCTGTCCTCCATGCAAAGACTGCGGAAAGTATATTGATGCCGTCCTTTGCCGAACGGATCAAACGGACAAATGAAAATGATGATGGTTTTGTTCAGGTCGTCATAATCCGCCCCCTCCGCGAGAAGATCCGCATCAATCATCGACTGGTAGTAGCGCGTGCGCTTGAAAAGGCTCTTGCCTTCCGGCATGCGAACCTGCATTTCGATGTTATAAACCGTCTCTGCATCATCACGCACATAGATGTCCATACGGATGCCCTTGCCTTGGTATCGTGCATCCATAGACTCCTCCGTTCCCAGATAGCGGATTTCTTTGATTTCTACATGGAGGATACCCTGGAGCAGATTCAAACATATACGCTTGATTCGCATGACGAGCTTGAACATGTAGTCATCTTGAATCGTCAGCTCTTCCCACGGCTTGATATGATACATCAGCTTCACCTCCCTATATCATCTTTCCTTTCTATCATTGTACGTTTTTTTCAATCTTCCCGCAAGAAGAAAAACTGCCGCACAGCACAACCGCTTCGCGCGTCAGTTTTTCAAGATCAATCCATATCAAAAACAACACCGAATTCTCTCGTCGCAAGCGGAACTTTGCCACGTCCGTCTGCAGGCGCTCAGCAAGAGCTGCGGCTGTCCGGCAGGCGGCGATTTCTTCGTTCGACGCCCCCGCTCCTGCGATACGGCGCAAAGACAGCCTCCCGCCGCATCACGCATAGCGATGCAAGCGATGCTCCAAAAGCTCTCCCGCGCCATCATAGACGAGCTTCAGCGTGAAGAACGGCGCCTCTTGCGCCAGAAGGCGCAGAAAGATGCGGTCGCCCTCCCAAAGCTCCAGACTCTCTATGCGCTCCTTTTCCACCCAGGCTAGCTCCCCCTCGTCGCAAGAGATCGGCTCTCCCGTGAAGCGATCCGCCGTGAAGAGATGCATGTACTCCGTCACCCCGTCGCCCGAAACGAAGGTGACGAGTGCGCGGAACTGCCAGCGAACGAGCCGATAGCCCGTCTCCTCCTCGACCTCGCGCAAGAGGCACTCCTCGGGCGACTCGTCCGCCTCGAAGTGACCGCCGACGCCGATCCACTTGCCATGATTGACGTCGTTCTCCTTGATTGTGCGGTGCAGCATCAGATACTTTCCTTCGCGCTCGATATAGCAAAGCGTGCTCATCCTTTCCATGAAGCATTTCCCCCTCCATAAAAGTCTTCGTTCAAATCCGCCTCGCATTATAGCACCAAAGACCAAGGCTGAAAACAAGAAAAAGAAACCGTCAAAAAGGAGCTGGCACACATCTTATGCGCACAGCCCCTTTCTCGTGATATCACAAGGACACAACCAACGTATCAAATTCATTGGCGGCTGCCATTCATCCGCCCCGTATCACGAATCTTTCCTCCGCCCCTCACAGCCATCACTTCCTACCGACGAGCAGCTTGGACGCGCTGCAGCACATAAACCGCGCCTCTGTCGGAGTCATGAACATGCCCTTGGCCGTGTCGAGAAGTTTGACCTCCTCGTAGCCCTCATCCCTCAGCTTGGCGGCGAACGCTTCCATATCGCCGTACTTGCCGCGCTCCATGATGTCATGAATCGCGAAGACGCCGCCCTTCTTCAGGACGCGAAGCGTCTCTTCGAGCATCGTCTGTCCAGAGACCTTCGGGATGTTGTGATAGACGTAGTTGCTCGTCACCGCATCGAAACTCCCGTCGGGAAAATCGAGATTGAGGGCGTCGCCCGGGCGAAACTCCGTATTCGCCACGCCCTCAGCCGCCGCGTTCTCCTCGCAGATCCGCTGGCTGAACGAAGCGTAGACGCCGCGCCAAAGATCGACGCCGAGCGCCTGGCATGCGGGATTCCCCTTCGCGCAGGCGATCGTCAGAGCGCCGCTGCCGCAGCCGACGTCGAGGATGCGCCCGCCTGCGGGAAGCTTGACAAATGCCGCCGTTCCCTCGACGATCTGCCGCGCCAGCTGCCGCTTGCCGTCGTAAGAAAACATGCGGTAGAGGGCGCAGAACCAAACTGTGAGGAGCGTCGAAGCGATTGCTGCAAGCGCGAGAAAGCCGTCTAGGGCAAGCCACGCACCTTCATGCGGCAAAAGGGCGAGCGCGAGCGCGAAGAACGCCCAGAAGAGGACGGCTGCCAGCAGCGCCGCCGCAATCATGCGGCGCGGCAGCCAGTTCTTGTAGTTCGGCTTTCTGCCCGTGCCGTTCTCGGGCGATTTTTCTGCGCCCGCTTCCGGTACGGCCGGACTCTTGCTGCTGTCCGTCACTTAGACCATCTCCTCGGGATGGAAGACCTCGTCGAACTTCTCAGGCGCGAGGAAGCCGAGCGCGACGCACGCCTCCTTGAGCGAGATGTTCTCCTCGTACGCCTTGTGCGCCGTCTTCGCCGCCTTCTCGTAGCCGATGACGGGATTCAGAGCCGTCACGAGCATCAGCGAACGGTGCAGGTTCTCGTGCATCTTCTCCTTGTTCGCCTTGATGCCCGATACGCAGCGCTCATCGAAGGAACGCAGGGAATCCGCCAAGAGGCGCACCGACTGCAGGAAGTTGTAGATCGTCACGGGCATGTAGACGTTCAGCTCGAAATTGCCCTGCGAAGCCGCGATGGCAACAGCTGCATCGTTCGCCATGACCTGCACCGCCACCATCGTCGCCGACTCGCACTGCGTCGGATTGACCTTGCCCGGCATGATGGAGCTGCCCGGCTCGTTCGACGGGATCGTGATTTCGCCAAGACCGCAGCGCGGGCCGCTCGCGAGCCAGCGCACATCGTTGGCGATCTTCATGAGATTCGTCGCCAGCCCCTTCAAGGCGCCGTGCGCAAAGACCATCTCATCCTTCGCCGAGAGCGCGTGGAACTTGTTCGGCGCTGTACGAAAATCGAGTCCCGTGATGTCGCTGACGACGCGTGCGACCTCCTCGGCAAAGCCCTCGGGCGCGTTGAGTCCCGTGCCGACCGCCGTGCCGCCCAAGGCAAGCTCCTTCAAGAACGGCAGCGTCGCCTCGATCTGTGCACGCGACTCCTTGAGCATGGCGAGCCAGCCGCTGATCTCCTGCGTGAAGGAAATCGGCACGGCATCCTGCAAATGCGTCCTGCCCGTCTTGACGATTCCTTCATTCTCCTTCATCAGACGCTCGAAGGTCGAGGCGAGCTTGTCGATCGACGGCAGGAGCTTGTCCTCGATGGCGACGACGGCAGCGATGTGCATCGCCGTCGGGAACGTGTCGTTCGAGCTTTGCGACATATTGCAATGGTCGTTCGGATGCAGCAGCTTCTCGCCCGCAATCTCATTGCCGCGATTCGCCAGCACCTCGTTGACGTTCATATTCGACTGCGTGCCGCTGCCCGTCTGCCAGACGGCGAGCGGGAAGTGCCCGTCCAGCTCGCCCGCGAGGATTTCGTCCGCCGCCTTCGCGATAGCGTCGCGACGCTTCTCGTCGAGCCGGCCGAGCGTCGCGTTGGCAAACGCCGCCGACTTCTTCAAGATGGCAAAGGCGCGGATGATCTCCTTCGGCATCTTCTCCGTGCCGATAGGGAAATTCTCGAAGCTCCTCTGCGTCTGCGCCCCCCAATAGCGATCCTTCGGCACGCGAACCTCTCCAAGGGAATCATGCTCGATCTTGTACTCCATAAACGTCTCCTCCTTCATCCGTAAGCTACACGCACAAACGTCCACTTTGTGGACATTGTGCGCCGCTCTTAATGAAAGTTACCCAATCAGTCTGCGCCCTTCGGGCTTGACTTCTTGGACTTTCATAGTAAAAACTTCCGTCCGCAAGCGGAAAGAAAAGCGTCGGACAAATCCCGACGCTTTCAGTGTAACATATATGAGAATATTTTTCAATGAAGTTTTCCAAACCATGGCTAATAGGACAGTATAATGCACGCCCTCGCATCATTCACAACAAGGCTCTATATCTGACTCGCTCAGACTTAGGAATCTCCAATACATCCATCGCTTTTTCCGCTGTCCATGCCTGATTTTTCATAAGCTTTCGGATAGAAAAAATCTGCATCTCTTCCCTCCCTTTTTCTATCCCTTTTTCTATTCCTTCCTGCATAGCCTCTTCAGCGCGAATCTGCAAAGCTCGATCCTGATTCCATACGAAGTTTACCATATCGAAGACCTCACTTTCCTGTTTTTGTTTGAAATACTCTCTCAGCCAATCATGATCGATACAATACTGAATGGCTTGTCTGACAGAGCTTTCCATATCACAGCCATGCCTGACCATGTTACGCACCTGTCCGACAAAGACACTGTAAGCCTTGAGTGCACGGCATTTTCTCAAAATTCCATGCTTTGAACTATCATTGATGTTCCAAACATGAACAACAACTTCCATATCTCCCTTCTGCGAAGCGAAGGCATCGGACAGCCGCATTTCCCAACGACTGGGCATCTCAGCCTCTCCGTTATAAAGAACATGGAGACGAGGAGCCGGCAAAGCGATGAGCCTTTCTCTGTAGATGGCGTCTGCATCAATATATTGACGGTACAACTGCGCAATATAATCCAACATCCGCAGAGGCATGTTGGCATTCAGCGTACTTTGATGCTCCAATAACACGATATACTGCTGCCGCACAAGAAAACTTACATCATTCCTTATGCCCGTGAAAAATGTCCAGTCCAGAGCAGCAAGCTCAATATCAACGGCTGCTACAGGTTCATCAAACATTCCCGCATAAATCTCAGCCAGACGTTTCTCGTCCTTAAAGATATCACGAAAGAGTGAATCCTTATAATTGCGCTTCACGGTTTTCATGCCCTGGCCACCTCTCTGCCTTGATTATACTATAAAGCGTTCAAGGCGACAAGGCGACGATCCCTCCTGCGATATGCACGCAGCGAAGTCCCCCATACCCATCGCTAGGAGCGGGAACAGCGCGGATGCAGGCAAGAACGACGGCAAAATCACCGCCGAAACCGTGTCATGCTCCTTCCTCCCTCAGTCGCGAATCGCATTGGCAATCGTCGCCGCCTTGACGGCAGCCGCTTTTATAGCATCAGCATCCGCCCCCGTGACGTTGACATTCTTCGTGACCTTCGCCTCGTAGCTCTCGCCGCGCACGATGTCCGCGAGGTCGATGCCCGTCGCCGCCTTGACCGTCTGAAACGTCTTCGCCATGACGAGCGGCACATTGTCTGCCATCGGCTCGAC
>ERZ773008.2577-NODE-2577-length-11758-cov-13.295480_pt1 | contig 11758 bp, 8 predicted proteins | sample MGYA00580664_ERZ773008 | MGnify/ENA primary metagenome ERZ773008 (study PRJEB29015, sample SAMEA2738016) | human oral metagenome | biome: human oral; feature: human-associated habitat; material: dental | place: China | collected 2048 ... | reverse complement strand
CCACCGCGAGGTCCACCAGCTCTTTCGCGAAGTCCACGCTCCCCTGGTGGTTATTACCGATCTCGGCGATGATAAAGGCGGGCGCATCCTCGCTGATGGTGTGCTTTCCAATACGCAGCACGTTCTGCTCGTCCATTGCCAACGCCACCAGGTGGCCGCGTTCGTCAATGAGCGGAATATGCTCGATGCCGCGCGCGAAATAGCTGCGCAAAGATTCGGGGTCGCTATCGGCGGGGGCGGTCTGCGGATTCGTATTCGCCGCCGCCAGTGCACTGGTCTCTAGGGATGCGGTGGGGTTGGCAATCAGCCAGCGTCTGAAGTCCCCATCCGAGAGCGAACCGCGCAAGATGCCGGATTCGTTGACGAGAAAGATAATGCGCTGACCGTTGGCAGAAATTTTGTGAAGCGCAGTCAGAATCGGGTCTTCAGCGAAGACCACATAGGGCGCGATATTGCGTTCGATAATCACGGTATGTAGTTCCTATTAAATTGCGATGTGTTGTGTTTGAGTGAGTTGAGTGAGCTAGATTTTAAGATTCTAGAATCTGCGCCAGCTGATGCTCAGCAACTGAGAAATCGATGGGGGCATCAATATCGACGCCTTCAATCTCATCGAGAATAAACAGATCAATGCTACCTCCAGGATACCCCGCCAAGCGGTTGTGATGCTCGGTATACACACGGGTTTTAGTGATATACATGGAGCCGTTCTCCCGGTAACGGTAGGTTTCTTTCGTGAGCTCCTGCCTGCGTGGGCGAGCCATCACCTCAAATTCGGCGGTGGGTTCAGCATCTGGGTACCATCTCCACACGAACGGCCCCATGGGGATCACCCCCACCATTGAGTCTTTGCCGTTCTCAACGAACTGACGTACCGCCCGCGCGAGAGTGCCCGGCAGACGCACTGGGCTGGTGGCCTGCAGCAGCATGACCGCCTCCGGTGCCCAGCCCTCCCCGGTGTAGAAGTCGATGGCGTGCTCGATCACCGGTTCGGTGGCGGTGGTGTCTTCGGCAAGATGTGCGGGGCGCATAAACGGAACCTCGGCACCGTATTGGCGGGCGATAGCGGCGAGTTCTTGGTCATCAGTCGATACCACAACCCGAAGCTCATGCTCCCCCGCCAGCTCGTCACGGGCGGCAAGCGCCTGCAGAATAGTCCACGCGACCAGCGGTTTTCCGGCAATCTCACGCAGGTTTTTACGCGGTATGCCTTTGGATCCGCCGCGCACGGGAATAACGCACAGAATACGCATTACGCCTCCAGACTGTGTTCAATAATGAGCTCGGCGATGCGGCGAGCTGGCTCAATATCGGGTTGCGGCGGTGCTGGGGTGCGGTCTTCACCCCAGCGGCCCATGCCGTAGCGGTTCCAGAATTCTTCAAGCCAGCCGGGCGGGTTCGGGTGGTACACCCAGGCAGGAATACCGCGGATCGCGGCTTCAAGCACGCCGGTTGAGAAGATCGATACCACCGGGTTGGGCAGCTCGTTCAGGGGCACCCCGGAACGGTCAATGGGGATGCCTTGGCGCTCCCACAGCGCATGGGTGAGGGTTGAGAGCTTATCGGTTTCGCTGGGGTGCGGCCGGTAGATGGCGTTGTGTTTTTTAATGAATCTGTAGGAGACGTTAACGTATGATGAGCGCGGTAATTCTGCGCCGTGCATCTGTCCTAAGAAAATGGGGGCGCCAGAGGATTCGATGGGTACGCCAAGGCTTTTCTGGTTTGCGTTATAGAGCAGCTGGGAGCCGACGGTGAAGGCCCGCACATCGCGACGTCCGGACATCCAGAATTCGGCGTCTGCGTCGCTAAAAGCGAGCAGGGTGCACCCCACGGGTAGAGGTGGCGCAGCAGGCACGAGCAGCCCGTGCTGAACTACCCAGTATTCTGCACCAACAGTATGCGCATACTGGTAGGCGGCACGCCCCAGCTGAAGGTAGTGTCCCAAAGACAGCACAATGCGCACCCCAGGCAGGGTTTTGGTTAGTTCGGTGGCGGATAGGCTGCGTTCTTCCCACTCATCCGTTAAGTATTCGGCGAGTGCGGCAGGTGTGCCGTTAGTATTCGGGCACCAGATGGCCAGCCCGATAATGCTCAGGTATTTGAGGGGCTCCAGCAGGGCGCTGCAGCTGGTGGGTGAGAACGAGTCGAGCACAATCAATACGCGCGGCACGGAGCCTCGAACGTATAGGCGCCCGCTGGCTGGGCCTTGCTGAGTATTACCGCGGTTTCTGCGGAAAAACCCTGCAGCCTCGGTTTTAGCCCAGCGCAGGGCGTTCTGTTTCTTTTGCCACGCCGCCCAGGCATCAATGTCTAGCGGATAGTTTAGGCCCATAGCTGCTCCAGAATTTTTACGCGCTGATCGAAGGTGTGCTCGGCGAGGGTGCGCCGGTGTCCGGCTTCGCGGATAGCGTGCGCCCACCGCGGGTCGCGGAAAACGCGGGTGCAAATATCGATAAGCTCTTCAACACTCTCGTATACGAGAACTTCTTTACCGACTTCATAGTAGCGTGACACGTCGGGACGGTCGATAATCTGTAATGCTCCCACACCGGGGGCTTCAAAAGTGCGCATGGTGAAACCGTCCTGATCCCCATGAATATTCAGGGTGGCTGGTGAGGATGCCATTACCCCGTAGGCGACAGACCGTTCAATATCGCCGGCTGAAGGCACACCGGGGTCTTTGAACTGGTAGGTACGGGCCATGTCCCACGGATGGCGGGACCAGGCCCGCCCGTATGCGCGCACGGGAAGACCAGCAGCATACAGTTCCCGCAGGGTTTGTTCTCGCCCAGGGTAGCGGGCCCCCACAAAACTGATAGCGTCTTCTGGGGTGGGAGTCACCTGGCAGTGAGAGTCGTAAGCGTTAGGCATATCTAGCACGTCAAACCCTTTAGACCGCAGATGTTCAGCATCTAACGGGCTGTAACTTGCCAAGGCACCTAACCGGTGCAGATCGTCGTCGGTATATTCCATACGGCGTAACTCGTCGTAAAGCCATGTGCCGTAGCGTACCCCGGATTCTTCCAGAACCTGCCACCAGCGGCTGCCCAGTTTGTCGCCTTTGATCACAAGCACAATATCAGGCCGGTAATCATTAAACACAGCGATCGCTTTATCTGTAGCCTGTGCGGCTAGAGATTCAGGGCGGAACCGCTCAGGCAACTCATGAGCAAGCTTGTTGAGGATACGTGCGCCCACACCGCCAGGGGCGTCATAGATGTGGGTGCGCACCTGGTAACCGCTGATTTCCAAGGAGGATTCAATAGCCTTCCAGTACCCGTGGAAAGCTGGTGATAGGAGCAGAAGCTTAGGGTTAGTCATATGGTTTATTCGTGTTCTATCCAGCGTGTGGCCACACAGCATGTCTGTGACCGTACGCCGGTTCTTTGGCGTGGCTTGAGCAGAGATAACGGCTCCGGGGAGTCGTAAGAATGTGTGAATGCTAGGTCATCGCAGTATGCCCTATGCACTTACAGTGTACTAGAGAGCTCAGAACAACACACCTTATGGTTGATGTGTCGCTACATACTTTCTTTCATGAAACGTACCGCACAAGCGCTAATTCTCGCCGTTTTCGCCACGTTTGACGTATGCAAGCTCTTCACGCAGTGTGCGTTGCGCATTCACCTCTTTATTCCGGGCAGCCCGAACCGTGTTAACCAGAAAGTTAGCGTAGCTGGTGGCTTTAAGAGTGCGTCCGAGCGTGGCTTTATCCCCCCACTTATCGGCGTAGGTGAACCGTGCTGTGGTGAGCCACTGGCGGCGGCGTGCCGAGGGCGATGAGCCTCCGCCTTCATGCTCTACCCGAACCTGGGGTACGAGGAGGCGGGGCACACCGGCCTCAGCTAGCCGGCGTTGGAAATCCACCTCTTCGCTGTTCATATAGAAGCGTTCATCCATGCCGCCAACCCGGTTGTAGATGTCGCGGGGAACCACCATGGCGGCGCCTATCACCCAGTCGGTTTCCACAGTGTTTCGAGACGTGCAGGCGGCAACATCATGCCCCACTCCCCTGTGCCACCAGCTGGAGGGTTTAAACCGGGCCAGCGGCGTGAACCATTCCCAAGCAATATGGGCGGTGGTGGGGAATTTGCGGGCAACCCACTGTTGCTTACCGTCATGCCCCACCACCTGGGGGCTGGCCAGGGCCGGGGTGCGGTGCTCAATATGTGAAAGCATATCGGCCACGAACGTGTCCGTAATAGACAGGTCGCTATTGAGAATAAACAACCATTTCCCGGTAGCCACGGCAACACCGGAATTTACGGCGCTGCCGAACCCGCCGTTAGTTTCACGGCGCACCACACGCACACCCTTGGTATCGGGGAAAGGCACAGGAGACTGATCATCTGAGACAATAATCTCCAATTCATCTGGGGCAATACCCTGCTGGGCGCGCAGAGCCTCAATGAGGGTGAGCGTGGGCGCAGGGTCACCGTAGTGGGGAATAACAGCTGATACTTTCATCGTGCGAGACACGAAAACCCGCTTTCTGCTGGAGCGTACACCGCCCCGGTTGGAGTGCTGAGAGGTAAATATCTGATATGTATGTGTGTAGTAATTTAAACTAATCCTGTGGTGCTCCCTGGGATTATTCAGGCAGTTGCCCCAGCCGCACGAGGTTCGCGAATTCTTCGTTCTGCTGCTGCACCTCGGTAAAGGTGCCGCAGCTTACGATCTCACCGTGCGACAGGTACACCAGCTGATCCACGTGGCGTACAGTTGAGAGGCGATGCGCCACAATAATCACCGTAATATCTTTCGAGATCTTCTCAATCGCCTTGGTGATCTTGTGCTCGGTCTCATTATCAAGGGCGCTGGTTGCCTCGTCCATAATGAGCACACTTGGGTTGCGGTAAAGGGCGCGGGCAATACCTAAACGCTGGCGCTGCCCCCCTGAGAGCCGCACCGCGTTGTGCCCGATCATGGTCATAATCCCCTCGTCCAGGGATTCCACCACTTCGGTGAGCTCTGCAATCTCTAGGCAGTAACGCACCCGTTCCTCATCAATCTCGTGTGGTTCAAGGCCAAATGCGACCGCTTCAAGAACCGTTGAGTCCGCAATAAAAACATCCTGCGGCACATATCCGATACTCTGGAACCACCCCGGCAGATCGTCCTGCACCGGCTTACCGTTGCGCAGAACCCGTCCGCTTGACGGGGCGAAGAGTCCCAGGATTAAGTCTATGAGGGTTGTTTTCCCGGAGCCGGAGCCACCCACGAATGCCATGGAGGTGCCCATGGGGATATCCAGGTTAATATTTTTTAGCACCGGCGAGTCACTGTCTGGGTAGCTGAACGTGAGGTTCTCCAGCTGGATGCGCACAGGTGCAATAGTCTTATTAATATACTCGGGGTTCTTAGGGGCCACAGGAGCAGGTGGCATCTGTAGTTTACGTCCTTGCTCATCCAGCTCAGATATCTCCCGCAGAAGTTCGTTGCTGGCTTTCTCTCCAGCACGAACATTACCCAAAGATGCGACCATTCGAACATAGCTGGGCAGAATACGGATACATGCACCGCAGAAGAGAAGAAGGTAGGGGGCGCTCTGGGTACCTGAAGTAATACTCATAAAAGCGAGTAGCCCGGCAATACCGATAATGAAAATAATCTCAAGGGAGTACTTGGGGAAGTCCTGTAAAAAGGTGCTGCGCATGCTAGCGTTCACCGAATCCATGCGTTTGGTCTGGTACCGATACAGGTACCGGTCGGTGACGTTGTGCATGCGAATTTCCCGAAACCCATCGACAGCGTCAACAGTAGCGTTGGTTGCGCCTCGGGTTGCTTCCACCACAATCGCGCCTTGTTCTCGGTTTTTCTTGCGAAGTACATGCTGCAAACCGTACGAGACCAGACCAAAGTAGGAAAAAGCAAGTAGTGCAGGAATAGGCATAATGGCCAGAAGCATCACCATAAGCACTGCTATAGAGAGCAGTTCACCAATGAAGTTAATGACCCCATTGACAAAAGCGGCGTATGCCTGATGAGCATAATCATTAACAGAAACTAATATGTTTGCGGTTCCTCGTTTACGGTGGGCGAGGTAAGGTTCACGCATATACCGGTTCAGCAGATTAACCGAAGTGGTACTCTGCTGTGTTGCAACAAACCCCAGGCTCCAGCGTTTAATAATGAGCGAGAACGTTCCCTTAAGGATGAATGCCAGCACAAGTACCACACCGAAGATAATGATGAGGGCGGTGCGGTCGGGATTACCGAAGAGCTCTGCAACTTGCTTCAGGTAACCCTCAATGGGGGCGCCCATAGCGAGGTTCACAATCGGCAACACTGCAGCTACCCCCAGCATCTCGAAAAGAGACACTGTAAAAAGACCCACCACGTTAAGGATTAGTAGGTTAAATTTCTTACCGGGGAAGAAGACTCTCAGTTTATGGTAGGCCTCTTTCATGACGATGCTCCCCTCAGATAGTTCTGGGGTCGGTCAAGGTTTCTGAAGGGTGCTCCTGCAGCGAACATTCCACAGAATTCTGCCGAGATGCGGGCCTTAAACGAGTAACTGAGTTGCCCAAGTTCAGTTCGTAGAGCTGAGAGGATTTTCATGAATGTGCTTTCAAAATACGGCGCAACAGATACCGCGCCGGGTAACTACAGATAGTAGACAGTGTAAGATTCTACCACGCAGGCCCCCGTTACAGGTGGAGGCTGGTATCTGAGTCTTGCCCCTGCCCTTCGACGGTAAACGTGAGGTTGCTCTTCATCAAAGGTGTACGCGAAACTATCACGGTTTACCCTGTAAAGTGGGTAGAATAAAGGATGGACACATCAGCTTAAAGGTCACTACTTCCGGCGCGGGAAGGTCAGGAAGGCTCAAACATGGGAATTTTTAACATTAAATCGCTCAAAGACAGGTATCTGTCTAATGGGCCGACTGAGTCTACCCAGAAGCGGCAGGGGCAAGAGTCCTCGGCGAACGAGCAGGACCCAACTATTAAAAGCGGCGTGTCGCGCCTGGCAGCGATCCGTGATTCAAGTTTCCACCAGGAGACGTCGCCTAATCGTCCTCCGCAGGATTCGAAGAACCCGAAGAAAAGGGTCGGGGAGGATGTGCAAACCCTGCTGGAGCAAAGCACCGCCGCTGGTACCGACCTCATTGAGGTGGTGACCGTTAAACCTACGGGTGATACCGCCCCCGTACCCACCGCAGCTGACCATAACACCGCCGCCGACCAAGAGCCCGCCCCGCAGGATGAGCCTGCAGATACCCCAGCCCATGCTGTGTCCAAGAATCAGCACCATAGCTCAAACGAACCCCAGCCACCGCGCAAGACTTCTTCGAAGGATAATGCTCAGAAAGCTCAGGGTGATTCCCAGCGTCAGGCACCGGCTGCTGGTGGCGATGTTCCCGTACTGGGCGCCATAGTATCCTCCGAACCATCCACCGAAGACGGTGAACCCGATAAACGGGTGGTTCTGGTGCCTAGCGCGTACGGGTTGGATGTTCCCCCAACAGATACCGACTCTGTTGATCTTCCCGACGATACGGCGTCTAAAGCTAAAGCCGCTGGTCAGGAGGCTGCACCTCATCAGGCCCCGCACGTGATGACTTCTGAGATGGCGACTAATCATTACACCTCAGAGATACCTGCCAAAGCGCCTGAGACTCCCGTAACAGCCTCGGACGGGGAAAGCCCGGAAAAAGTCACCCTGGTGCAGGGGGTATACGGGATAGACGTTCCGCAAGAAGCCGGGGAGAACCTGGACACTCCCACCCGCGGCGTTCCTTCCCCTACCGCATCTGCGACCTCCAGTCCCAATAATCGACACGCAGGTCAGAAGGACGATACCGATACACCCGATCCGGCGCTGGTGCGTGGCGTCTACGGTTTAGATGTGCCCGAAACCCCCGCAGAAACCGCTGACAGTTCCGCTGCCCGGAAGGATTTCTCGGGCCAGCATGCTCAGCCTGCGGCAGCCCATCAGCAGACCGGAGTGCCTCAGCTCTCATCACAAGAGCGTGAGCACGACATGCTCGCGGGAGAAGAAACCGTTGAGCTGGCCCCCATCCATGTTCGGGAGGCTCTGGAAGCCCAGCGGGCAGCGCAGAAAGCGGCAGCCGAAAAAACCAAAACCACCGCTGAGTCTGAGTCTGCTGATGCTACCCCGGTGCCCCCCGTTCAGGAGAAGGACACCGACCAGCAGGAACCCCGTAAGGTGACCACCGCGTCGTTCAGCTTATCTCCCGAGTCCGTGAGTGAAGCGAAAAACCGGGTCTCGGCACCGGCGCAGGGCGCTGGCCCTCTTGAGGCCGTGTTCGTGTGCACCGGCAATGTGGCACGCAGCGCCAGCGCCGAAGTGATCGCACAGTCTCTCGCTTCACAGTACGGGCTGGAGGATAACTGGGTGTTTACCAGTGCAGGGACAGCAGCTCTGGCTGGCTCCCCTATTTATAAGTACATTGGCAACGAACTTGAAGGGCGCGGGTATGACCCTTCACAGTTCCGGGCCAAGCAGCTTACCGCTGACATGATTGAGCGGGCCACCTTGCTGCTGGTGGCTGAGCAGGATCACGCGGACTGGATTCTGCGGGAATGGCCACAGTACCACACGAAGGTGCACCTGATGAAGCAGGTGGCGCGTATCCGGGAGAAAGCCAGCCGCCGTGCCGAGCCGATCTCGTTTATTTACGGCTACACTGAGGCGGCGCACGATACCGACAGCATCGCTGACCCGTACCGGCGGGGACGCACAGCCTGCCGCGTTGCGGTGGATGAGGTGGAGCAGTCGCTTCAGGTGATTCTGCCGTGGCTGGTACGGGCCCGCGTGTAACCCAAGGCTTTTAATACAGCAATAAGGACGTCCCGTGTACCCCTATTCCGGTGGTGCACGGGACGTCCCTTTGAACAAAGCCGCTAGCCTCGATCTTTCAGGGCCAGCGGCTTTTCACAGTCTGGATCTTAGGCGTGGTCGTTGAAAATATTGGTCACTGACCCTTCGTCGAAGACCTCCCGGATGGCTCGCGCCACAAGCGGGGCGATGGACAGTACGGTGAGGTTCTCAAACCGTTTATCGTCCGGCACGGGCAGGGTGTTCGTGACCACCACTTCGGATGCGCCGCACCCAGATAGCCGTTCAACGGCGGGCCCGGAGAATACCGGGTGGGTCGCAGCGATAATGACCTCTTTAGCGCCTTTTTCTTTAAGCACGTTGACCGCCCCGGCGATGGTTCCGCCGGTGTCGATCATGTCGTCAATCAGTACGCAGGAGCGCCCCTCAATCTCACCCACTACAGTCTTTGAGACCGCCTGGTTAGGCACGTTAATGTCGCGGGTTTTGTGCACGAATGCCAGCGGCGCGCCACCGAGCAGGGTGGCCCAGTGCTCGGCTACCCGAACACGCCCGGTATCGGGGGAAACAACGGTCACATTCTCGGGGTTTTCCACGCGGCTCTTAATGTACTCGGCGAGCACAGGAATGGCGAATAGGTGATCCAGCGGCCCGTCGAAGAACCCCTGAATCTGGGAGGTGTGCAGGTCCACACACATGAGGCGGTCAGCACCAGCGGTCTTGTACAAGTCAGCAATCAGGCGGGCCGAGATCGGCTCACGCCCCCGGTGCTTCTTGTCCTGGCGAGCATACGGGTAGAAGGGTGACACCACGGTAACGGAGCGGGCTGAGGCGCGTTTGAGTGCATCAATCATAATGATCTGCTCCATGAGCCACTCGTTAATGGGGGCCGGGTGGGATTGGATGACGAAGGCGTCGGCACCGCGCACCGACTCTTCAAACCGTACGTACGTCTCGCCGTTAGCAAATGTGTACGCGGAGGTTGGTAGCAGCGGGTGTCCCAGCTCTGCGGCGATTTCTTCCGCGAGTTTGGGGTGCGCACGCCCGGAAACCACCGCAAGTTTACGCACACCCGGATTGGTAATCTCGTGACTCATGGTTTTTCGCTTTCTTGTCAGTGATCCCCTGCCCCGTTGGCGGCTTGCGCGGCCGCTGCCGGTTCGGTTCCCTCACGGTTTTTAAGCACCCAGCCCTCGATATTGCGCTGGGAAAATTCAGAGATTGCGAGCGCACCTGCTGGAACGTCCTTGCGGATAAGCGCGCCCGCACCGGAGTAGGCGCCATCGCCTACGGTCACGGGGGCAACGTAGATACCGCCGGACCCCATACGGGCGTGCGCACCAATAACGGTGCGGTTCTTGGTGACCCCGTTGTAGTTTGCGAAAACAGACCCGGCGCCGATGTTTGCTCCGTCGCCGATTTCTGCATCCCCCACATAGGTTAGGTGCGGTACTTTCGCCCCGTCACCAATCTGGGAGTTTTTCGCTTCACAGAACGTGCCAAGCTTCGAGTCCTCACCGAGTACGGTGCCGGGGCGTAGGTATGCGAACGGGCCTACCGTGGCTCCTGTACCGATAATGGCTCCCTGCCCGTGCGCGCGAATGACGGTGGCGTTTTCTTTCACGGTGACGTCGGTGAGGGTGGTGTCGGGGCCGATAACCGTACCGGTGGCTACGTTAGTGGCGCCGTGCAGCTGGGTTCCGGGTAGGATGGTCACGTCGTTCTCAAGGGTGACGGTCACATCTATCCAGGTGCTCTGCGGGTCTACGATGCTCACCCCGTTACGCATGTGTGCTTCAAGGATGCGCGTATTGAGTTTCCGGCCCAGCTGAGCGAGCTGTACCCGGTCGTTGGCCCCTTCAACTTCCCAGCGGTCCTCAATAGCGAGCGCCGAGGTGCGGTACCCTTTGGAGCGGGCAATAGCGAGCACATCGGTAATGTACTTCTCACCTTGGGCGTTATTGGTGGTTACTTCCGCGAGGGCTTGACGCAGCACGGTGGCGTCGAAAGCGTAAATACCGGAGTTAATTTCGTCGATGGCGAGCTCTTCGTCAGTGGCGTCTTTTGCTTCGACGATGGAGGTTACCTCACCAGCTTGGTTGCGCACAATACGACCATAGGCACCGGGGTCATCCACGTGGGTGGTGAGTACGGTGACGGCGTTGGAGTCGGTTTCGTGGAATGTGATGAGTTCGCGAAGGGTTTCGGGCCGCAGCAGGGGCACGTCCCCGTAGGTGACGAGCACGGTACCTTCCACAAGGCTCTGCTGATCGAGTGCGAGCAGCCCCACTTCAACAGCCCGCCCAGTTCCGGGGATGTCGTCTTGGTCTACGATGGTGACGTGCTCGTCGAAGGCGAGTACATGCTCAGCGACTTTATCGCGCTGGTGGCGTACCACAACAGCGAGACGTTCGGGGGTGAGGTCTCGGGCGGCAGCAACGGCGTGCTCCACCATGGAGCGCCCACCAATGCTGTGCATCACCTTGGGAGTTGCGGATTTCATGCGGGTACCAGCACCCGCTGCTAGGACGATCACCGCGGACGGTACCTTATGTTCGGAACCCTCAAGCTCTGCGTTCACCTAATTTAACTCCTTTACGGGGTGTTTGCCGCCCACGCGCCGCTGCTGAATCGGCGTGTTAGCTTTGCGCTCCGCCACTAGGATTCGAACCTAGACAAACGGCTCCAAAGGCCGGTGTGCTGCCATTACACCATGGCGGAATCTTCCCCCGCTGTTACCGTGTTTACGGCCTGGGACAGGGGCACTCATAAGTGTAGCAAAAATACCTTTACTCGTCGCATCCCAACACGGGGCGTATTAGCCCCCCACCGGTCCTAGAGACAGCAGGCTGGGGTGTGCTCTTATGTGCAGGGGTGGATACGTTCAGTCGCTGGTGGCGGTACCCTGGATACGTGGCACATTTACTTGGCGGCGAAGCGCTGCACCTTCAGT